>Ga0209203_1001851_pt1 | contig 14921 bp, 9 predicted proteins | sample AD_UKC109_MetaG_FD_184423 | JGI IMG/M metagenome (GOLD analysis project Ga0209203, IMG submission 184423) | Active sludge microbial communities of municipal wastewater-treating anaerobic digesters from Hong Kong - AD_UKC109_MetaG (SPAdes)... | ecosystem: Engineered > Bioreactor > Anaerobic >... | reverse complement strand
CAGGGGGCAGGGTGGACGAGGCCATCGCCCAGTGCCGGCAGGCGGTGGAGCTCGCACCCAACGTCCCGGGCCTCTACAACAGCCTCGGCAAGGCATTGGTGCGCAAGGGCAGGATCGACGAGGCCATAGCACAGTTCCACAATGCCCTCACCCTCAGCCCTGGTTTCATAGACGCCGCCCTGAACATGGCGTCCGCCTGCGAGGACAGGGGAGACAGCGAATCGGCCCTGAGGTATTACCGGCTGGCCATGGAGAAGGAGCCCGAGAACCCCCGGGCATTGAACGGCATGGGCAAGGCACTCGCATCCATGAAGAGGTACGACGATGCCCTCAAGTATTTTGCCCGGGCATCCGCCATGGATTCCGGGGCGGCGGAGGCAAACAACAACATGGGCAATGTCCTGCTGATACAGGGCAGGACCGAAGATGCCAGGTCGCGATACCTCATGGCCATCCGGGCTAAACCCGATTATGCCGAGGCCTATCTCAACCTGGGCACGCTCCATCTCTCCCAGGGGAGGGTGCAGGAGGCGAAATCATATCTCGCAAAGGCGGTGGAGCTTTCCCCGGACCTGGAGAAGGCCCACTCCACCCTGGCAACGGCGTATGCCGCTGCCGCTGACCCGGATAAGGCAATCCAGGAATACCGAGAGGTGCTGCGTATCAGTCCGGAAAACGCCGAGGCGCGCAAGAGGCTCGATGAGGCCCTTGTCCTCAGGGGAAATCTGGATTCAGCCATTGCCGGAATGCGGAAGAAGGTGGAGGGTCAGCCGGACGACGCGGGGCTCCGCTACCAGCTCGGCATCCTCCTTCACCGCAGAGGGGACCAGGAAGGAGCAGTGCGTGAGCTCCAGAAGGCCGTATCCCTGAGAAAGCGCTACCCACAGGCACTCTTCAGCCTTGCCTTGATCCATTCCCTCAAGGGTGACTATGCCCGGTCGCTGGGTTACCTGGAGGAGATCCGCACCATCGACCCCGACGATCCTGAGGTGTACTATAACATGGCGTGCATCCATGCGAGGCAGGGCAGGTCGGATGAGGCGCTGCGTCTTCTCAGGGAGGCCGTGGCAAAAGGCTTTCGGCAGTGGGACATGATGAAGACCGATCCGGACCTCATGGGCATAAGAGAATCGAAGGCATTCCGGGAGCTGATGAAAACCGAAGGGGAACAGGGCAGGTGAAACGAACCATGCGTGATGAACGGAACGGGGCAGGACAGGTCGGGAGGTTTTTCCCCGAGATCCTCATCGCCGTCCTCCTGGTGATTTCGATAGTCTCCGTTTATTACCGGGTGGGGAGTTTCGACTTCATCTACTACGACGACCCCACGTACGTGAAGTACAACCCCATGGTGAATCAGGGGATAACCGCTGAAGGCATTCTGTGGGCCTTTTCTTCCGTGGGATATGCCTCCAACTGGCACCCGATCACCTGGCTTTCGCACATGCTCGATGTCCGGCTCTTCGGCATGGACCCCGGCATGCACCACCTGGTCAACGTCCTGTTTCATGCGGCCAATACCGTGCTCCTGTTCTTCATCCTCCTCAGGATGACGGGAGAGAGGTGGAAATGTGCGGCAGTGGCGTTCCTGTTCGCGCTCCATCCCCTTCACGTCGAGTCCGTCGCCTGGATCGCCGAGCGCAAGGATGTCCTGAGCACTCTTTTCTTCATGCTGACCCTGTGGGCCTACAGCCGGTATGTCGAGGATCGGGGACTGGGCGGCTATTTTCTTGTGCTGGCGGCATATGCGCTGGGGCTGCTGGCCAAACCCATGCTGGTGACCGTGCCGTTCGTCCTTCTCCTCCTGGACTTCTGGCCCTTGAAGCGGAAGGAATGGGAGGCCATGAAATGGGGAGGGGTGCTCTCCCTCGTCGTGGAGAAGGTGCCCCTGTTCGCCCTGGCTGCGGCCTCGAGTGTGGTGACGTTCGTTGCCCAGGCCAGGGGTGGCGCCATGAGCGGCCTGGAGCTGACACCCATGGGTAGCAGGCTGGCGAACGCGGTTACGGCGTACGCCGCATACATCGGGAAGATGCTCTGGCCCATGGATCTCGCCGTGTTCTATCCTTATCCCGCCTCAATCGACCCGCTCGCGGTCCTCGGGTCCCTGGCCCTGCTGGTACTCGTGACCCTGTACGCCCTCATGAGGGCCCGCCGGTTCCCGTTTCTTATGGTGGGCTGGTTCTGGTACCTGGGCACCCTCGTTCCGGTCATCGGCATGATCAAGGTCGGCAACCAGTCCATGGCGGATCGGTACACCTACATCCCGTTCATCGGGTTGTCGGTCATGCTCGTATGGTGGGTGCCGGGAATCCTTGAGCGATGGCGGTGGGGCAGGTTTGTGCCTGCAGCGATCTGCATCCTGTGTTTTCCCCTCATCATGGCTGCGACATGGATTCAGGTCGGATACTGGAAAGACAGCGTCACCCTCTTCAGTCATGCCCTCATGGTCACGGACCGCAACTACCTGGCACACACCAACCTCGGCGCAGCCCTTCTGAACAAAGGGGACATCCAGAATGCCGCTCTTCATACGAGGGAGTCGCTCAAGATAATGCCGACGTATACACCCACCCTCTGCAACATGGGTATGTGCCTCATGCAGCAGGGCAACGACCGGGAGGCGATACCGTACTTCAGGAAGGCCCTGGAAATGGATCCATCCAATGCAAACGCGCATTTCCATCTGGGATACGCCCTCTCCAGAACCGACAAACTGGAAGATGCGGTACGGGAATACCAGGAGGCGTTACGGCTCAACCCGCATCACGCAGGGGCTTCACAGTATCTTGCCGCTGCACGTGCAAGGCTGGTTAAGATCGACGGCATGCTGGCCTCGATGAACGGGGCGCTCGGTGCCGATCCCGGGAACGCGGTACTCCATTACAAGATAGCCGAACTCTACCGGGCCAGGGGAGATTCGAGGAAGGCCATGGAACACTACGAAGATGTCCTCTCCATAGCCCCGGGTTACGAGAAGGCCCTGCATGCCCTGGCCCTGCTGCATGCCGGGGACGGTGACCTCGACAAGGCCCTCGTGGTCCTCAGGGAGATGGCGCGGTTGAATCCCGATGACCCGGAGGTATATTACAACATCGCCTGTGTCTTCTCGAGGCAGGGCAGGGTGGAAGACGCCGAGAAATGGCTCGCCGCTGCCATGGGGAAGGGATTCGACAACCTGGATATGCTCAGGGCCGATCCTGATCTCGAAAACGTCAGGGGCACGGAGTTCTATCGGGAGCTCGTCGGAGGGCGTCCGCATGATCCGGACAGTTGATGTGCCGGGATGATGCAGGACAGGGATGATAATCTGATTACAAGATAAAGGACCATGTAGATGAACCGGTTCAGGAACCTATGCTCCAAAGAGATGCTTTTCCCGGCAGGCCTCGTGATGCTCGTCGCGGTCGTTTATGCCCAGGTCCTCCATTTCGGTTTCGTGAGCCTCGATGACTACATGTACGTCAGGGACAATCCCCGGGTTCTTCAGGGCATCACCTTGGATGGACTGAGGTGGGCATTCACCTCGTTTTATGCCGGTAACTGGCACCCGCTCACCTGGTTGTCGCATATGGCGGATGTGGAACTCTTCGGCCTGAATCCCGGGATGCACCATGTCACCAGTGTGGCTTTTCATGCTCTCAACACGCTGCTGCTGTATATCGTCCTGAAGAAAATGACCCGGGAAATGTGGAAGAGCCTCGCTGTCGCCGCCCTGTTCGCCCTGCATCCCCTGCATGTGGAGTCGGCGGCATGGGTATCGGAGCGGAAGGATGTGCTGAGCACCTTCTTCTGGATGCTCACCCTTCTGAGCTATGCCTGGTACGTCCGGGGACGTTCCATAAAAAGCTACCTTGCGGTCATGGTTTCCTTTGCACTTGGTCTCATGGCAAAGCCCATGCTGGTGACATTGCCCTTTGTCCTCCTCCTCATGGACTTCTGGCCCCTCAGGAGGCCGGAGATCGTGCAGGGGAGAGACGCCGCCGGGGCCGGTATGCGCTGGCCCGGCGTGCTGCCCCTGGTGTACGAGAAGATCCCGTTTTTTGTCATCGCCGGCGCGGCGAGCCTCATGACCATGGCGGCGCAGAGAAGCGGCGGAGCCGTAAATACCCTGGAAACGCTGCCGTTTCTTCTCAGAATGGAGAACGCACTCATTTCGTATGTCGCCTACATGGGCAAGATGATCTGGCCGCTTCACCTGGCGGCGTTCTATCCATACCCCAGGACGATCGACCCCTTCCTTGCCGGCGGAGCCCTTCTCCTGCTGGCAGGGGTGACCTTCCTTGCCGTACGCACCGTGAGGCGGTCTCCCTACCTCCTGGTGGGATGGCTCTGGTATCTGGGAACCCTGGCCCCGGTCATCGGGATCATTCAGGTCGGATCCCAGTCCATGGCGGACAGATATACTTACATACCGCTCACAGGGATCTTCATCATGATTGCCTGGGGCCTGCCGCAACTGGCCGGGCGTTGGTCGCAGGGGAAAGCGCTCCTTGTCGGGGCATCCATCATTGCAGCTTCTCTTCTCCTGATATCCACCTGGGTCCAGGTGGGCTACTGGAAGGACAGCATCACACTCTTCAGCCATGCCATAGACGTGACGAGAGACAATTATGTCGCCCACAACAGCCTGGGCGTAGCGCTGTGCGACCGGGGAGAATACGCTGCAGGCATGGAACACTACAGGGAAGCATTACGCATGGACCCGGGGAATGTACCTGCCGGGAACAACCTTGGAGCCGTACTGGTCAGGCTGGGGAAGTATCAAGAGGCCGCCGACCAGTTCAGAAGAATGGTCCGGAACGATCCAAACCATGCCAGTGCGTACTACAACCTTGGGTATGCCCTCCTGGCACTGGGGAGAGTCGGCGAGGCGATCCCGGCTTTCCGGTCGGCGTTGCGGCTGGACCCCGGGCATGCCGATGCAGCACGCTACCTGAACGCCGCCCTGAAGGGTCAGCAGAAGATGGACCTTGATATAAACCGGTTAAAGGATGCCCTCAGTGCGGAGCCTCAAAACGCTGTCCTCCATTATAAGCTTGCCGAGCTCTACAGGATGAGGGGGGATAGGGACCAGGCCCTTGCACACTATCAAGACATCCTGGCGATGTATCCGGATTCTGTCCAGGTCCTCCATGCAAGCGCACTCCTCCATGCAGAGCGCGGAGAGCTCGACAAGGCCCTTTTGCCCTTGAAAAGGATACTGAAGCTCAGGCCCGATGATCCGAATGCGTATTACAACATCGCATGCATCCTTGCCAGGCAGGGCAGGAACGACGAGGCGTTGGAGTGTCTTACGGCCGCCGTCGGGAAAGGGTTCAGTGACAGGAAAAGCCTGATGAACGATCCGGACCTTGACGGCATCAGGGGGACACAACGATACAGGGAGCTCATGAATCTTCCCGATCATTAAGGCAAAGGGGTTATTGATGTATCGAGACAAGAAAGTCATCGTGGTAATGCCGGCCTATGAAGCCGAGCTCACCCTCCGGAAGACCTACGAGGAGGTCATGGCCCAGGGGGTGGTGGATCAGGTGATCGTGGTGGACGACGGCAGCAGGGACAGGACCGTATCCATAGCCAGGACCCTTCCCGGGACCGTGGTCCACAGGCATGACAGGAACAAGGGCTACGGCGGCAACCAGAAGACCTGCTACAGTCTTGCCCTGCAGGAAGGGGGAGACATCGTCATCATGGTGCACCCGGATTACCAGTATACCCCCAGGCTCATCCCGGCCATGGTGTCCATGATCGGCAGCGGGCTGTATGAGTGCGTCCTCGGGTCAAGAATCCTCGGGGGATATGCCCTGAAGGGAGGGATGCCCCTGTGGAGGTATGTGTCGAACCGTTTCCTCACCCTGGTGCAGAACATCGTCATGGGTGCGAAGCTGTCAGAGTATCACACGGGCTACCGTGCCTTCTCCAGGGGCCTGCTGGAGCGTGTGCCGTTTCTGGAGAACTCGGATGACTTTGTTTTCGACAATCAGATGCTTGCCCAGGTCCTGTGGTACGGGTACACCATTGCGGAGGTCAGCTGTCCCACGCACTATTTTGAACAGGCCTCGTCGATCAATTTCATGCGGAGCGTGCGGTACGGATTCGGGTGTCTTGCCACCGCTGCGACCTTCAGGTTTGCCGGGGCAGGCATCGTGAGGTCGAGGATCTTTCCGGACAGGGCATAGCAGGGAACACCTTCGGGACACCGGTTCATACCTATTATTCAGGGTTATTCAAAGAAAAACGAGGTGGAGAAAGGATCCTTCTCTTCGGACCCCTCCCCACCTCGGAAGATACATCAAAATCTACGTATTAATGTGCCCAGATATCGACCCAGCTTCCGCTCATGATCTGGACGTCGAGATGGCCGAGGTAGAAGTTGCCGAGCTCGCCGTAGGTCCCGGTGCTCAGGTCATAGTCTGTGCCGAGCCGGACGTTACCCGTAATGGAACCGTTGATGTTGATCTCCAGCCCTGCGGTGCCCGCCGTTCCGGGGAAGGAGATATGGACGATGGTCACGCTCGGGGAACCGTCGATGTTACCCATGCTGGCTGCGAGATAGGCTCCGGCGCTGCTCGTCACCACATCGATGGCGACCGTACCGGTAATGATGATCGGGGCGTTGATCACCAGGTCCTGGATACCTACATAACCTGCATCCGGAGTAGTGTCCTCGATCCAGATTCCGGAAGAACACCGGCAAGACCGTCGGAGTCACCCCAGGACATATACGACAGTTCCAGGTGGTCGATCGTGATGCTCAGGTCGAAGGTCACGCCCTGACCGCCATGGGAATAGATATCCACATAGCTGTAGGGGTTCATGTACATTGCCAAGGCCCCGATATGAGCGGATCCCAGCTCCTGGTCGAAGCTGCCGGCGGTTCCCGGGTCTGTTCCCAGGGCCACCGTGAGGTTCATGGCGTCCATGGAGATCGCAAGCGCACCGATGCCGAAACGGACAAAGGTGGTGTTGGCGCCCTGGCCAAACTCTTTGGCGCCCGTGGCCACATCGATGGTGATGGGCTTCAGCATGGTCGTGCTGTAGCCGTTGTAGCCGTCTTCAGTCCCCCTGAGGCGGATCTGGAGGTTTGTGATGTTGAAGTTCTTCACACCCACGTAACCGCCTGCTGTGTAACCCGTGGTGCCCCACGCACCGTCGAAATCGTTGCTGAGGCCGTCTGCGTCGCCCCATGCCATGGTACCGATTTCGATGTTCATGGTGAGGTCGGGGTTGATGTTCACGCCGGCCTGGCCGGTCACGTCGGACAGCACGGAATCCGACACAGGCGCCATTGCCCATAATGACAGGGGCATCAGCAGGACAGCCAGAAACAACAATACTCTCTTCATAACGTAATCTCCCTAAGAATTGTCAGCAAAAAATCCCTGTTCGCCGAATTTTACCAGTTTCCGATAATGATGACTTATCTCATCGAAGCGAAGGCCAGGACATCACCCCCTTCCATATGATTGTACAGACTTCATCCGTAAAGAAAACCGAAGCGAACCAATAGGTTTCCCGAACAATGAAGTCACAAGAAGGACTCCTCATAATGCATTGTACTCTCAATCAATGATAACAGAGCAATAAACCGTATGTGTTCAAACACTGCAAAACATACTTCTTCGAATTATAAATTGCAATAAAAATGCCATATTAATTAGTATGTTAATATGGTCAGTTAAAGATGGTGCACATGAGGCATGCAGCGTATATATGAAAATGTTTTCCTTTAATGGGAAATAAAGTATCATCCTTTATCGCCTGCACCATATGAACGAAGTATGTTGGTCCCTGTCATCCATGCAGACACTAAACCCGCCAGGATCAGAGGTATGATCTGCGCCACATGAAAGGTGAGGGTCAAACCGGCGGCCTCCGGCTTGGGAACGCCGAAGAGCATGAGCCCGTAGATCCCTCCTATCTCCCATATCCCCCAGAACCCGGGCACCGAGGGGAGCATGATGAAAAAGCAGGTAAGGATGACAACCGCTGAGGCCTGCAGGAAGGTAATGTCCACCCCTGGGTACCCGAGAGCGAGAACATGGAAGGAGAGAAAGGTGATGAGCCAGATGCACACCGAAAGCACCAGACATGCAAGGATTCCGGATGGGGACCTGAATACCTCGAACCCGAGGGAGGCGTTGTCCAGGGCAGCATGTGTTCGCAATGCCATAACCTCGGATAAGTGCTTTCTATAGGAAGACGTCGTGAAAAAGAGCAGGTGGGGCAGACGAGACACCGCATGAACGATGGATCGTCTGACCGCAGGCAGCATGAATGCGACGGCCAGGCCGAGCAGCATTATGCCGGCCAGGAGCGTCTTTCCGCGAACGGCCAGGAGCGTCTCCCTGTTGATCGGGTGGCCGTTGAAAGTGAGCACCATATGGGGTTCCATCTTTATGCTTCCCACAATGAAGATGAAGAGGGCGAGCATGATCAAGATATCGAATAGCCTTTCCGCCACGACCGTCGTGAGCGTTTTTGAAAACTCAATGTCATCTCTCTTGTAGAGTATGGCTGGACGAGCGAGTTCGCCGACCCTGCCCGGGAGGATGCAGTTGATCATGAAGGCGATCGCAAGGGGGTGGTAGGCATGCCAGAACCCGATTTTTCTGACAGGCCTGAGGATGATCTGCCACCTCCATGCCCTCACGAGATATGTTGATAATCCCAGGAGAACGGAAGCGATGATCCACCTGTAATCCATGGCCATCACGGAGGTGGTGAGTTCGTATAAGGGTACATTCCTGAATGAGAAATAAAGGGCAACTGCGGAAAAGATCAAGCCCACCAAGAATGAAAGAAGAACCCTCGGATCTTTCAAAACAATCCCATCATGTCAATGATTCTGTGATGATGTTGGAGATATTAGTATAGACGCATGGATAATGCAACGCATTCGATTATCTGTGCAGTTCACCCGATACATTGTATTGTCCGGGGGTTAATGACAATGTACCGATTCCGTGGTAGATATTTAAGCAGGGTAGAGAACCGACGCAGGAGGTTGAAGTGAAAAAGGCCTTGATCACGGGGATTACCGGTCAGGATGGGGCATACCTGGCTGAATTTCTTCTGGAAAAGGGGTACACGGTCCACGGCATAAAGCGGAGGTCATCGAGCTTCAATACCTACCGGGTGGACCACCTGTATCAGGATCCCCACGAGGAGGATGTGCGGTTTTTCATGCACTATGGTGACCTGACCGACTCCACCAACATCATACGCATCATCAGGGATGTCCAGCCCCAGGAGATTTACAATCTTGGTGCACAGAGCCATGTTCAGGTGTCTTTCGAAACCCCCGAATACACCGCCCAGGCCGATGCCCTGGGCACCCTGAGGATCCTCGAGGCGCTCAGGATTTTAGGAATGGAGAAGGATGTTCGGTTCTATCAGGCATCCACGAGTGAGCTCTTCGGAAAGGTGCAGAAGATACCCCAGGACGAAGAGACACCATTCTATCCCCGCAGTCCCTATGGGGTGGCCAAGCTCTACGCCTTCTGGATAACGGTGAACTACCGTGAGGCCTACGGCATGTTCGCCTGCAACGGGATACTGTTCAACCACGAATCCCCCATCAGAGGGGAAACCTTCATAACACGGAAAGTCACCAGGGCGGCAAGCAGAATTGCGCTGGGACTGCAGAAGAAGCTCTATGTGGGAAACCTCGATGCACGGAGGGACTGGGGGCATGCCAGGGATTTCGTCAGAGCCCAGTGGCTGATGCTCCAGCAGGACCGGCCTGAGGATTATGTCATTGCAACGGGAAAGCAGTATTCCGTGAGGCAGCTCTGTACCCTTGCCTTCAGTACGGCCGGTATCGATGTCGAGTGGCAGGGCAAGGGCGCGGACGAAAAGGGAACTGTCCGTTCAGTACGACCCATCCACGGGAAGACCTTCTTTGCGCCTGGAGACACTGTCGTACAGGTGGATCCACGTTACTTCCGCCCAGCCGAGGTCGAGACTCTGCTCGGCGACCCGACCAAGGCAGCGAAAATGCTTGGATGGAAGCCGGAGATAACCTTCGAGGAGCTGATAGAAGAGATGGTGCAGAGTGACCTGAAAGAGGCGCAGATGGATGTATTGTGCAAGACCAGCGGCTTCTCCGTGTTGAATCGTCATGAATAGAGATGCGAGGATCTATGTGGCGGGCCATGAAGGCCTTGTGGGTTCGGCAGTAATGCGCAGGCTGGAGTCCGAAGGGTATCACAACCTGGTGCTCAGAACCCATGCGGAGCTCGACCTGACCAGACAGTCGGATGTAGAGAGGTTCTTCGGCGCGGAAAAGCCGGAGTATGTATTTCTCTGCGCAGCAAAGGTCGGCGGAATACTCGCCAACAGCACCTATCCTGCCGAGTTCATCTATACGAACATCATGATTGCGGCCAATGTGATCCATTCGAGCTTTCTCCATGGCGTGAGAAGGCTGCTCAATCTAGGGTCTTCATGCATCTATCCCAGGACAGCACCCCAGCCGCTCAGGGAAGAGTACCTGCTCACGGGTGAACTGGAACCAACAAACGAGCCGTATGCCATAGCCAAGATCGCTGCCATCAAATTATGCCGCTACTTCAACATACAGTATGGGACCGACTTCATCTCACTCATGCCCACGAACCTCTATGGGCCGAATGATAATTTCAACCTGGAAACCTCGCATGTGCTGCCTGCTCTCGTGAAGAGGTTTCATGATGCGAAAGCCCTGGGAACGCCCAGAGTTCGCCTTTGGGGGACCGGGACCCCAAGGCGGGAGCTCATGCATGTTGACGATCTGGCGGATGCCTGCGTTTACCTCCTGCGTCTGCGAAGCGCACAGGAGATCGGTGAGTTCGTGAACATCGGTGTGGGACGAGACATGACCATCCATGAGATTGCGGACATGGTGAAAAGTGTCGTGGGATACAGAGGTTCCATAGAGTGGGACAGGACCAAGCCTGATGGTACACCCCAGAAGACGCTCTGCCTTGATAAAATAAGAAGTCTTGGGTGGGAGGCGAAGATCGGGCTTGAAGAGGGTATTTCACATACATACCAGTGGTACCTCGAAAACATGGGCTCCATTCGGGAGTAGGGAGATGATGGTGGCGAAAGAAGCAGGTGAGATGCAGACATCCGCCCTGAGATACCGGGAGGCGAGACAAAGGCACTGGGATATGGTTGCCGTGAAGCGGGATGCATGGCAGTCGCTCGGTGCCTACTATCACAGGAGGCTTGAGCAGGTCTACGCCCACCTGGTTTCCCCCGGGCAGAGAGTGCTCGAGATAGGCTGCGGAAAGGGGGAACTGCTGGCTTCTCTCAGGCCTTCCCTCGGGGTAGGGATCGACCTCTCTGAGGAGATGGTGAAGAGGGCGGCCCTGACATACCCGGATCTGAGATTCATACATGCAGATGTGCATGAGTTGGCCCTGGACGAAACCTTTGATGTCATCATACTCTCCGACCTTGTCAACGACCTGTGGGATATTCAGGATGTCTTCAACAGGTTGAGAACGGTATCCACCATGGAAACACGTATCATCCTGAACATGTACAGCAGGTTATGGGAGATTCCCCTTCTCGTTGGGCAGCACCTGGGTCTATCCACCCCCCTGCTGCAACAGAACTGGGTAACGCTTGAGGATATTGAGAACATGCTTGCCCTGGCGGGTTTCGAGGTGATCAGATCATGGCAGGAGATGATATGGCCGTTCGACGCCCCTGTGGTCGCAGATCTTCTGAATAAATTTGCCGTGAAGCTGTGGCCCGTGAATCACCTGGCACTCGCGAACTTCGTCATTGCACGGCCAAGGTCCTCAGGGAAAGAAACGGGCCTGGAAGGAATCGTCTCGGTCGTTATCCCTGCCCGGAACGAAGCAGGCAATATCGAGGAGATCATTCGCCGGACCCCCGAGATGGGGAAGGGCACGGAGATGATCTTTGTGGAGGGAAACTCCGGAGACAACACCTACGAGGTCATCGGAAAGTCGATTTCCAATCACCCCGGGAAAAGGTGCAAGCTTCTGAAGCAGGAGGGAAAAGGGAAGGGTGATGCCGTCAGGCTGGGATTCCAGAATGCATCCGGAGATATCCTCATGATCCTCGATGCCGATATGACCGTGCCTCCTGAGAACCTGCCGCGGTTTTATGAAGCCATCGTCACAGGTGAAGGGGAATTCATAAACGGGGTCCGGCTGGTATACCCCATGGAGAAGCAGGCCATGAGGTATGTGAATCTTGTGGGGAACAAGTTTTTTTCCCTTGCCTTCTCCTGGATCTTCGGACAGCCCATCAAAGATACCTTGTGCGGAACCAAGGTGCTGACAAGGCGGAATTACGAAAAGATTGCCGGGAACAGGCACTATTTCGGTGAATTCGATCCTTTCGGCGATTTCGACCTCTTGTTCGGGGCCATCAAGCAGAATCTGAAGATCGTAGAAATCCCGATCCGTTATGCCGAGCGGAGATACGGTTCCACGAACATTGACAGATGGAGACATGGCTGGATGCTGTTGAAGATGACCCTGTTTGCCATGAAGAAGATCAAGTTCATTTAGGGGCGTATGCTGAACATCCTCAAGCATCCCCTGACGAGAGACCTCGACGTGGACGATCCGCGGACAACGCAGTTGCGGAGACAGATCATACGGCAGAAGCCTTTTCTCCAGAAAATATACAGGGACTGGTACGGGTGGATTGCTACCCGTATCCCTCATGGACAGGGCAGGGTTCTTGAGCTTGGCTCCGGTGCAGGATTTCTCGACGAATACATTGCAGGCCTGATAACCACTGAAGTGTTCCCCTACCCCTTTGTCCGGCTGATCATGGACGGGCGAGCGATGCCATGCGCCAGCGGTTCCCTGAAGGCCATTGTCATGGTCGATGTGTTTCACCATATTAATGATTGTGAGGCATTTCTGGAGGAGGCCCAGCGGTGCCTCAGGCCCGGCGGGGTGATACTGATGGTGGAGCCGTGGGTGACTGCATGGTCATCCCTGGTATACGGGTGTCTTCATCATGAAAACCTCGATCCGGTGGCGAAGAAATGGTCCTTCCCCACGTCAGGCCCCCTTTCAGGTGCCAACTCGGCTTTGCCCTGGATAGTCTTTGAGCGGGATCGAGAGCGGCTCGAGTCTGCATTCCAGCATCTCCACGTTGAGTACATAGCAGTGGAGAGACCGTTCACCTATCTCCTCTCGGGCGGGGTTTCGTACCGGAGCTTCATGCCAGGGTTCCTGTATCCGGCATGGAGCGCCATTGAATCATTCGCGATGTTTCTCTCCAGGGATCTGGGTATGTTTGCAAAAATAGAGGTCACCCGAAGGGATTAGATTCCCCCGTTGGTGCAGGGGCACCCTGCGCCACAGGCATTCTGTATAGAGGCTCAAGGATATTTTGTGTTATATCGTTCCATCATATGGCAAAGATGAACGAACGGAGTGCCTCAGCTGACCTGAAGAATGATATTCTGGTAGTTATATCTCTGATAATCTGCATCCTGATTATCTATTGGCAGGTGGGGGGGTTCCCCTTCATATCCCTGGATGACCCGGAGTACATCACCAGGAACGGGTATGTTCAGATGGGGCTGTCAAAGGAAGGCGTCTCCTGGGCATTCAGCCTTTCGCAACAGGGAACATCGACGTACTGGCATCCGCTTACCTGGCTGTCGCACATGATGGACTGCCAGCTGTTCGGGCTGCATGCCGGGATGCATCATCTCCACAATGTCTTGATCCACATGGTGAACACAATCCTACTCTTCCTTGCATTGAGGTTGATGACGGGATCACCCTGGAGGAGCGCTTTCGTCGCCTCGCTGTTCGCAGTACATCCCGTGAACGTGGATTCGGTTGCCTGGATTGCGGAAAGAAAGAACCTCCTGAGCACGATGTTCATGATGCTCTCGTTCATAACCTACTTTCTTTATACGAGAAAAAGGAGTGTGGCCTGGTACGTTGCAACATGCGTGCTGTTCTGCCTTGGCCTGCTGGCCAAACAGATGATCATGACGCTGCCCTTTGTGCTTCTTCTCATGGATTACTGGCCCCTTGGAAGGATTCGTTTCCCGGAGATCAGAGAAGGCAGAAAAGACTGGCCCTCATTCTTTCACGATGTCGGGCGGCTGGTGATTGAAAAAATTCCCCTGATAATTATCATGGGCGGGTTCATTCTCATAACCATCTTTTCGCTCACCCATACAGAGACTATCCGTGCATCCCAGCTCACTACCATGGATTTGAAGCTCAAGAATGCCATAGTGTCGTATGTTATGTACATGGGCAAGATGATCTGGCCTGCAGGCCTTACCGTCTTCCACCCCTTTCCCGACATGATCCCCATGTGGAAGGTCCTTGGTGCATCGGCGGTCATCCTTGCAGTCACCACTGTTGCCATGATCACCACCCGCAAGTATCCCTACTTTATCGTCGGTTGGCTTTGGTTCCTCGGGACACTGGTACCTGTGATAGGGATTGTCCAGGCAGGCCTCTGGCCGGCTATTGCAGAACGATGGGCATATGTGCCTTATATCGGCCTGTTCATAGTCATGGCATGGGGGGGGGGCGATATTCTTCGTGCAGTTCCATGTCGGGAACGGTTCCTCAAAGTTTCTTGTGTCCTGGTGATTCTTGTCCTCGCTTTTCTCTCGTGGCGGCAGACAGGGTATTGGAAAAACGATTTCACGCTCTTCTCCCACAGCCTGGCTGTCGATCCGGATAATTACGTGGCCCATGTAAACCTTGGGAATGCATACGCGATGCAGGATGATTACAAGCAAGCGGCCGTTCATTACCAAGATGCTCTCAGGATACACCGTTCAGATGTGTTGGCATTAAACAATCTCGGGAAGTTATCCACTAAGCTCGGAGACAAGGATAGGGCGATCCGGTATTATTCGGAAGCCCTGCGCTATGAACCAGAGGATTCAACAGCCCATTATG
>Ga0209203_1001850_pt1 | contig 14924 bp, 14 predicted proteins | sample AD_UKC109_MetaG_FD_184423 | JGI IMG/M metagenome (GOLD analysis project Ga0209203, IMG submission 184423) | Active sludge microbial communities of municipal wastewater-treating anaerobic digesters from Hong Kong - AD_UKC109_MetaG (SPAdes)... | ecosystem: Engineered > Bioreactor > Anaerobic >... | reverse complement strand
TATGACAAGTGCATTTTTAAAAACATTATCATTAAAAGCTCCAAAGAATTGAGTCAGAAAAAATGGAAAAAAACGCTTTTCTCTCAATAAACTAAATTGTGAATGCTCAGACATAAACGGTTCCTGCTAAATTTCAATATAGTTTAGCATTGATTTTGCAACTCATTTAGATAAATTTTAAAAGTGTTAACAATTGCTACGTTTGGTTTATCCAATTGACCTGAATTATTAAAATTGGTATTATCATAATTTTTACACAGGAGTAAATTTTATGGGTTTTTTCGATTTTATTGCAGATGCCGGCTCAAGATTATTTAAAGATGATGATCCGGAACCAGAAGTAACCAAACCGATTGCTGTTCATATTAAAGAAGCAGGAGTCATGACAGATTACTTGAAAGTTGATTTTAAAGCAGGTGCGGTCACTTTATCCGGTTATGTTCCGAATCAAGAGCAAAAGGAAAAAGCAGTATTAGTTGCAGGAAATGTGAAAGGTGTTTCTTCAGTTCAAGATAATTTGATTCTCGGTGAACCACCGGCTGATAAGGCGGAACAGGAAGCACAAGTTGCTAAAGCCAATGAAGAAGCAAAAAGTGAGCCTAGCTTTAAAACATATACTGTTAAAAGTGGCGACACATTAGGAAAAATTGCTCAGGAAATGTATGGAAAGGCTAGTTTATATCCAAAGATTTTTGAAGCAAATACTCCAATGCTGAAAGATCCGAATAAAATTTACGTTGGACAGGTGCTGAAAATTCCTGAATAAAGATTTCAGCTTTTCATAAATTTAAAACCGGGGTTCAGAGATGAGCTTCGGTTTTTTTATTGTATTCAGTTGTTATTCAAATCCATTCTCAAACAATGTATCTGTTAATACTCTGATGATACCTGTATTTCCGGTATTGATATGAGCATCACACTGATATGTAATCTCTTCAACAGTAGCAAATTTGTAGTAAAACTCCCAAGGTGCGCCGGTTGCACCGGTTTCAGTATTGAATCCATCGCCCTCACAAGTTTCAGAGCAAATCATACTGTTGTCAGTGGAGTGAATATTATGCTCACCTCCGGCATTACTGAACTTAACCACATCACCACGCTGAATAGAAATATCTGCCGGTATAAAATCATTCCCTACAGTAGCTTGAATATAATGAATGTTGACTGAAGTTGGTTCTATGACAGTTACCGAGCCGACCATTCCAAAACTAACGTGAGGCTGGCAATAATAGTTAAAAATTCCTGTTTGTCTAAAAGTAACTTCAGCGACCCAAGCAAGACTAGAAGGATTTCCGTCTCCGCCGCTGGCATCGCAACCATTGGCACAACGAAAACTACCATCGTTGGCAAAAACATTATGAGTTCCACCGGTATTTCGCCATCTCACTGTATCTCCAGCTTCAATGATTAGCGAGCTTGGGCTAAAAACATTGCTGGAAACCAATACTTCATGTGTTTTACTATTGGCTGAAAACGTAATTATTATCAGAGTTAATTTTAAAATAGTTTTCTTTAACATAAATTGTCATTGTTAATTCTATAGATGTCAGATTATGTCATTAATAACAAAATTTTCGTTAAGAAATTGTAAAACCATGATTAATATTCATTTATTTGAAAAGATTGTGTGAATTACTTCTCAGTCGGTATTCTTGTTTTTTATTAAATTATGCTAAAAAAATTGGAATCAACATGGGAATATTTAGAACGAAATTTTATCCGTTAACTGAAAAAAACTTACCTGAAAAATCTGTAAGTCCGGAAAATGTTAATCGATTAATAAAAAAAGACAAGTTTGTTAAAATTCAACACAATACTAAAAAAAGAGTAAATTTCCCTTCGGGAACTATTACTACACCAAATATGATTCACCGAGTATTGACTAAGATGGGTTATGGAGCCAATGATGAATCAGTGAGTCATATTCAGTCTCTACCCGGAGCAACAGATACAGATAAAATTTTTGCATACATTGATGAGCAATTATATCCAATGAGTATTGATGATAGTGTCGCAGAATCACAGCTTAATAATGGTTATGAAACGCTCAATAAAACTCGCATTCAGCTTTATCAAGATCACTATCGTCGTCCTGATGGCATGGATATCCCATGGGAGGTTCATGTTCGCCCGGGCAGAGAAACAAATTATGCCAGTTATTTGCGGGCAACCCAGAGCAAAAGGCAATTACTGGAAATTTTAGTAGATTTCTGGCACAACCATTTTAATGTTTACATGGATAGTGGTGGAGTGCAACCGATGTTTGTGCATTATGACAGAGACGTCATTCGAGACAATGCTTTAGGAAGTTTTCGACAAATGCTAGAAGATGTTACAACTTCTACATGTATGCTTGATTATTTGGGAAATGGCGTTAATGATAAAGATGCTCCCAATGAAAACTATGCGCGCGAATTACTGGAACTGCATACTCTCAGTGCCAAGAGTTATTTTGGACATATGGCGCCAGAGGATGTTCCTGTCGATGGACAGGGACGTAAAGTTGGCTATGTTGAAGCCGATGTTCTGGAAATGGCACGAGTTCTTACAGGTTGGTCTTATAGCGGAGCGGACTGGTGGGATTATCAAAATGGTAATGTTGCAACTGGTGAGTTTTTATATCGCGATGAATGGCATGATAAAGACCCAAAAGTGATTTTAGGTCAAACTTTTAATTTTGATCAGAATAACCCATTATCCGATGTTCGTAGTGTTTTGGATATGCTTGCCGAGCATCCGGCAACAGCAGAGTTTTTGGCATCCAAGCTATGTAAAAGATTTATTAGCGATAATCCTTCACAGTCAATCATTGATGCGGTTGCAAATACATTGCATCTAAACTGGCAAGCCCAGGATCAAATTAAACTGGCTATGGAAACATTGCTGAAATCGAACGAATTTCTGAATACTTGGGGCGAAAAAATTAAGCGTCCATTTGAAAGAATTGCTTCATCTATGCGTCAAATTGGTGTGACATTTGATTTTTCTCCGAACCATGAGTATTCCTCGTGGATGTTTTGGAGCCTGGATACAACCGGTCAGAATTTATTCTATTGGACTTCGCCCAATGGTTATCCCGATACCAAAATGTCATGGTTGGGTGCATCCAATACAATGGCGACATGGAGGTTTATGCAATGGTTTACACGTTTGCGTGATGGTAATAACGGTGATGTTCCTTTTAATGATATTTTGAATATTACGAATGCAGCGATACCTGATGCTAATAATCACACAGCAAACAACCTTGTGAATTTCTGGTTCGAAAAAGCCTGCGGTCATCCGCCGAGTGTTGATGTTCAGGATAAATTGGCTCATTTCATGTCGTATAGCGAAACAGACACGCTTGATTGGACACCAACAGACCGAGATACTCAAATTGATTTATCAACTAATACTTGGCCATCTTATAATCAGGAAAGGTTATATGCGATGGTCTCATCAATTTTTTTAACATCCGAATTTATGTACAGGTAGCCTTATGAAAAAAATAAACAGAAGAGAATTTTTAAGAAATTCGGGTTTAATTACACTTGCCGGATTTGGCGGGATAAAACTAGGATTTGCTAATTCCGTAGTAAACACAGTCAAAGGTACTAGCAATAACGGCAAGGATTTGTTGGTTTATGTGTTTTTGAATGGTGGGATGGATGGTTTGAACTTTCTACCACCTCGTTCGGGAGTTAATTACTCAGAATACAGTACCGTTCTTCGTCCGGGATTACATATTCCAAATACCGAATCACTTGCTTTAAACGGTAATTCTGAATTTGGTTTTCACCCTTTAGCAACAGGGATGCGTAATTTATTTAATGCGAATAAAATGGCAATTATTCATGCTACCGGATTGGAACAATCAAATCGCAGTCATTTTGTCGCTACAGCATTAATGGAATTAGGAATTGAAGATCAAAACGCCTCATTGGGAAGCGGTTGGATGACGCGATATTTTGATTCCTCATTAACTACACCTGATAATGCACTGATTCCATCTATTGTGCCATCATACAATATCACAGACGCGGTTCTGGGAGATTTATCCGCATTGATAGTTGGCTCACCAACTGAGTTTGCTTTAGATATGGGACATTGGGCGTGGGAAGATGCTATGCAAGCAACTGTTTTTGATGTTTTTTCAAATCCGACAACGCTGGAACAAACTGTTTCTCATCAAACTTTGCTTGCTTCACAAGTGATTCAGGGAATTGATTGGAATAATTATGTGCCTGAAAACGGAGCAAGTTATCCGGCAGGATATTTTGGTCAGCAATTAAAAACAATTGCTCAATTGTATAAAGAAAATGTCGATTTGGAAATTGCCTATGTGCCAACCGGTGGTTGGGATACACATATCGGGCAGGGCACCGGAACAACCGGTGAATTCGCAAATTTAGTGCAAGAGTTGTCTGATGGACTTTATGCACTTTATCAGGATTTATCAGCGAGTTATTCAGGTAAATTTACAATTATAGTTCAAAGTGAATTTGGTCGCAGAGCTTATGAAAATAACAGCAATGGCACCGATCATGGTTATGGTAATCCGATGTTTGTGATTGGTGATAATGTCAATCCCGGGTTTTTTGGTCAATTTCCGGGACTTCAAGCGAATCAACTCTTTGAAGAGGAAGATGTGAATGTGACAACTGATTATCGGAATGTTGTCAGTGAAGTGTTAATTAAGCGAATGCAGAATCGGTTTTTGGGTTATATTTTCCCAGGTTATGATAGTTACTCTCCCTTGGGTATAGTCAATGGTACAGATTTGTCTCCTGTTTATAATTTTGACTATGACCCGATATTTGCCTCAGGTTTTGAATAACTCAATTTGGCAATAAAAAAGGCTGACAGTTTAGTTCTGTCAGCCTTTTCTTTTTATGCAGCTTTACAAGTTTAGATATTCCACACCTTGTTTAAAAACAATATCAACAGGGATATTCTGTAATCGGGATAAAGCTTTTTCCAGTTCAGGTGAAACTTTCCCTTGTTCATGAACCCACTTTTCAACTCCTTCATAGTCTCCGTTACCTTGTAAAGTTAAGATTTTATTTGAAAGTGATTGAATAGCTTGTGACATTTTTTCAGGATTAACTGAATAATATCCGCTCTCTTCGTCAAAGTTAAAGGCTTGTTGTTCGGCGAAATAATTGAAACGCAACATATTAGCCACACCATGAGCCGAACTCGAACCAAATCGTACCGAACGGAAAATACCAGCCATAAATGTTACATAATTGTCCATCACTTCGCCTTCGGTGATTTCACCCATTTCATAAAGTTTCTCAACCATATAAAGCCCTAAAATGTCTGCTTTGCCTTCTTCTTGAGCTGAAGCATGCTGTTTCAAAGCAGTCCTGACTGTTCCTTTGCCATTGATGGTGTTTTTAATTCCTAAGCCGTGAGCAACCTCATGAAACATGGTATTGCCAAAAAAAGCATCAAAAGTGATGTGTTTTCTTTGTTCCGGTGCAACCAGAACTTCAGAAATCGGTACCAAAATTTTATCAAACTTTGCTTTCATGGCATTTTTTAACTGCAATCTTCTTGAACCTTTAGCGAGTTGAACTTTTTCGTCATTTGGCAAATTAATCGCAATAGTTTTACTTCCGGCATTGGAATGACCGGCATAATACAGCGCATCGTAGGCATTCAAGTCTGAATCAGTTCCCGGAGATTCAGTTTTATAGGCTTCATCAACCGGTAAACCTTCTTGTAAAACAGGAAGTAATTTAGCAAACTTGCTGAGTTTTTCACTCCATGATTTGTCTTTAATCAATACATAAGCTTCGAAAGCAGTTTTGTAGTTGTAAAGCTGATCTTCATAGTTTTCGATAGGACCGACAACAAAATCAATATCATTGGATTTCATATCCATCCATGCCATATCGCTCTCAAAATACTGACTCGTCATTAAAGCCGTTGCTCTGAGAGCCAGATAATCTTTAAATCCTTGGTCTTCGGCAAGTTCAGATGCTTTTATCAATAATTTTGACGCTTTAATCAATTGCTCAGAGTAAACGTCATGATATGGTCTTGAGACTAATTCACCCTTATCATTTCTTTCAACAATAGTGTATAAGCCCGATTTTTCTGGATCATTTGAGGACTCAAACTCTTCTTTAGTCATATCATGAGGATAAAAATTAGCACCAAGTGGTTTTTCACCATAGGATTTAATAAATGATTTATCACCATTTAGTCGATCCCAAGGTCCGTAATTAATATCAGCCAAACCTTTTAAGTTGCTATCATCAATTGAATTTAACAATTCATCTTTATTTCCATAAGATTGCAACCAGAACAGCTCATCCATAATTTGTGAAATTTCAACCAAAATCGGAATCATTTTTTTCTGATTATCATTCAGATGAGATAAATCTGAAGTCAATGTGAATTCCGCATAAATATCTTCTAACTGACTGATTTCTTGCGCGTTTTTCACTTCCTCAACAGTAGCGGGTTCGCTTACAGGTTCTACAATCTTTGGTTTATGGTTCTCCACAGACTGTTTACTTTCGCTAGTGGCGTTTTCTTTGCTACAGGAAAATAGTGCTGTAAATGTTAATAAAATTAGTATATTTTTCATCATCATATTCTCAAGTTTTTAATTTTTTGGGTAAACTCCTAATAAGTTTTCCTATAATTTTAGTTAAAAGTGATAAGAAACTCCTAAAAAGAAGCCATCAACGGTTAAGTCACTTTTATAATCTTCAATATCAGGTAAGTCTAAATCAAGGCTTTTATAACCCAAATCTGCCCCAAAACCAAGTTTGCTTTCGTAACTCAAGGCAGCTTCAAAATCGGTGACTTTAGAGTTTCTGAAACTCAATGCATTCAGTTGGATTGAGGTTGAAAACCCTGTAAATGGTAAATCAAACTCTCCTTTTCCGTATAGCATTGGAATCCACTCATCAAATGCGGAATGCTCATCAATAAATCCTTCCGAGTAAAAGTCATTGTAACCATCGAAAAGTTTGACTGTAACTCCTAAATCCAAATTAATCCAATTATCCAAAACTTCATAATAAAGTGTGAAATCGGTATGACTTAAATCTGTTTTTGCAAAAACATCAATGGTCTGACCAGGAGCGGAAGTCGCATTACTTAATGAAATAACATCACTCGTGTCAATATTGGTTTGTTTCAATCCGATATTTGGCAAAAAGGGAACGGCATGCTCTACATTGACATACAAAATATTGCCATTCGCTTTTGAATAGTCAATATCCACATTCTCGTTTTGGGAAATGCCTGACTGAATATTTCCATTGAGGCCATAGTTCCAATATTTTGCTCCTGCATAGAGACCAAAAATAGTATCCGCGCTCACTGTGGTAGCGAGAACAAGTGCAAGTATTCCTAATTTGATTTTCATTACTGTGTTCCTGATTGGAAAAAATTGATTTATTTTATCAATTAAAGTTAATGATAGCATAACCCTTTTGTTGCAAATCAGTTAATGCCGTAATTGCAGAGAGTGATACTTTGACAAAATCAAGGATTTCATCGCGTTTATATTCTTTGAATTCAACCGATTGTCCACAAACAATAATTTCCACACCATGCTTATGAAGTTGTAATAGCAAATCTGAATTTGGATTATTGATACCAAACTGTTTGTGATAGGCTTGATCAGATAAAATATCCTTTGCAGCCGAACCATGTATAACAAGTGCTGCTTGAATGTTTTCACTTTTAACTCCGGCATTATGATGCATGTTCAAGAATCGGGCAACAGTGTTGATGCCTTTGTTGATTTTACTTTTATCATCATCAGAGGTATAAACATCAAAAACAGTTTTTAAATTTTGCGGTGTTGGGTAAGTTGTATTAGCTACCGGTTTAAATGGTCCGTAGTTTTCAATCAGTTTTGATGGTTCAGTTGCATAGCCGGAAGTAATTATTAGTGTAGCTAAGAATATAATTTTTTTCATAAGAGTTGACCTGACTTAATGTTGTTTAGTAATTTTATAACCGTCTTCTTGTATAAGACGCTGAACTGAATGACTCAATAGATAATCAAAAATTTCCTTTCCTTTTGGTGTGAGTATAATCATTGCTTGTTGCAAAGATTCATCTGAAAAAATTTGAATACAGCCTTTGTCGTTTTTGGTAATCATAGAGTAGGGCACAAACCCCGCATTTGCAAGATTTTGATGGGTGTATAAATAGGCTTGTGCAGCATTAGAGGTGATGACTGTTTTTTGAGGCTGTATCTTGTTTTCTGTCAGAATTGTTTGAGCAAATTGACCATAAGGAGCTGTTTCAGGATTGGCAATCGCTAGTGAGTTAATATTGTTTAAAACAGACAAGCAATCACCATTATTATCAATAGATGGAATCCATAAAGCCAGTTTTCCTGTCGCATAAACTTTTGGTTTGTAAGATAAATTTAATTTTTCATAAATTATATTTGTCTTCTCAATATCTGCAGAAAGGAATAAATCAACCGGAGCGCCATTGAGGATTTGATTCGCTAAGACACCTGATGATGCCGAAGTGACATGAATCATTCTGTTTTGAGAGTCTTTATAATCTTTAAGAATTTTTGAAAGTGTGGGCTCAAAATTACTGGCAACAGCTATTAGAATTTTATCTTCTTTTGTGGTACAAGAATTAAGGATAAAAGCGAAGCTAATAACAAAAATAATTCTCGCCAATTGAACAGCAAACACTTCAGATTTAATTATGGATGAATCCAATCACGGCTTTTATCGCCATAAACCATGAAAAACGGATTGAGCAAGGATTCTTTGGTGTTGTATCTAAGAGCTTGATTATCTAGAGTCACAACATGTCCTCCGGCTTGTTCAACAATACATTGAGCCGCTGCCGTATCCCATTCGGAAGTGAGTCCCAATCTTGGATAAAGATCGGCTTTTCCTTCAGCAACCAGACAAAATTTTAATGAACTTCCCATAGAGGTCAGTTCGTGAGTTCCTAAATCCTGTAAGTAGTTTTTCACATCATCTGACATGTGAGAACGTGAACCAACCACAACAGGAATATTACGAGCCGGTTTTTTAACATGGATTTGTTGTCTTTGGTTCTCTGACTTCTTAAAAGCCCCGTAACCAAGGGCTGCTGTGTAAGAAATGTCCTGTACCGGAACATAAACCACGGAAACAACGGATTTTCCGTTTTCGATTAATGCAATATTGACTGTAAATTCACCATTCTTCTTAATGAATTCTTTAGTTCCGTCCAGAGGGTCAACAAGCCAGTATTTTTTCCATGATTGTCTTTCTGCAAAAGCAATACTTGCAGATTCTTCAGATAAAACCGGAATATCAGGTGTGAGTTCTTGTAATCCTTTGGCAATCACATTATGAGATGCTAAATCAGCTTTGGTCAGTGGTGAGTCATCCGACTTCATTTCAACTCCAAAATCAGCTGAGTTGTAAATTTCCAAAATGGCTTTTCCGGCTTCAATTGCCAGATTTTCAATACTGTTTAATAGATCAATCATTCTTAGTTATTTAATATTTCCAAGGCTTTGTCATAAGTTGTAGGGTTTCCGGCCAGTATAGAAGTCGTTTCTAATCCAATGGGTTTGCCTTTTAAATCGCTAATTTTTCCACCGGCTTCTTTGACTAAAAGGCTTAGAGCTGCAATATCGAGAATATTGACATCAGATTCGATAACCAGTTCCAGCTTTCCGGCGGCTAACAAATGATAATGGTAAAAATCTCCGTAACCACGGGTTTTATGACATAAAGACATGACTTGTCTGAGTTTTTCCCAATGAGCTTTGACTTTTGCCATGCTTCTTAGATTACCAGTAGAATAGCAACTGTCTTCAGGCTTGCTAAATTCACTAACTTTTAATGGAACATCATCAATAAACGCTCCTAAACCTTTTGCAGCCCATGCTGTTTCTGCAAACATCGGAGCGTGTGATAAACCCATGATAATTTCATCTTTATGCATCAAGGCGATTTGGGTGGAGAAAAAGTGATACTCACGAACGAAACTTTTTGTTCCATCAATGGGATCGACCAGCCATAAAAATTCAGACTGGCTGTCTGATTGACCGGTTTCTTCGCCGTAGAAGCCAAAATCAGGAAATTGATTCATTAAAACCTGTCTAATAACTTGTTCGCATTCCAAATCAGCTTGGGTGACCGGTGTCAAATCACTTTTTATTTTCACATCCGGTGAGCATTTGTAATAATGCTTCATGATTTGTTCGGCAGATTTTGCCGCTCTTTTGGCTGTTAAAATACAGCTTTTAAGAAATTGTTCATCAATTTCAGTCATCTGTTGTCCTGCCGTAAACGTCTTCCAGTCTTTCGATGTCATCTTCACCGAAATAATCTCCGCATTGAACTTCAATCAAAGCGATATCAGTACCTGTCGGGTTTTCCAGACGATGGAGTGTGTTTTTAGGAATATAAGTGGATTCATTGGCATTGAGGAGAAATTCTTCATCGCCATTTCTGACTTTAGCTGTACCTGAAACAACAGTCCAATGCTCAGAACGCTTTTGGTGACGTTGTAATGATAAAACTTGTCCGGGTTTTACGACCAAACGTTTTACTTTGCAATCATCCTCATCTTCCAATATGGTGTAACTTCCCCAAGGGCGGTGAACCGTTTGATGAAAAATAGCCGCTTCGTGGTTTTTGGACTTCAAAAATTGCACGACATCTTTAACACCTTGTGATTTGTGTTTATGAGCAACCAATACCGCATCTTTGGTATCCACAATCATCAAATCATCGACACCGACAGTTGCTACAATGCGATCGCCACTACGAATATAACAGCCACGGGAGTCAATTGTAATGGCTTTGCCTTCGACACGATTTCCGGAATCATCACTTTCCGCCAATTCTGCCATTGAATTCCATGAGCCAATATCATTCCAATCAAATTTACTGTTGATAACAGCTCGGTTTTTTGCTTTTTCCATGACTGCATAATCAATCGAAATATCGGGCATGGCTGCAAATGATTCATTATCAAAATGAATGGCATCTTGTTGGAGATTTTTGGATTCAAAACATTTATTAACTGCTGATAAAACATTTGAAGAAGTCGTCTCTAATTCTTCCAGCAATTGTTTTACGGTCAAGCAAAACATGCCTGAATTCCAGCTATAATTGCCTGACTCCAGATACTCTTGTGCTGTTTTTAAGTCGGGTTTTTCCTTAAACTCATCAATGATGGCTGCGTCCATTCCATCAATGTTTTCAGCAGCTTTGATATATCCATAACCGGTTTCCGGAGCGGTCGGAGCAATTCCAAAAGTAGTAATATATCCTTTAGCCGCCAACTTCGCACTCTCAGAAACATCTTTCTTAAAGGATTCAATATCTTTAATCAAATGATCCGATGGCATGACCAACATTATGGCATCTTCACCATATCTTTGTTTGATTTCAAGAGCAGCGAGTGTAATTGCCGGAGCAGTGTTTCGCCCCATTGGTTCAAGCATAAAAATTTGCTTGTCCATTTTATCCTTGGCGATATTATTGTACAAATCTCTACAGATAAAATAATAATCTCTGGAGGTGACCGTCATAACCGTTCCATCTTCTGAAACTTCCAGAGCGCGTTCGAATGTCAATTCAGCCAAGGTACGACCGTTGGACAACTTCATGAATGGTTTTGGGTAAGCTCTTCGCGAAACCGGCCATAAACGAGTTCCGGCACCACCTGATAAAATAACAGGAATTAATTTCAAGATTCTCTCCTTATTTTTTGCATGCATAGTTGCAAAGACGTTTGCCAATTTGGCATTTTGATATTAAATGTTTCAAATAATTTGTTACAGTCAAGAACCGAATACGATGGTCTTTGAGCCGGAGTCGGATATTGACTGCTTGGAATGGCGTTAATTGATGGTTGTTGATCCAGTAAGCCCAATTCAAAAGCATCGGCAATAATTCTTCGGGCAAAACGATGCCAGCTGGTTTTTCCAATGGAAGTGATATGATAAATTCCATCAACAGGGTTTAATAATGCCATAGCGACAGCTGTTGCAATTGACTCTGCCGAAGTTGGTGAACTAATCTGATCATCAACGATATGTAAAACATCGCGTTGTTTTGCTAAATTAATCATTGAGTGAACAAAATTATGACCACGATAGGAAAACACCCAGGCTGTGCGGAAAATCATAAACTGACAACCGGAGTCAATGATGGCTTGTTCTCCCTGAAGTTTTGTTTCTCCGTAAACTCCCAAAGGATTACACTCATCATCTTCCTTCCAGGGCTGTGTATTTTGACCGGAAAAAACATAATCAGTCGAGAAATGCACTAGACGAGTGTCAGTAATCACTGCATATTTAGCAAAAATTTCGGGAGCAACAGCATTGATTTTGTAAGCAGTTTCTTTATCAGATTCAGCATTATCAACCGCTGTATAAGCCGCAGCATTACAAATTAAATCCGGTTGAATCGTATTGATTTTGTTCTCAATATCTTCAGTGTTACACAAATCCATGGCAATTGTCGGCATTCCTTCAATTTCTTTACCCAAACGGGTTGTTGGAATCACTTCTCCTATGTGCTGTAAAGTTCGCCACAATTCATAGCCAACTTGTCCATCTGCTCCTGTTAATAGTATTTTCATAGCCAACTCATCAATATTTTGGAAGTTTGTTTGAATCTATAGTTTTCAAAGTGGGAGCGTTTTTGTCTTTCTCTGAAAGCAGAGGATAGTTCAAAGGCCAGTCAATGGCAATCTCCGAATCATTCCAAAGGAGTGAACAATCATATTGTGCATGATATACGTTCGTACACATATAAGAAAAAACAGCAGAATCTGACAAAACACAAAAACCGTGAGCAAATCCTTCAGGAATATAAAACTGTCGGTTGTTTTTAGCCGAAAGAATTTCGCCATGCCATTGTCCGAAAGTTGGCGAACCTTTACGAATATCGACGGCAACATCAAAAACTTCACCCTCAATAATCTGAACCAACTTTCCCTGTGCATGAGGATTCTGGAAATGTAAACCTCTTAAAACACCTTTAGATGATTTTGAAAGATTGGATTGAACAAATTTAGCATCCAAACCGGCTTCTTTATATCGTTGGTAATTCCATGTTTCCATGAAAAAACCACGTTCATCACCAAACACTTTTGGTTCAAAGACCATAGCTCCGGGAAGTTTAGTTTCAATAGTCTTCATGAATATCAGCTACCAAACTGAGTAAGTATTTGCCATAACCGTTTTTCTTAATCGGTTGCGCCAGTTTTTCAACCTGATCGATATCAATCCAGCGTTTTCTGAATGCAATTTCCTCAGGACAGGCGATTTTAATTCCCTGACGCTTTTCGATGGTTGCTATAAAATTACTGGCATCCGTTAATGAATCGTGAGTTCCTGTATCCAACCATGCGTATCCACGTCCCATCAATTCAACCATCAATTGATTTTGTTGCAGATAAACCTTGTTGAGATCGGTGATTTCCAATTCACCACGAGGAGATGGCTTAAGTGATTTTGCAATATCACAAGCCTGATTATCATAAAAATACAAACCGGTAACGGCATAATTGGATTGAGGTTTTTCGGGTTTTTCTTCCAAACCGATAACTTTGCCGCTGGAATCAAATTCTGCCACACCGTATCTTTCAGGGTCATGAACACGATAGCCAAATACAGTAGCACCGGCTTCTCTGCTATGAGCACGTGAAAGCAATTCCATCATACCTGAACCATGAAAAATATTATCGCCCAATATCAAACACGACGGGTCGTTTCCGACAAATTTTTCACCAATCAGATAGGCTTGTGCCAATCCACCCGGATCGGGTTGCACTGCATAAGTTAAATTGATTCCCCATTGAGAACCATCACCAAGCAGTTTGACAAATAACTCCTGCTCATGTGGTGTGTTGATGATTAAAATATCTTTGATTCCGGCAAGCATCAAAGTCGTCAAAGGATAATAAATCATCGGCTTATCATAAATCGGCAACAACTGTTTACTGATTGAATGAGTCAGAGGATACAGACGTGTACCTGAACCACCGGCTAAAATAATACCTTTTCTATTCATAAATCTAGTTACCCAATCTTTGACCTTGATATGAGCCATCCAGCACCCTGTCACACCATGTTTTATTATCTAAATACCACTTGACTGTCTTTCTGATACCGCTTTCAAAAGTTTCTTCCGGTTTCCAGCCCAATTCATTCTGTAATTTTGACGAATCAATGGCATATCTTTGGTCATGTCCCGGTCGGTCTTTCACGAAAGTGATTAAATCTCTGCGAGATTTACCGGAATTGGGAGCGACTTCATCGAGAATATCACACAACGTATGAACCACTTCGATGTTTTGTTTTTCTTCGTTGCCGCCTACATTGTAAACTTCGCCAATTTTGCCTTTTTTCAAAACGGTTTCAATCGCTTTGCAATGGTCAGTCACAAACAACCAATCCCGAATATTTTTACCATCACCATAAACAGGAAGCGATTCAAAATTAAGAGCCTTGGTAATCATCAGTGGAATTAACTTTTCTGGAAACTGATAAGGGCCATAATTGTTAGAACAGTTTGTCGTCAGAACCGGCAATCCGTATGTATGAAAATAAGCTCGAACCAAATGATCCGATGATGCTTTAGAAGCCGAATAAGGTGAGTTTGGCGAGTAGGGCGTAGTTTCTGTAAACAAACCAGTCTCTCCAAGCGAGCCATAAACTTCATCGGTAGAAACATGCAAAAACCTGAAATTATTATCAGAATCTAATGTTTGATAATAGTTTAAAGAATTCTTTACCAGGTTAAATGTTCCTAAGATATTTGTCTGAATAAAATCATCCGGTGCATCAATAGAGCGATCGACATGGCTCTCAGCAGCAAAATTAACCACCGCATTGGGCTTGTATTTGTCGAATATTTCCGCAACCAAGTCATTATCTGTGATATCACCTTGTATGAAAATATGGTTATCGTTATTTTCGA
>Ga0209203_1001846_pt1 | contig 14931 bp, 16 predicted proteins | sample AD_UKC109_MetaG_FD_184423 | JGI IMG/M metagenome (GOLD analysis project Ga0209203, IMG submission 184423) | Active sludge microbial communities of municipal wastewater-treating anaerobic digesters from Hong Kong - AD_UKC109_MetaG (SPAdes)... | ecosystem: Engineered > Bioreactor > Anaerobic >... | reverse complement strand
ACGATGGACTGACTCAGGCTGAATTCAGTGATTTGTCCGAAACACATGTTAATACTCTGCAAAGGTTTGAGGCTGGTGATAAAAATATCACACTTGTCACACTCTTTAATTTCATTGATGCAATGGATATGACCCTTGCGGAGTTCTTTGAAGGGATGGAATAAATCAAAATAAGGAGAAATAGCAACCGTTTTCGTACCTTTATTAGTTGACATACATTATATATTATAATGCCCAGATATCTCACCAAATCACGGTTTAAACTGGCATTGGATTGTCCTGCCAAACTCTTTTACACGGGTAAACCCCAATACCCAGATAAATCTCAGGACGATGCATTCTTGGAAGCACTTGCAGAAGGTGGCTTTCAGGTTGGGGCATTGGCAAAATGTTATTATCCTGATGGTATTGAAGTTTCAGAACGAGGCTATGACATCCCCCTTCAAAATACGCAGGAACTTCTCACCAACGATGATGTTACAATTTTTGAGGGTGCTTTTAAGTACCAGAACCTCTTCATCAGGGTAGATATAATTGAGAAAAAAGGGAACAACATCAACCTTCTTGAAGTAAAATCATCCTCTTTTGATGGAACTAACAGCAGGCATATGCTGAATAAGAAAGGTTCTATCGATTCTGGCTGGTCTGAGTATGTTTATGATGTCGCCTTCCAAAAATATGTTATCACCAAAGCATATCCTGACTGTAATGTACATGCATATTTAATGCTGGCAAACAAGAATGCAGTTTGCACGGTGGCAGGACTTAACCAGAAATTCCTATTAAAAACCGTTGAGGGTGAAAGAACAGTGGTTGAGATTGTCGGAGATGTTTCCAGAGATGGTATTGGAGATGAGATACTCATTCGGGTATGTGTTGATGATTTGATTGATATGATTTATCAGGGCACAGATACCCCAAATCCCCCTGAACAGAGTTTTACCGATTATGTCCATTATCTGGCAGATATGTATGAAAGAGATGAAAAGATTGTTGTTCCCATTCATAAAGACTGCAAAGGATGTGAATTTCAAACCACAGTGGAAGAAGAAAGTGACGGAAAGTTATCAGGTTTTAAAGAGTGCTGGAAGTCTGAACTTGGCTGGGGCGATGATACGTTTAATTCGCCACGAATCTTGGATATATGGAACTTCAGGAAGAAACCAGAACTGATGAACTCAGGCATTTACCTAATGCGGGACGTTAAGGAAGAGCATATTGGCGATATTAAACCCAGTTCTGATGGAAGATTAACCAGTACCGAACGGCAATGGCTTCAAGTGAGCAAAGCCGTTAATGGAGATATCAATCCTTACGTTAATATTGAAGGATTAAAGCAGGAACTGGATTCATTTACATACCCGCTTCATTTCATAGACTTTGAGACCTCGATGGTTGCAATTCCATTCTTCCAAGGAAGAAGACCCTATGAGCAGGTTGCCTTTCAATTCTCCCACCATCAGGTTAACTATGATTTGACAATTGAACATAAAGGGCAATATTTATGTGGTACTGTTGGGATGTTCCCCAATTTCGAGTTTGTTAGAAGATTAAAAGGGGAACTTGAGCATGATAACGGCACAATCTTTCGATATGCTCCACACGAAAACACGGTTCTGAACCAGATTATGGCTCAGTTGGAAGAGGCATCAATAACAGATGTTCCAGATAAACCTGACCTTATTGCGTTTATTAAATCCATAACCCATAGCAACAACCATGAGGGAGAAAGGGATATGGTTGACCTGCTTAAACTTGTTAAATGGTATTATTACCATCCCTTGATGGGTGGTTCAAACTCTTTGAAATATGTCCTACCAGCCGTATTAAATTCATCTGGATATCTTCAGGAAAAGTATTCCCGACCCATTTACGGAAAAAACTCAATCATCAGGAGTTTGAACTTTGATGATGGTTGGGTTTGGATAAAGAAGGATGATGATGGGAATATAATCAACCCATATACTCTTCTCCCACCCCTTTTTGAAGGCATTGCTGATGACCAGATTGATGAGTTCCTTATGCGCTCCAACATACAGGAAGGCGGTGCTGCAATGACTGCTTATGCCAAGATGCAGTTCATGCAGATGAAAGAAATTGAAAGGGAGAGTATTGTTAAGGGATTACTTAAATATTGTGAGTTGGATACTCTGGCAATGGTTATGTTGTGGGAATATTGGAATGATATCATCTGATAGGCTACCATTTATGTTCCCAACTCTGCATATTAATCAAACGATTTTCCCAGTAATTCCGCTATTATGCAATACAAGGAATTCTGATTTCAAAAGTAGCACTCTTAATTAAGAGTATATTTCTTAATTAAAAAGTTATGCCATTATCCTGAAAAACAACGCCTTAACAAGTTGAAAAAGTTTGTAACATTATTGTCTATTTTGTCGTATAATTGCATAGCATGTAAAAGTGCGAAGATTGGTGACTAAACTGCTCCTACTGATAATTGAATAGTAGGAGAACGAGCCGCCAATAATAACCAAAACAAGCAATGGAGTACGTGATGTGCTAAAGCACTGTCTTTAGCAGTCATGTGGTTGCAATGAGGTTATTATTGGCGGTTTTTTATTTGGAAATTATTAACAATTAAATATTTACACTATGAAAAAAATCGAAGTATCTCCAGAATGGGTTCTTGACAAATTATCAGTTACCCAAAAAGCAGATGGATATGGAAATATTACAATCTGCTCAGAATCAAAATCCGATTTTCAATGGATTGAACTGGCATTATACACCCTTGGGATTAATTATGAATCCTGTTGCATGGGTTGTGAAATTGATTTTGACTCCCAATATTACGAGGTAGAATGGAAATTTAGAATCGAAGATATAAAAGAGGATTGTCCAGACCTTTATTATAAATGGAGTTTAATGAATGATACTCACGTTCATCATCAATACGGTTCGCAACAACCGTTTGATTATGAGTTGTGGAAAATAAAGGTTCAAATGCTTTTGAAAAAATTAAACGGAATTTAATCTCTAAAAATAAAAATCATGGAAAGATTAAAAAAGTTCATTCAAAGTGAAAAGGTGAGTAACCGCATTAGATGCGAAATTAACTCACATAAAGAAAGTGGCTATCTGATTGTTGTCGTTGACAAAAATGACGATGGTGATTATGTATTGAAGTATACCTGCTTCAGAAAATTGGATAGAAGGAAAGTAAAGTGGGCAGGAGAAATTGTAGACCAGCATAAGGTATTCCTGTTCGAAGTTCATGACCTTTCAACCGAAATGGTTCATAAAGGGTATTTAAATACTCCTGAGAATACGATTTCAAAGTATGTTTCAGAGGTGGTACGTTATATGGGTCTTGGTGCTAATTGATATGGGAAAAATTACAAGACAACAAAGAAGAAAAATGTACCGAGAGTTTGGTAATAACCAATGGCACATTAAGAATTGGCAGCAAATGCAGTTCATTCGAATAATGGATGATATCGTATATGGTGGCACAATGGAAGCATATGCAAATGACACTTACCAGTGCTTCCTAAGAGAGTTCCCCAATGGATTGAGATATCTATCCATTAAGAGAAACGACAGGTTACCAATTCGGAACTGGCAACACCTGCAACAAATAAAAAATGACATATGCGGTGAAGAAAGTGAAGGTGCTGAATTATTTCCTGCTATGTCAAGAATTGCTGATACAGTAAACCAATATCATATTTGGGTATTGCCTGAGGGAGAAAAGTTCCCTTTCGGCTTTAAGGAGAGGCTGGTTAATATGAATCAAATAAGGCTTGATAGCATTGAAAATTAAGATGATATACCTTTTATATGATAACAATACACTTTTTGAAACATTTGAGTATTTATAAGTACATAAGGGTTACAAATACCCGACAAAAAATAACTTTATTCTAATACAAAGATGTTATGAAAGAGACAATTGAAGGCTATAAGTTAGCCTATGAACCAAAGAAAAAAATCCTGTATTCAAGAATGGATGATAGCATGATAGATAGGCTTAGAGAAATTCGTAAGAAAACAGGGATTTCAGTAAGTGAAATCATTCGTGAATCAGTTCGAAGATTGATTCAAGAGGTTGATGAAACAGGTTCAATCCAGTTGAAGATTAAGTAGGATTTAAAAAATGAGTACATGAATGTACTTGCGCAGCAAAACCATTATTCACCCCCCATGTACTCATAATAATTTTATGATAGTAAAAGGCATAATATTATGAAGAAAAATAACGAAGATTATGTAAGCATCAACATAAACAAACCAGAGAATCTGGTCTTGGAAGATATGATTAAACCTGAATTCCCATTCTATGTACCGATAAGAAGGGATGACGGCACAAGCAGTCATAAGATATCAACTGGTGAAAAAATAAGAAAACATATTCCAGCATTATATTATTTCGTCCATGTCCTTCTCGAAAGGCAACATTCCGATGTTGATGTTCTCAGGTGCTGGTATGCCAAAGATTTTGTTGAAATGTTCAGCAGGGATATAGAACCCGTTAAGTCCAAGAACTACTTCAGGTTTATCTGGGGCATATTGCGAAGCCTGAAGGTTATCGAAGATGAAAATGAAACAAGACCAAACAAGTACAGAAAGTCAGCAAAGGCTTATTATTTCAGGTTCACAAAGAAGTTTTCTGAAGCAAAGGTGGTTGAACACCAGATAATGGTCAAAAGGAGCATTGCTGAAAAATTGGACAATAAATGGAGGAAAATTGATAAAACAGATGTTCAAAATATTGATTTATCAAAGATAACCTTCAAGAAACATATGGCTCATCAGTATAATGCCCTGCACAGCATCAACTTTAATGCTGATGGGGCATTAGCATACATCAACAAATTGCTGGAAGAAGATACCTTTACTGTAAAACAATACAACACTGGCAAAATATCCATAAGCAATATTGTAAATGGCAAAATAAAAGTCACCTACAGCCAAGCATGTCATAGGTTCTTTACTCCAGTTACCGAAATGCCAAAGGAATTAAGGCAGTTTATTATGGATGGTGAAGGGAAATCACTCACAGAACTTGATTTTGGCAGTTTCAACGCTTTTGCAGTGTATAAAATCATTAATACTATTCAGCCAGAATACAAATCCAATGCAGAGAAGATTGCCTTTGAGAATGAACTTGACCTGTACAGGAGACTATTGAGCGGTGGAGATTTTTACCGTGATTTTAAGGATGTGTTTTTCCCTGATGCAGACTTGAGTCGTGACCAGATTAAAGATATCGTTCTAAAATATTGGTTCAACGGCAAATTAAACAGCCGAAATAAGTACAGGAAGTATATGCTTAAACGGATGCCCAGAATCTCTGAGATTGTTGATTGCCTGAAGGTAGAAGAGCACAGTAACTTCAGCAACACTGCGATGAAAATGGAAAGTGAACTGGTTAACGATATAATCTATAAGAGGTTTATTGAATTGCATCCTGATGCCATAATGTACACAATATTTGACAGTTTTCTGGTTGAGCAGCGTTATGCAGCGCAATTGCTATCAATGATGAGGGAGGAAGGGAGTAGGTATTTCGACCTGAATTGTGTGGTTAGAGCAAAGGATGTCACATTAGTAGCCGTGTTTTATTGTAATCCTTTTAGTTAATTGAAATAGTTATATTGTTGCAGAAAATGGCAACTACTCAAAGTTTTTATGGTAATCGTAAATATCCAAATATTTCTTGTTGACTTTGAGTAACATTCTTATATTTACAGCAAAATAATTTCTATGACAACAGAGCATAATATTTTAAATACTGATGCAAGAGACTTAGTGCTTATCCCCAATAAATCAATCGATTTGGTTGTTACTTCTCCACCTTATCCGATGATTGAAATGTGGGATGAAATATTTTTTTCTCAAAACAGTGATATAAAAAGTTCTTTTGAGAAGGGAGAATTTGAACTATGCTTTGAACTGATGCATAAAGAATTAGATAAAGTATGGCTTGAGTGTTTTCGTGTTCTAAAAGAAGGTGGGTTTGCATGTATTAATATTGGTGATGCAACACGAACTCTTGCGAGTAATTTTAGATTATTCTCAAATCATTCAAGAATTATAAGCGGATGTTTACAGATTGGTTTTCAGAATCTTCCCAATGTAATATGGAGAAAACAGACTAATGCTCCAAATAAATTTATGGGTTCAGGGATGCTCCCTGCTGGTGCTTATGTTACATTGGAACATGAGTTTATTTTGATTTTCAGAAAAGGGTGCAAAAGGGAGTTTAACAATAGTATAGACAAGGAAAATAGGCAAAACTCGGCATATTTCTGGGAAGAAAGAAATACATGGTTTTCAGATTTATGGGATTTGAAAGGAACAAATCAATTAATTAAGGATGATGCCAACAGAAAAAGAAGTGCTGCTTTCCCATATGCAATACCACACAGGTTAATTAATATGTATTCCGTTGAAGGGGATACCGTATTAGACCCATTTACAGGTACGGGTACGACAAATATGGCAGCAATTGGTTCAAAAAGAAATAGTATTGGTGTTGAAATAGATTCAAGCCTCTTAAATATCATAACGAAGGCACTATTAAATTCTGAAACCTATGTTAACAATTTCAATCAGAGGCGTATTGAGAATCATTTGGAGTTTGTTAAAAACAGGATAGAATTAAAAGGTGAAGAAGGTCTCAAACACACGAATGAGCATTATCAATTTCCAGTTATGACCAAACAGGAAATAAAAATGCGTATCCCTTTTGTAAAAGAAGTTACTTCTGTTAACAATAAGATACTTGCCTCATATAAAGAGAGCGTTGAATTATTAAATTTTGAGAAAGGTAGTTTATTTGATTAATCCCTTTATCTGCTCAATTATTTGAGGATTTTGGATTTCTCCGTTACTCTTTGATATTATATCAAACACTGGTTTGTCAAATCTTTCAGAATATTCAGTATTTTTTCGAAGATTAGCACTCTTTGCCCTATTCAAATAGGGAGTGTTAAATGTGTACGAAGTAGGTTTAATTTGAAGACCACAAATGATTTCTGAATCATTCTTCATTTCATAATCTACTGCATATTGGTGGTCAAAATCACCATCTTTTTTTTCGAAAGAATACTCTGGAAAGATTTCTTGTAGAGTCCTGATTGTGTTTCTCTCACGTACGATAATTCCATTCCATGTTTCACAGATTACACGAAAACGAACGCATTCGATGCATTCTTCCAAAGTAATGTCAGGTATTATTGAAGTTACATTATCGTAAAGAATTCTTCCCTTTCTTGCTAATTGGTCTCTGGTTCTACCATTTTGAGTATTAATGTTTTTTAATTCAGAACTTAACTGAGTAACCCTTGCCCTATCCGTTCGTATAAGTTGTTCATCCTCTAATAATTCAATAGTTGGTATAGGTAATTCATTAAGCCTTCGGTTACGGTATTCTCCCATCTCATAGTAGAATTCTTCCCACTCTTCCTTAGTCTTAAATTGCTTCAATTCAATTAGAGTTGTCACATATCCAACACTCCAAGGGTCATTCAACATAAGTGAGTTCCATGCTCCATTTGTTCTTCTAAATTTCTCAGCATCAAGGGTATTAATGAATTCTTCCATTACTTTATTATCTGCCTGATTTATAAGAACATAATTGGGGGAGATTGTACTCTTCTCTCCATTTCTTCTCAAGATATTCTAAATATGATTTTGATTCTAATCCTGTTATATAAAATACAACGAAATCAAAAATTATATGTTTTTCGTCCCTAACATTAATTCCATTTCGGAAGTAAAAAACACTCCGATAAGGTGTCTTAATGAATCCTCTTTCTGATGGGGAAAGTGGTAGTTCCGATAAAAGTTGAACAGTATTGATTCTTGTACCATCTAATAGAAGAGCAACTTTGCTTTTATTATTGCTGATTGACATCGCTTTTTTCGCATGTGATACAGGTTCAGAGGGAATAATGTCCATACTAATTCCTGACCATCCTTGATTTTGGTCACTGAAAAGGTGGTGAGTTAATCTCGCCTTTATATTATCCTTTGCAATGCCATTATAAATTATTGAACCTTCTTTTGAGTTATATATAACTTTATCGGGGATTTTACCCTTGTGAAATTTGTGTTTAACTGGCTCGTCTGTCCAAATCCAATAGCACCCACCTTTTGGGGGAATTACGTCTAAGTCTGTGGGCTTTTTAACCAGAATTGAGGGGACATTTGACAAATCTTTATCAGGAATAGGTAAAGTGGATTCGAAATCAATTACACGCTTGTCCTGTTCAATCCATATGTTGGTTATTGATGAAGACATATTGCATACTAAAAATCAAACTCTATTGAAATTCCATCCTTTTTCTTGTCATAGTATATTATCGGAACATCAATTTTTTCGGACAGACTTGATTTCATTTTATAAGTAATTGGCTTAATACTGACTGCCTTATCACCAATTAAACCATCAATACCTTTTGATTCTTCAGTTGGATTTGCTAAACGGTACGTAACCCCTTTTATCTCTGCAACTTTAGACAGTACTGCTCCTTGAAATCGAAGTCCTGTAAATGTTTTAATTATTGTTAAATCTTCAACCCATTGCCTGACCAGTTCTCTGTCTACCTTAGTAATGGCTTCTTTCAAATTTTCAACCATTGGGTAAATTTTATTCGTGGCATTCTCAATAGCATCAGGCATTCGGTCATTATACCATTCTCTCCATTCATCCAAGGTTTTTCCGTCAAACTCCTGTATCAAATCGCTCATCTGACCAACAATTCTTGGTCTCGTACCTTGAGCATTTTGATTAGCGAGGTTTATTATTTGAGTAGTATACTTGGGAAAAAGCACACTTTCTCCAGCAAGAATTTCTTGAATTTCATTATTCGATATTTTGACTCTCATCCTCAGATTCTTTAAAGAGTTTGTATAATGGGGTATTTAATGCGTATGCAATTTTCTCAAGGTTAACAATTGAAACGTTTCGCTTACCAACTTCAATGCTGGCTATGTAACTTCTATCCAAATCCGCTTCATAGGCTAAATCCTTCTGGGAAATGCCTTTGGATTCCCTAATGTTTTTTATCCGCTTCCCTATTCTAATTCGAATATCCACAAAACAAATTTGAGGATTTGTAGACTATAAGTCAAAGACTATAAGTAACATTTGTGTGATTAAGAGAATTTTTTTTAGCCGACAACTCATGTAAGTCTCTATTAATGTATTACTCCCATTAATGTTGGATAGATATACCTGTATTCAACATAATATTCTTACAGGATAAATTAAAAGAAGTAGGATAATTTGAAGATTTGTGATAATTTTATCACAAATATGAAAACCATTGAATTAGAAGAATTTGTTTCCAATTTCATGGAAATAAGCAATGACCTAACTCATGCTGAGTTAAGGATGCTTTATACCCTTATTAATGACCCAGATGTGATAAATTTATCACAACAACAATTTGCTGACAAACTGGGAGTAAATCGAAGAACAATTGTAATAGGCTTACAGAAGTTAGAACAACACAAGTACATAAGTGATAAAAATATCACACTGACATCTGAGCAAAGAGCAAAAGAGTTTATATTGACTGAGTTCAATAAATTCTACTACAATCCTAAGAATGATAAGGAGATAAAGGTCGGGCAAGATTTTTATCACAAAATGCTCTCCGAATTAAAACCACCAAAGCATATTTCTTATGACAGAAAACTATTGACGGCAACAATTAAAGAAAACTATCCTCAATGTGAGTTTTTCTGGAAAAGAAATAAAAATGTGTAGTTTTTAGTGCCCCAGATGACCCATGAAGCAATTATAACTGAATAGAAAAGAATTAGATAAAACTCCATAAAAGATGAATTTAATAGATATCGGGATTGAAAAAGGACTTATTCGATTTGATGATGAAAAGAATTTCATTACTTACATTCATCAAAACAAAAAGCGGAACTATAATAATCCTGAAGAAAAGGTGCAGGCTGAGACATTCCTGACTCTTGTTTTAAACTATGGATATCCTGTCAATAGGGTACGTCAGTATGTTCCAGTCCAGATGGGGTCTGAAACAAAAGAAGCCGATATTATAGTCTATAAAGATGATGCTTGTGAACAAACATTCATCTTGGTTGAATGTAAAAAGGAAGAAATTACCGACCAACAGTTCAAAGTAGCGGTTGACCAAGCATACAGTTATTGCATAGCAGAAGGTGGGAGTTATGTTTGGACAACTTCAAAAATTATCAATGAATATTACGAAGTTCCAGAGGATAGACCGAAAAGAAGAATATCAATCCCTGATATTCCGCAATATGGCGTTGGTAAATTAGCACCATATAAGTATGTTAAAGGTGGGCATATTGAATCCGAACAGAAATCACAAAATGGAATAGCCACTACAGAAGGAAAATCAAAACAAAAATTCTTCGATTTGGAGATTGTTAGCGAAAATGAGTTAACAAAGATATTCCTGCAAGCACATCAAGCCTTGTGGGGTGGTGGGCAAAGGAATCCGAGCGTGGCTTTTGATGAATTGGATAAACTTATCTTCTGTAAAATATGGGATGAAAAAACTCCCAGAAGAAATGGTCAGCCATATAATTTTCAAATTTTCCGAGATGAAACTCCAAATGATTTGTTGAACAGGATACGTGAATTATACGAAGAAGGAAGAAAGCGTGACCCTGAAGTTTTCAAAGATGACATATCTCTAAATGCTATTGAAACACAGACAATTGTTAAATATTTCCAAAGAATTAATCTCAGTAAAACTGACCTTGATAGCAAAGGAAAAGCCTTTGAAACTTTCATGGGAAGTTTCTTCCGTGGTGACTTTGGACAATATTTCACACCAAGACCGATTGTGAAATTTATTGTTGATTGTTTACCGATAAACAATGATAGTCGGGTTCTTGATACAAGTTGCGGAAGTGGTGGATTTTTACTTCATGCACTGGATAAAGTAAGAAAGCAAGCCGATGAATTCTATAGTGTTGAAACTGAGGAAAAAGACCATTATAAGTATTGGCATGACTTTGCAGAGAAGAAACTGTTTGGAATAGAAATAAACGACCAGATTGCCCGTACAGCAAAAATGAACATGATTATTCATGATGATGGGCACACAAATGTTATTGCTGCCGATGGTCTTGTTGGAGATGCAGAATTAAGAGAAAATTCAAAGAATAATGAGTTTGTTTATGGTTCTTTTGATTTCATAGTTACCAATCCACCATTCGGAAGCAGTATTAAGCAAACTGAAAAGGCTTACATGCATCAGTATAATTTAGCAGTAAAAGAGGAAGATTGGTTGAATTTAAAGCCCACTGGAAAGATGTCTCTGCGGGATAGCCAAAGCACTGAGATACTTTTCATTGAGCAATGTCATAATTTTTTAACAGAGCATGGATATTTAGCAATAGTTATCCCTGATGGAATTTTAACGAATAGTAGTTTGCAGTATGTGAGAGATAGCATCGAAGAAATGTACCGAATTGTAGCAGTTGTTTCACTACCCCAGACTGCTTTTAGTGCTAACGGTGCTGGTGTTAAAAGTTCTGTACTATTCCTACGTAAACATAAAAAATCACAATCAGAAGAGATTAATAATCAAAAAGAGAGAATAAAACACCAAATAATAAACGATAACCATTATGTAACAACAGTAGCCAGTTGGGACAAAGAAAAAAATGAAGCCATAAAACTTCTTGAAACCAATGCTAAACTGGAAAATCCAACAGCGAGTAAAAAGGAGATAGTCGAAATAATTAAAGAAAACAAAGCCGAGATACAAACTCAGTTTAATGAAAAGGTAAATCTGTTGAAAGAGGAATTGATTGAAAAATACTTTTTTGAGAAACAGATGTTATTAGATGATTATCAAATCTTTATGGCAATTGCAGAAGATATTGGTTATGATGCAACTGGGAGAAGCACTGGCAATAATGAACTGGAAGAGATTGGAAGAGAACTTGCAAAATTCATTTCCCACATTAATGAAACCGAGAAATAATGGGTGCATTCACATTACCAGATAGATTTAATGCCAATAGAGTATTTCTATTGAACAAAAGCGAGTTGGAGAAGCGTTTTGACCCTTTTTATTATGTTCCAGAGATAGTTGAACTTGAGAAAAAAGTATTAAAGAAGAACCCGAAGAAATTACGTGATTATGTATTACGTATTTCAAGTGGGGCAACCCCGAAGACTACTGAGAGCGAAAAATATTACACTGACAAAGAAAATGGCATCCCATTTCTTAGGGTACAGAACCTTTCACCAACTGGTGTCTTAGAATTTGAGGACTGCAAATACATCAACAAGGAAACTCATAGTGGGATGTTGAAACGCAGTCAGGTATTTGAAGGAGATTTATTGGTGAAGATAACTGGTGTTGGAAGAATGGCTGTATCATCAGTAGCGCCAGATGGATTTGAGGGGAATATTAATCAACATATCTGTGTAATAAGAACAGGAAGCAAAGAGTTAAGTGGAACTATTGCCGCTTACTTGAACTCTGATATTGGTGAAAAACTGGCAAGCCGTAGAAGTACTGGCGGCACACGTCCTGCTTTGGACTATCCTGCCTTACTATCAATTCCCATCGTTATAAACAAGCGAATATTAGAAATAACCAAAAAAGCCGTTACACTGTGGCAAAAAAATGATAGTAAGGCGAATAAATTGTTTAAAGGGATTGATAATGAAATACTCTCCAATTTGGGGATAAAGTCAGATACACAACCCGATTTAAGTTTAAAAAACCGAATATTCAATACATCTTTGAAACTTATATCAGGCAATAGATTTGACTCATTCTTTTACCAGAAAAAATTCCTTGAAAACTTGATTGCAATTAAGAAGGGGAAATATAGTTTTAAGCCTCTTCGTGAAATAATTGATAATGGATTAATTAAAGGATGTCTCCCGAAGTCTGAAGAAAAAAATGGAGAGGTATTTGTTGTCCAAATTAATTCCATTAATCCTGATGGGTCTGTTATTTTAGATGATTTATTAAAAGCAAAGAATATTTTTTCGGAAAGACAAAGATTAAATAAGGGTGATATATTAATTGTGATTACAGGAGCAACCATTGGGAAAATTGCATATTGGGACTTCTTAGGGGAGTTCTATTTAGGTGGTGATATGGTTAAATTCCAGACTAAGGCTGATATAAATAGTATCTATATATTCCATTTTTTGAGGTGTAGTGTAATTCAAACTGAGATAAAAAGAAGTGTAACTGGTGCAACAAATGGACATTTATCCCCAAGCGATATAATGAACTTACCTATTCCAATTCCCCCCAGAAGTGTTCAAGATGAAATAGCCATGCAAATCACCAAAATCAGAGAACAAATATTTTATTTACAAGACAACTCAAAAGATTTGTTCAAGGCAGCCAATAATGAGATAAAGCATATCTTATTAAATAACTGACCGATTTTAAAACACATCCGACAATACTTTCCCTTTCATCAACTTTTCATAGGTAGTGTACCTCGGTGCTTGTGGGGCAGTACCTTTTTTCTTCGTATCAAGTTTCACAGGACTTATTTCCTTGGCTGCCTCTTTAAAATAAACGATATACTTATTGGTGTCTTTGTATTTTTCAATTTTTGAAACCTCAGCCAGATGCGTTATCGCAGATATTGGTGCAACCTGATAGGCTGCAATGTATTTGATGCGGTTAAGCATTGATGATGAAATCCTTATTGAAAACCAACGATTATTTTCAATATACTCTGTTTGAAATCCTTCTGCCTGAGCAGGAACAACAATCGTGTCAAGTTCCTCAATCTTTACATCTTTCTTGTCACCCTCTTCAATATCACGAATTTCTTCATTAAAAGGTATGAACTTATGGATATACTCATCATTCCCAACGAATGTTTGGAATTCAATAATATCGGTATCCATTGTGAGTTGGCTCAATACATTCTCAAGTTCGGTTGATGATTTATCTATGATGACAATTGCTGCAACAGGAATGTCAAAGATAATGGCATCCAAAAATGCATCAATATTGCGATATCCTGCCGTTTTAGAGCGTTTCTCGACAAAATCATAATAATCCTTGTTTGTCATTAAAAAGTCCAGAATGAACTTCTTTATGTTCCTGCCACTGGCTTTGTAACTGATACCGAATTTGAGTAACTGTGAACCGATATGTCTGTACGGGTCATGAGTAGAAATCTCATTCTCGATGATGTATAATCGAGGCTTTTCAGCAAACGAAAAATCAATCAGGTATCCATCAGGGATTGTAACGATATTATCACCAATTTTCTTTTTAATGTCGATATAGACGGTATTCTTCCCAAATATCTGGGTGGCATTATCAACGATTACCTTTTCGAATTCCGCTTCATTAGTGTACTCGTAATACTTGTATGTTTTGCTCTCAGCGATAAGACGTTCCATGACATATGATTTTTGAAATAATAAAGATACTGTAATTAATCATTCTATTCAGTTCTGACAAATACACTTCTTTCATTGTCATTCATAGACCTAAGTTTATCCAGTACATCCATACATTTTTTTTTGTTCCAGATTTGGCAATAACCAAATTAACCCTCTCCCCAAACAATTGACATAAAAAATTTAGCATCCAGAACCACCTATTTTCCGTATTCGTCCCCCCCCCTCTATAGAAAACCTACAGAAAAGAGGGTGGGTTATTTTGGTAGCACCGACACAAAACACCATTTATACGCTTGAATCACCAACACCACATTTAATTCATAAAAAATCAACAATTTTTTATCAAAATTTCACCGAATTTTGCAACAATTAACACCATTGTTGATTATAGCAGAAGTTAACGTATTAATTATCAGCAATATCATTAATCAGAAACACCAACAACAATAATTCATAAAAAAACATCAAATTTTTATTAAAATTTCTTCGAATTTTACAACAATTAACACCATTGTTGACTGCAACAGAAGTTAACATATTAATTA
>Ga0209203_1001836_pt1 | contig 14956 bp, 16 predicted proteins | sample AD_UKC109_MetaG_FD_184423 | JGI IMG/M metagenome (GOLD analysis project Ga0209203, IMG submission 184423) | Active sludge microbial communities of municipal wastewater-treating anaerobic digesters from Hong Kong - AD_UKC109_MetaG (SPAdes)... | ecosystem: Engineered > Bioreactor > Anaerobic >... | reverse complement strand
CGTCGTCGGTCCGGCCGATGCGGACCCCGGGGCGATCGACGTCCTTCTCCCCCTGCTGCCCCCTGATTCGCGTGGATCGGAGGTACCAGTGTTCTATAGCACTTACAGCAGTGCGTCAATCGCTGGATCTGATGAACCACTTGGGGTCCCGTGGGCAAACGAGGCAGACGCATCGGATTCGATTGTCTCCCAATCCTTGCCATCCCTTCCGCTATGCTGGAAGCCCACACTTGGACTCAATGGCCACATTGGCTCGACGCCACAACTGTTCGATCCGAGGAGGTACCCCTCAATGCTCATCACCTTGGACCCCTCATCCACTGCCCCGATCTATGAGCAGATTGCCGCCTCGATCCGAGGGTCGATCGCCGCTGGGGACATCGCCGGTGGCGCGGAATTGCCCGCCACCCGAACCTTGGCCAAAGCCCTCGGCGTCAACATGCACACCGTCCTGCGGGCCTACGGAGAACTCCGCGACGACGGCATCATCGAGCTGCGGCAGGGGCGCAGCGCGCGCGTCGTGAGCGGCACCGCCGCCGAGGCGGCGCTCTTTCATCAGGCGCTGGGCGCCGTGGCCGCGCATGGGCGACGACTCGGCATCGGACCGCAAGAGGCATCGTCGATCCTCGAGAGGGCCTATCAACGGTGACGGGTCAGCCTCTCCCCTCGAGTCGCCGGGACCGGAGGCGCCCTGCGGAGAGGTCTCTTGCCCTTCCCGTCCTCATCGTCCTCGCCGCGACTCCGCTCCTTGCCCTCGCGTCCTCACCCTGGTTGCCAGCCCGAGTGGCGTCGCACTACACCGCTGGCGTTCCCGACGCATCGAGTCCGGTTGCCGTTCTGGTGCTGATCATCGTCGTGGTGGGTGTCGTCCCCGTCCTTGGCTGGCTGGCACTGGGCCGGATGCTCACCCTGACGCCCGCGGTCGACGCGATCAGTTTCGTGGCGCTGATGAGTTACGCCGTCATCGGTGTCGCGGGATTGACGTTCGGCGTGCTCGTCGCCAATCTCGGCGTCCCGACCTGGTCGCAGGCGCGCAGCCCGCAGTGGGCCCAGCCCACCCTCGCCGCAACCATCGGCGCCGGCTTCCTCGTCAGCGTCCTCGTGGCGTGGTGCTGGATGCGACGTCAGGCTGTCGAGTCGCGGACGGTCCAGCCTGGCGCGGCGACCCATGTCGCGGATGACGCGCACGTGGTCTGGATGGGCCAGGCACACAACCGCCGGCTCCTCCTCTTCACCGGGCTCGGGGTGATCGTGGCCCTCTGCATCGCGTGGTGGTCCACGTCGCCGGCAGCCCTCGTGACCGCCGCGCTACTCATGATCGCCAGCCTGGGCAGCCGCACCGAAGCCATATTTGACGGCCGGTTTCTGCGTGCCCGCATCGGCATCATCGGACCGTGGCGGACCATCCCCGTCGCGGACATCACCGACGCCGAGGTGGTCCACGTGAGTCCTGCTGCCTGGTTCGGCTACGGACTCCGTTGGCGGGGGCGGGAACAGGCCTTTGTCGTGCGCACCGGACCGGGGTTGCGCGTGCAACTGCGCAACCGGCTCTCTCTCGTCATGTCCCTGGACGACCCCGCCACGGGCGTTCAACTCATCCGCCGTTCCATCGATACCGGGCGGCCGCATCCGGGCGTTCCCTGACGCACGTTCAGGTGCGTTTGGTGTCGTAGGCCCACATCGCGATCTCGACCCGGTTCCGGGCGCCGAGCTTGGCCATCAATGAGGCGACATGGGACTTGACCGTGCTCAGGCTCACGTAGAGCTCGCGGGCGATCTCCGCATTCGTCCAGCCTCGCGCGACGAGCACGAGGACCTCTTCCTCACGCTCGGTGAGCGGGTCGATGGGTTGAACCGGCGCCGCGGGGGCCCGGTCAGCAAAGGTGGCGAGCAGCCGGCGAGTGACGTTGGGGGCGATCAGCGCATCCCCGGCGGCCGCCGCGTGGATGGCCTGCACGAGGAGTTCGGGCCCGGCGTCCTTGAGCAGGAAGCCGCGCGCGCCCGCCCGCAGGGCCCCGAGGACGTACTCGTCGAGGTCGAACGTCGTGATGACGACGACGGCGATGGGGTCCGTGACGTCCGGCCCGGCCACCCGTCGGGTCACCTCAACGCCGTCGAGCCCGGGCATCCGGATGTCAACGAGCAGGACGTCGGGACGCAGTCGGCGGGTGAGGTCGAGGGCTTGTATGCCGTCGGCCGCCTCTCCGACCACCTCCAGCGCCGGGTACGCGCCGAGGATCATGACGAGCCCGGCGCGGACGAGGTCCTGGTCGTCGGCAACGACAACGCGAATGGTCATGACAGCGCGTCCACGGGCAGCACGGCCTCGACGACCCAGCCGCCCTCGGGTCCAGGCCGGGCCGTGAGGGACCCGCCGAGGAGTTGGGCGCGTTCGGCCATGCCGAGCAGCCCGAAACCGGCTTGGGGCGTCGCGCCGGACTGGGTGAGGCCGTCGTCGGTGACGCGCAACCGGATGGTTGCTCCCTCCCGTCGCACGTCGATCGCGACGCGTGTCGGGCTCGACGCGTGCCGCAGGGCATTGGTCAAGGATTCCTGCGCGAGCCGGTAGAGAGCGGTGTCGACCGGGCGGGAGAGTGGGTTCAAGGAGCCCACGAGGGTGACCTCGACAGTGGGGGTCGCATCGGCACGGGCGAGGGCCGGGAGGTCCGCGATCCCCGGCGCGGGGGCATAGTCGACGACCTCGTCGTCCCGCAGGACCCGGACCACGGTCCGCATCTCGGCAAGGGTTCGTGAGGCCTCCGCCTCGATGGTCGCGAGGACCTCGACGGCCCGATCGGGCTGCATCCGCGCGACGACACCACCAGCCTGTGCCTGCACCGCGATGGCGGACACATGGTGGGCGATGGTGTCGTGGAGGTCGCGCGCCAGGGCAACGCGCTCTTCGTTGCGGATCTCGAGTCGCTCGCGATCGCGCGCGTCTGCGCGATACCGGAAGGCCGCCGCGAGAGCGACGACGCAGAGCAGGAGGGCGCTCCCGCCAACGACGTCCGCCCGTCCCGCGGACGTCGCATACATGCCGAGTGCCGTGATGATCGCGATGTATGCCGTCCCGACGGCGATCTCCCCGCCGGAGCCCCAGCGCGCCAAGGAGTAGAGCAGGGCCAGGACGGCCATCAGGGCCCAGAGGTCGAGCGCACCGGGGTACATCGTCAGTTCGAGGACAGAGAGCAGACCGGCCAGGCCCCAGCCGACGAGTGTCGCCAGGAGGGGGTGCTGTCGCCGCCAGAGCAAGGCAGGCGCGAGGGCCAGGCCGATCACGGCGAGCAGCGGTCGCCAGGCCAGCCCCGGACGGAAGGCAACCTCGACGAGGACAGCCACGGCATACACACCCACAAGGAGGCGGTCGAGCGCACCGGCCGGTGGCACCACGGCCGGCCGCGGCTCGCGCCAGAGGGGTCGCCGGTTGGTGGGCACGGGCTGAGCCTAGGGCTCGGCGAACGGCCGCGGATCGGCCCAAAGAACGAGATCGACGTCGTGCCATCGGCCAGGCGGATCCGGGCCACGCGACCGAGGCGTGCGGCGCCGATGTCGGCGAGCGTTGCGGCATACATCCACCTCACCCAAGGAGACCACGATGACCGTCAGTCACCCACCCAGACCGTTGGACGACCAGCCGATGTCGGTGCGGGCCAAACTCGCTGCCGCGTGGGCTGCCTTCATGTGCCTCTACATCTACGTCGACGTCCTGGGTTTCTACGCGCCCGGTGCCGTGTCCGGCATCCTCAAGGGCCAAGTGCACACCTTCGACATCACTGAAGGGTTCTTCGTGGCCGCTCTGGCGGCCGCCGCGGTGCCGATCATGATGCTCGTGCTGTCGGCCGCCCTGCCGGCCCGAGCGGCCCGCCGGACGAACCTCGGCGTGGCCACCCTGCTCATGCCGTGGATGGCGTTCAACCTGACCGGTGGCCAGTGGCCCTTCTACTACGGACTTGGCTTCGCCCTCGAACTCATCGTGCTGGCCTTCATCCTTCGCTCGGCCTGGACCTGGCCCCTCACGGTCTCCCCGGCGGTCTCCCGTCGTCAGCCGGCGTCGCCCCCGATCGGTATGCCGTGAGGACCGAGCGAGCCGTCGGCGCGACGGCGATCGCCCTGGTCGTGTCCGTGGTCATCCAGAACGTGGTCCTCGCGTCCGGTGCGCCGACGTACAGCGATCCGATGACGCAGGTCCTCACCTTCCACTCGGAGCATCGGGGTCTCGTCACCCTGGCCGTCGGGTTGGAGGCGCTCAACGTGCCCCTGCTCCTGGGGTTCGTGACCGGCTTGCACGGGCTGGTCACGCACCGCGGGCGGTCGGGCTTGGGTGGGTCGCGGCTGGCCGTGGCTGCGGCCGCGACGGCGTCTTCGGCTTTCGTCCTCTACGCCGTCCTGTGGATGGGAGTCGTGCTCTCCGCGCGCGATCTCACCGCGCCGACGGACACTCTCGAGGTCATCTGGCGCATGCATGCCGCCGCCTTCGGATTCGCGCTTGCCGCCCTGGGGGCCACCTTCGCTGGGGCCGCGTGGGCAGCGAGTGCGAGCGGGTTGACGCGGGGGTGGCAGCGAGCCCTGGGTCTCTTCGGGGGTGGACTGATGCTCGTGGCGGGCGTGGCGAGCGGGGCTGTCGCACAGGGCTCCTCGATCATCTTCGTCGGGGTCGCCGGTCTCGCCGCGTGGCTGGTGTGGCTGCTCGTGACCGGGATTCGGCTGGTGCGAGTTCGTGCGATCGGCCGCTCCGGTCACCCAGTCGCTGTGTTGAGCAAGGCATGAGCGGTGTGGGTCCCGGCCGCCGGGCCGGCCTGCCCACCGAGTCGGCTCTCTCCTGCTCGCCAACCTGCAAGGGGCTGTGGCTCCCCTCGCGTCCGTGGCGTCGCTGATCCCGGCCGGACCGGAGTCCGGCGAGGTCGGCGCGGTCCTCGGAGACCTGCGTCAGGCGGTGCACGTCGACCCGGCCTCTCCCTCCGGAGCCGCCGGGGACCTGCTGGCCGACTTCACCTGGTAGCAGGCGGTCTTCGCGATCGAGGGAGCCGTCGTCGGTGCGTTGCTCACGGCCCTGGCGGTGCGAGCGGGCGTCGGTGGCTGGCATCGTCGGGGCCGCGAGTTGCGGTCCACGACGTGGCCCTGGCGGCTCGGGCTCCTCGGCGTGGTCGGCGCCTTCTTTCTCCTCGTGGAGTCGGCCAATGCCAGCACGTGGCTCAACCCGGCCCCCGCCCTGGTCGCCTCCTTGGGCGGGTGACGCACCCCTACGACAGGGGGTATGCCGCGGGGCGGAGCACGCGGCATACCCCGTCGTGCGCTGGGGCTGGGTACAGCGGGACCCAGCCCTAGAGTTCGTCGGGTGAACGGCCTTCCCCCTGACCTCGTCGACCTGCTCCGCGCCGCGCCGGCGGCCTACTTCGCGACCGTGATGCCCGACGGGTCGCCCCAACTGACGCAGGTGTGGGTGGACACCGATGGCAGGCACGTCGTCGTCAACACGGTGCAGGGTCACCAGAAGGCCCGCAACATCGCCCGCGACCCACGAGTCGCCTTGAATATTGCGGATCCGGCACGCCCCTCGAAGTACTGGTTCGTGCGCGGGGTGGTCACCGAGGTCACGACCGAGGGCGCGGCCGCGCACATCGACGAGCTCGCGGTGCGCTACACCGGTGCGCCGTACCAGTGGTACGGCGGCCGCGACCAGGTGCGGCTGAAGGTGAGCATCCGGGTCGACTCGGTCCACGCCATGGGCTGAGCAGGACCAAGCGCCCCGCTCTACCGGACTGCCGTGATGACCTGCTCCAGGTCGGTGAGAAGGTCCTGCTCTCGATGAACTCCGCGGGTGACGATGAGCGCCACGGCTTCCCGGGCCAGGGCAAGGTCGGCCTCGCTCGCCGCAGTGAGCAGGGTCGAGAGTCGGTCGAGGTACTCGTGTTCGACGATCTCACGGGGCGTGTAGCCGTGCAGTTGATGGACGAGCGCCTCACTCGCAGCGTCGTCCTTCACCGCGACGACAAAGCCGATGTCCCTGGTGGACCGCCGGATCGACCGTGCAGGGACGGCGAGGACACCAAACATGGCCCAGCGCGCTCCGGCTGCGTTCAGGTCGTCTGCGGCACGCAGCAGGGCCGCGTCGAGGTCCCTCACCATGCCCGGTCCCCGAGGGCCGCCCGGAGTTGGTCGGGGCGCGGCGTCGAGATCAGCCACGCTCGCGTCCACGCGCTGACCTCGGCTTCATCCGCGCCGGTGGAGCGACGGAGTTGGGTGCGGGCTGGTTCGAGTTCTGGGGTAGGTGGTGGCGCCGGCGCACGTGACGTGGTGTCGTGGCAGAGTGCGGACTCAGAGGCTGTGGTCCTCGAGGTTGGGAGTGGGTATGTCGTCGCCGCCAGGAACACCGACTACCGGAGCTGGGTTGGATCCGCTCGGTGTTGCGGAGCGCACGCGGGAGGCTATGGGATCGCTGACCGCGAGTGAGCGGAAGGTGGCGCGGGCGTTGTTGTCGATGTACCCGGTCGCTGGGCTTGGGACGGTGGCCGAGCTTGCTGAGCGGGCGGGAGTGAGCTCGCCGACGGTGGTGCGTTTCGTCGCGCGGCTCGGCTTCGAGGGCTTCGCGGCGTTTCAGGGGTCGCTGAGGCGTGAGGTGCACGCGCGGATGGGGTCGCCGTTGGAGCAGTACTCCGAGCGGGGGCTGCGGGGCTCCGGTGAGGCGTTGCTGCCGTATGTCGCGGATTCGTTCGTCGGGTCGGTGCAGGCCTCGTTCGCGGAGGTATCGCCGAGTGAGTTCGAGCGTGCGGTGGAGCTGCTGGCCTCGCTGCGGCTGCGGGTTCATGTCGTGGGGGGCCGGTTCAGTCATGTCTTGGCCGAGTACCTCGTGGCTCACTTGCACCTGCTCCGGCCCGGTGTCGCCTTGGTGCCCCGGGACGAGTTCTCGCGCGTTGCGCTGGCGGCCGACGCCTCGCGTCGGGACGTGCTGGTGGTCTTCGACTACCGCCGCTACGACGAGGCGACGACAATGCTGGCCCGGCAGGTCGCCTCGGCGGGGGCTCAGGTGGTGCTGCTCACCGATCCGTGGCTCTCCCCGGTGGCTGAGGTCGCGGATGTGGTCCTGCCGGTGCGGGTCGAGTCGCTGTCGCCGTTCGACTCCCTGGTGCCGGCATTGGCCCTGGTCGAGGCGCTGGTCGCGGCGCTGACGGAGCGACGCGGTGAAGCCGGTCGGACCCGCGTAGAGCGATTCGAAGCCGTGGGGACGCTCCTGGACCCCGGTTGGCCGCCGACGGATCGCACCGCACGACCGCTCGACGATTCGTAACAAATGTTTCAGTAGAAGCTCTTGACGTGTTCTGCGTCACTCTTGTTTCATTGCTGGGCATGAGCGAGAGCAGCGTGACCGGGGTCGATGAGTCGACCCACTCGATGACGACCGGGCTGCATCGCAAGCTGCGGGTGTGGGAGGTCACCGCGTTGTCGGTGGGCTTCATGGGGCCGGTGATGGCGATGTCCCTCAACGGCATCGGCGTGGCGGGACTGGTGGGGAAGGCGGTGCCGTTCACGTTCCTGGTCTCCTTCGCTGGGACGATGCTCGTGGCATACGCGTTCATCCGGCTGACGCGGTACTTCGCCCATGCGGGCAGCGTGTATGCGCTGGCCGGGGCGACGCTGGGCCCTCGGGCGGGCTTCTTCGGCGGCTTCGCCCTGCTCGGCACATACCTGTTCTTCTCGGCGTGTATCACTGGTGCCTGCGCAGTCTTCTTCGGGGCCATGCTCGGCGAGCTGGGGCTGGCCGAGCCTTCCGGGGGGTGGCTGGTCGTCGTGGTTGTCTCGGCGGCGCTGGCGTTGGCGTTGAACGTGCGCGAGTCGACGGTGACGACGCGAACGCTGCTGGCGATCGGGATGGTCGGGATCGTCGTCATGGTCGTCCTCAGCCTGATCATCATCGCGCGGGTGGCCTCGGGTTCAGCGCCGGTGAGCACCGGGGTGGACCTAGGCACGCTGCTACCGGGGGAGGCGTCGATGACTGCGGTGATGACGGCGGCGGTGTTCGGCTTCCTCTCGTGGGCGGGGTTCGAGTCGGGGACCTCGCTGGGGGAGGAGACCCGTGATCCGAAGCGGACGATCCCGAAGGCGTTGACGTATGCGGTGGTGCTGGCCGGAGTGATCTACACGCTGGTGATGTTCGCCCAGACCATCGGGTACGGCACCGACGCCCCCGGTCAGGAGGCGTTCGCCGGAGCGAGCTCGACACTGACCGAGCTGAGCTCGACGTACGTCGGGCCGTGGTTCGCGGTCCTGATCTCCGTGATCGCCTTCTGTGTCGCCTTCGCCTCGCTGCTCAGCTGCACGGCGGCGGCCGCGCGGCTGGTGTTCGCGCTGGCCCGTGACGGTTTCGGGCCGGCGCCGCTAGCGACCACCAGCGCCAAGACGGGCGCTCCCGTGGTGGCCACGGTGACCGTGATCGGCCTGACCGTGGCGCTGGCAATGCTGCTCGCGGCCCTGGGCGGAGGGCCGATCGAGGTCTACTACTGGTATGCCACGATCGCCACCTTGTGCATGGTGGTCGCCTACGGGATGGCCTCGGTCGGGGTGATCCGGCACACCTTCCGGCCCGGTTCCCCGATCCGGTCCTGGGAGGCTGTCTTCCCGGTCCTCGGTCTGGTTTTCCTCGCGTACGTCTACATCGTCCAAGTCGCGGGCCAGGAGGCCCCGTACAGCTACTTCCCGTGGATGGCGGGCGCCTGGTGCCTGGCCGGGCTCGCCGTCATCCTCGCCGCCCCGCGCCTGGCCGAACGCATCGGCGCGCGCCTGACCGTGGAGGACCTCGGATGAGCCTCAAGAAGAGCCCCGTGACGTTTGTCGCCACCAGTGACCTGTGCGCGATCACCAAGGGCCGCGCGGTCCTGACCGAGGACCTCAAGGCGGGCGGGTCCACCGGCTGGGTGCCCGCCAACCTCGGCATCGGCGCCAGCGGCCAGATCGTGGACCAGATCCCGTTCGGCTCCACCGGCGACCTGCGCCTGGCCCCGGACCCGAGCACCGAGCGGGTCATCTCCGGTGTCCCGGGCCGCCCGGACACCGCGATGGTCCTGGCCGACATCGTCACCACCGACGGCCAGCCGTGGGCCTGCTGCCCTCGGACCTTCTTGCGCGAGTCCGTGAGGACCCTGCGCGAGGAGTTCGGGCTGACGATGGAGTCGGCGTTCGAGCACGAGTTCATGGCCCTCGACGTCGAGGACGAGCACCATCCCTTCTCCTGGCGCAACTTCCGTGCCGTGGAGCCGATCGGCTCACTGCTGGTCAGCGCCATGCAGGCCAGCGGCCTGGAGCCGGAGAGCTGGCTGGCCGAGTACGGCCGGCACCAGTACGAGATCACCGTGAGCCGCGCTGACGCGGTCGCCGCAGCCGACCGGGCCGTCCTGGTGCGCGACATCGTCCGGGACGTCTTCTCCGCCGCCGGGCACCGCACCACGTTCAGCCCGATGGCCTCGCCCGGGCAATCCGGCAACGGTGTCCACGTGCACTTCGGCCTGGCCGACGAGCAGGGCCGCAACGCGATGTTCGACCCGCAGCGTCCCGGCCGGCTCTCCGAGCTCGGAGGCCGGTTCGCTGCCGGCATCCTGCGTCACGCCGGTGCGCTGGCGGCGATCTTCGCCCCGCTGAGCATCTCCTACCTGAGGCTGCGGCCCCACCAGTGGTCCTCGGCCGGGGTGTTCCTCGGACTGCACAACCGCGAGGCCCTGCTCCGACTCTGCCCCACCGTGGAGATCGGCGGCAAGGACCCGGCACCGCAGCTGCACCTGGAGTTCCGCGGCGCCGACATCGGCGCCAACCCGTGGCTTCTCCTCGGGGCACTGCTGCAAGCCGGCATGGACGGGCTGCGCACCGCGATGGAGCCGGCCGAGGTCCAGGTCGGCGAGGTCGACCCTTCCGACGCGGGCAGCGTCGTCGGGGATCTGCCCCATCACCTGGGCCAGGCGCTCGACCTGTTCGAGAACGACCCGGTGGTGCGCGGCTGGTTCGCCCCGGACCTGGTGACGACCTACCTGCGGATCAAGCGCACCGAGCTGGCGGAGGTCAGCCGGATGAGCGAGGCCGAGCAGTGCGCCTGGTACGGCCGTGCCTACTGACCCGAAGCCGGACTGGCTCACCGACCTGCCCCTGGTGGACCACCACTGTCACGGCGTCAACGGCACCACGGTGGACCGAGCGACCTTCGAGGACCTGATCACCGAGTCCGACCGGGCCGCCCCGCCCGGCACGACGTTCTTCGACACCCAGCTCGGGTTCGCCATCCGCCGGCACTGCGCCCCCATCCTGGACCTTCCCGTCTTCGCCGACCCCGACGACTACCTGGCTCGACGCGCCGAGCTCGGCCCGGCCGAGGTCAACGCCCGGCTGCTCCGTGCCAGCGGCATCAGCGACTACCTCGTCGAGACCGGCCACAAAAGCGACGAGATCCTCACCCCCCAGCAGATGGGGGACACCGCAGCCGCAGGCTACGGCGAGGTCGTGCGCCTCGAGCGCATCGCCGAGCAGGTCGCCGGCGAGGGAGACCCCGCCGACTTCGTTGTCGCCTTCGCCGACCGGCTCGACAGCCACCTCAGCACCGCGGTCGGGGTCAAGAGCATCGCCGCCTACCGATGCGGCTTCGACATCGACCCCTCCCGACCCTCGCCGGACGAGGTCGCCGAAGCCGTCCAGCAGTGGAGGCGCTCCACGCCGAAGGGGTCCCCGCTGCGGCTCAGCGACCCGGTCCTGGTCCGGCACGGATGGTGGGCGGCGATCGAGCGAGCCGTCCCTATCCAGCTGCACGTCGGCTACGGCGACCCCGACGTCGACCTGCACCGCTGCAACCCGCTGCTGCTGACCGACCTGCTCCGCCTCGCCCGCGGCAGCGGCGCCTCCTTCCTGCTGCTGCACTGCTACCCCTTCCATCGCGAGGCCGGCTACCTGGCCCATGTCTTCGAACACGTCTACTGCGACGTCGGGCTGGCCGTGACCTACACCGGCGCCCAGTCGGCCCAGGTCATCGCCGAGTCCCTCGAGCTGACCCCGTTCGGCAAAGCCCTGTTCTCCTCGGACGCCTTCGGCGCCGCCGAGCTGTTCCACCTCGGGGCCCTGCTCTTCCGCCGCGGACTGGCCCGCGCCCTGGACACGTGGGCGGGCGCCGACTGGCCGCCGCACGAGCAGCAGCGGATCGCGACGATGATCGCCACAGGCAACGCCCGCCGCGTCTACCGGCTGGACCAGATGGCGACCACCACCTTCGGAACAGGTCCGTGACCACCGTGCAACACGCCATCGACACCCTCGAGGACCTGCGCCGCGACTGGCTGTCAGCGCTCCACGCCGAGCTGCCCGACGCCATCGCCCTGCGGCACCGACTGCACGCCCAGCCCCGCCTCTCCGGCGACGAAGAGGACACCGCCGCCACGATCGAGCACGCCTTGGGCATCTCGATGGAACGCCTCGCCGACACCGGACGCATCGGACGCGTCGGACCATCCGAGGGACCCTCGGTGCTCCTGCGCGCCGAGCTCGACGCGCTGCCGGTGACCGAGGCCACCGGGGCACCCTACGCCGCCACCAACGGCGCCATGCACGCCTGCGGGCACGACGTCCACCAGGCCGCCCTGGTCGCCGTCGTCCGGGCCTGCAGGACCTTGTCACTGCCGGTGGGACTGGTCGTGCTGCTGCAACCGCGGGAGGAGACCTACCCCTCCGGCGCCCGCGACGCCGTCCAGTCCGGTGCGCTGACCCGGTACGGCGTCGCCGCCGCTGCCGGAGCCCATGTGCACCCCACCGTGCCCGCCGGCACGGTCGCCACCGGGGCGGGCGTGGTCAACGCCGCCGCCGACGAGGTCGAGATCCTCGTCACCGGCCGCGGCGGACACGGCGCCTACCCACACCGCGCGGCCGACCCGATCGCCGCCGCCGCCCACATCGTCCTGGCCCTGCCCGAGCTCGTCCGTCGCACCGTCTCGCCGATGCGCCCGGCCACCGTCTCGGTCGGCCACGTCCAGTCCGGCCAGCCCAGCGCCAACGTCCTGCCCGACCAGGCCCGCATCCTCGCCACCATGCGCACCACCGACGCCCAGGACCGCAGCGACGTCCAGGACCAGGTGCGACTCCTGGCCTCCAGCCAGGCCGAGGCCTTCGGCCTGACCTCGACGGTGACGATCACCGCGGGCGAGCCCGTCCTGTACAACCACCCCGCCCTGGTGGAGCGAATGGACGACTGGCTGGTGCGCAGCGGGATCGACGTCACCGAACCGATGCGGTCCCTGGGCGCCGACGACTTCTCCTTCTTCGGCGAGGTGGTCCCTGCTGTGATGTCGTTCGTCGGCGTCACCGTCGCAGGCCATGATGAGGCCCCCGAACTGCACCATCCGCGGTTCCTGCCCGACGACGACGCCATCCTCGACGTCGCCACCACCCTGGTCGCCGCCTACCTCGCCGGAGCCGAGATCATCCACCTGGGCCTGACATGACCGCTGACCCCACCGCGACAGCCACCCCCGACACCGACTGGTACGACCGCGACACCCGCACCATCGCCGGCGTCGAGAAGCTCCGCTTCGTCCCCCAGGTCGCCGCCACCGGACACGGGACATACCTGACCACCCCGAGCGGACGGCAGGTGCTCGACCTCAGCGCCAGCTGGACCGCCTCCGGCCTCGGTCACGGGCACCCCCGCATCGTCGAGGCAGTCACCGCCGCCATGGCCGCACCCCCCGGCGCCTCCCTGCTCTCCGGCACCCACCCGCACGCCGTCCGCCTCGCCGAGGAGCTGCTCGACCTCGTCCCGACCACCGGACGGCACCGGCGGGTCTACCTCGGCCACGCCGGCACCGACGCCAACGACGTCGCCCTCCGCGCCGCCCGCCACGCCACCGGACGGCGTCGCATCATCGCCTTCGAGCACGGCTACCACGGCGGTCTCGGCACCTCCATGGCCATCTCCGGCGTCCACATCGACGCCGGAGCCATTCCCGAGCCCGACCTGACGCTCGTGCCCTACCCGGACCCCTACCGGCCATGGACCGACCCCGACACGCTGCTGGCCGACACGATGGCTCTGGTGCAACGGCACCTCGCAGACGGCGACGTCGCCGCGGTCATCGTCGAGCCCATCCAGTCCGACGGCGGGGTCATCGTCCCGCCCGCCGGCTTCCTGACCAGGCTGCGCGTCCTCACCCGCCAATACGCCGCCCTGCTGGTTGTCGACGAGGTCAAGGTCGGACTGTCCCGCACCGGGCACCTCATGGCACACCACATCGAGGACGTCGTCCCCGACATCGTCACCCTCGGCAAGGCCCTCGGCGGAGGACTGCCCCTCTCGGCCGCTATCGGCCCCGCCTCCGCGCTCGACACCCCCGCCGCCTCAGCCCTCATGACCACCATCGGCAACCCCGTCTCCTGCGCAGCAGGACTCGCCGTCCTCGACATCCTCCGCGACGGAGCCCTGGCCCACGCCGCTCAGGACCGAGGCGCCCAACTGACCGAGGCGTTGCGTCACTACGCAGCCTCCGACCGACCAGGCGCCGCCCACATCGGCGACATCCGAGGAAGGGGTCTGGCCATCGGTGTCGAGCTCGTCGAATCCGGCACCAAGACACCGAACCCGGTCCTGGCCGCCAAGGCCGTCCTCGCCGGCTGGCACCTCGGCATCATCGCCTACCCCGTCCGCGGCAACGTCATCGAGATCACCCCACCATTAACCATCACCCACGACGAAGTGACCACCGCCGCCCACCTACTCACCGAAGCCATCGACTGGGCCGCACTCGGACACGTCACCGACGACGACATCGCCCCCTACAGCGGATGGTGACCACGGCCCCTCGCCATGAAGCGGGTGGCTTCCAAACCCAAGGCGTCGGGCACTCCCGGTGGAAAGGAGCGCCTGCATGTGCGCGGTTCGCTCGTGGATGCTGGACTATCTGAGCCTGAGCGGTGGTTGACGAGTCAGTCCGACTCATTCACCCAGTAGAGGAGCATGCTCGTGGCCACCATCGTTGTCTTCGGCGGGACCGGGTACACCGGCGGCAGTGTTGTTCGGGAGGCGGCCGCGCGAGATCACCACGTCATCTCCGTCAGCCGGTCCGAGCCCCAGGAACCCGTGGATGGCGTGCGCTACGAGGTCGGCAGCGTCTCCGAGGTCGCGGCCCGCGTCGTGCCGGGCGCCGATGTCGTCGTCGCGGCGCTCTCCCCGCGCGGTGACATGGCCGGCCGCCTCGTCGAGGTGTACGGCGAGCTGGCCCGACTAACGGCCCAATCCGGTGCGCGCTACCTGCAGATCGGCGGCTTCGGCTCGCTGCGACCCGGGCCGGGCCTGCCGCGGGTCGTCGAGGGTGAGATCCCGGAGCAGTACCGGGCCGAGGCCCTGGAGGGTGAGGCAACCCGGGTGATGCTCGAGGCGCAGGCGCCCGAGGAACTCGACTGGCTCTTCATCAGCCCCGCTGGTGGCTACGGTTCTTTTGCCCCGGGCGAGCGCACCGGTACCTACCGGGTCGGCGACGAGATCGCCTTGTTCGACGCCGACGGGAACTCGAACATCTCCGGTGCCGACTTCGCTCTTGCCATCGTCGACGAGATCGAGAACCCGCGTCATCACCGAGAGCACATCAGCATCGCTTACTGACCACTCGCCCAGGTGCCGCTACCCGCGGCGTGCACGACCTCCAGCACTGCGCGCCCACGGGCGAAGGTACGGCCCCGGCGAAGGCTGCGGGATTCGCCGGGTGCGCCCGGGCGGCCAGCACCCGGCGTAAAGCCGCGGGTCCGCAAGCACGGCCGTCCATCTCAGCGTGAGTCCCTAGGGCTCAGCGGCGTGGGCAGGCATCCTGGATCATGACCTTCACACCCGGGTACGCCCTCACGTCCAGTGACTCGCTGGAGGACCTAGACATGGGTGGCGGGAGCACGGTCGAGATCGCATTCGATCTGTCCGCTCCAGATGCCGTGCCACATAGCCGAGGTCACG
>Ga0209203_1001835_pt1 | contig 14956 bp, 17 predicted proteins | sample AD_UKC109_MetaG_FD_184423 | JGI IMG/M metagenome (GOLD analysis project Ga0209203, IMG submission 184423) | Active sludge microbial communities of municipal wastewater-treating anaerobic digesters from Hong Kong - AD_UKC109_MetaG (SPAdes)... | ecosystem: Engineered > Bioreactor > Anaerobic >... | reverse complement strand
TCTGCCTTTCAATCATCGCCTTTTTGCATCTCCATGATACCTTCTTCAAGGTCATACAGCGGCTGCCATCCAAGCAGTTCCCTGATTCTTGAATTATCAAGCCAGCTGTGCTCTATGTCACCTTTTCTTGCCGCTTCATGAACGGCAGGTTTGGTATAATGATATATGGCTTTCATTGTGTCGAACAATCCATTGACCGGCGTCGCCACTGATGTGCTTACATTGGCCGTCAGATTCTTATCAGAATCCAGCGCCATAAGATTTGCCCTTGCTATATCCCTTACATATATGAAATCACGGGTTTGATTTCCATCGCCATAGATTACACAATCCCGACCTGATTTCATTCTTTCGGTAAATATTGCAACGACTCCCCCCTCACCGCGGGCCTTTTGCCTGGGACCGTAGACATTTGCATACCGAAGCACAGCATATCCCATACCGGCATTCTCAGCCATCATTCGGATGTATGTCTCGGGAACGAGCTTTGAATATCCATAGAAGGATTCAGGGATCTTCGGATGTTCCTCATCAATTCCAAGGTATTCAGGATTTCCATATACAGCCGCACTGGAAGCATATATGAATCTCCTTACTCCATATTGTATGGCCAGGCTGAGCAAATCAACGGTTCCCTGTATGTTTACAGAACAATCATATGCGGGATTCTTCATTGACTCCTGCACATCTATCTGGGCTGCATGATGAATCACTGCGTCGGGTTTCCTCATCCTGAAGAATGCATCAAGTTCTGTTCTGTTGGTTATATCACCTGTAAACAATTCTGCCCTTTCATCAAGGTTCTCCAAAGAGCCTGATGAAAGATTGTCAAAGACAAATACCTCATGGCCGTTTTCAATCAAAACATCAACAACATGTGACCCAATGAATCCGCAGCCACCGGTTACCAAAACCTTCATGCTACACCCCCAGGAAATTCTTCATTATTTCGCAGGCTTCTTCAGCCTGTGCTTCATCAGGCATCTCACTGAATACCCTAAGGAGGGGTTCAGTTCCTGAGAACCTGGCTATTATCCATCCCTTGTTTCTGAAATATACCTTGACCCCATCCATATAGCTTACTTTCTCGACATCAAACGGAAAATCCGGAAGCAACTTGTCGGAATACAGTATCTTCATCAACCGTTCTTTCAGCTCATGCTTGAACTCATATGCCTTTTCAACCATGGTCCTGTAGCCATATTTGTCATATATTTCATTCAATATTTCGGAAACCTTCTTGCCTGTGACACATATCATTTCGATGAGCAGGGTTGCAGCAAATATACCGTCCTTACCCCTGATGTGTCCTCTGATTGTCAGACCACCGCTGGACTCGCCGCCTATTACAGCATCATATTTCTCCATGGCTGAGCTTATGTGCTTGAAACCCACAGGTACTTCATGGCACTTCATTCCAAAGTCCTCTGCCATGTCATCAAGAAGATTGGTTGTTGCAAGATTCCTTACACAATCACCTTTCCAGCCCTTGTATTTATTGAGATAGTAATACAAAAGAGCAAGAATTTCGTTGGGATGGATGAATCTTCCCCCGTCATCTATTACACCAAGCCTGTCCGCATCACCATCGGTTCCAAGACCAATATCAAAACCGCGTTCAACAACATCCCTTTGCAGGTGCATGAGAGTTGCTGCCGATGGTGACGGCAGCCTGCCGCCGAACAGGGTATCATGTCTGTCATTTATGATGTCAAGGTCACATCTCAGGGTCAGAAGAATGGTCTGGAGGCTTGTCTTTGAAACTCCGTACATAGGGTCAAGGAGCACCTTGAGATTCCTGTTCCTTATAGCTTTTTCATCCACCATCTTCAGGATGGTGTCGATATAGTCATTGGACGGGTCAATCCTTTTCACTATGCCCTTTGAAACAGCCTCATCGAAGTCAATTGAGTTTATTCGGGAAACCTTTGCAATATATTCTTCTATGACATCAGTTGTTTCCATTGAGGCGTCCCTTCCTCCCTCAGTGAAGATCTTGACACCATTGTATATGGCCGGATTGTGACTTGCCGTAACTGCGGCTCCATAGTGGGACTGCCGTGCCTTTACTTCAAACATAATCATGGGGGTAGGTGCATTCTTATCTATGAACTCAACCTCAATGCCATTGCCTGCAAAGACCTCGCACATCCATCTTGCTCCAAGGTCAGAAAGAAAACGCCTGTCATAACCAATTATCACAGGTCTGTCATCCTTGCCGGAGTCCTTCATTTCATTGCACAGAGCCTGGACAAGAATCCTGATGTTTTCCTTTGTGAAGTCTTCTCCGATTATGGACCTCCATCCGCCTGTCCCGAATTTAATCATTTTCCTTCTTCCTCTCTCTGAGAATTCTTTCTATCTGTTCAAGCTCTTCAGGTGTGTTTGCTCCAACAACTTCAGATGTATCATATATTGCCTTCATGATGACTTTCCTGCCATTCTGTTTCATCAGCCGCGGCAGATCTGTAAGATAATACTCCCCTTGTGCATTATTGCAGTCAAGCATGGATAGGTATTCATACATATCAGGGGCATTGCATACCATTACGCCCACATTGGTTTCCCTGATTTTTTTCTGCTCATCATTGCAGTCACGGTGTTCACGAACTTCGAGGAACTCCCCCTTGTCATCCCTGATAATCCTGCCATAATGCGGTAATTCCTCGCCTTTCGGATAAACACAGGTAAGATTTGTGCAATCTGCATTCTCCCGGGCATGCACTTCAAACATATTGCGATATGTTGACTCCCTGAACAAAGGCATGTCTCCGAATGCAAGCAGAACAGGTCCTTTGTATCCCGTCAGTGCCTCCTTTGTAACGGCAACGGCATGTCCGGTTCCCTTCATTTCCACCTGGTCCACATATGTATATCCGGGTCCCGCCGCGGACATGACCTTTTCCTTCTTATAGCCGACCACAATGATTATCTCATCACAGAATTTAACATTTTCAAGGACATGGAACAAAATTGGTTTTCCGTCAGCCAGTCTCATGACCTTTGGTAAATCATGCTTCTCACTCAACAGTCTTTTGCCTTTTCCTGCACCGAGAATAACTGCCTTCATATCAATCCTCCGTTGTTGCCGACACGCCTTCGGCTGTATGTATTATTCTACCGGGGTATCCCTTTGACTCTACTGCTTCAAGTATCCTTCCAAGATCCTTTTCGTGGGCATATACATAACAGCACCCGCCTCCGCCGGTTCCGTTGAGCTTTCCTCCCAGGGCACCTGCAGAAATTGCCGTGTCCAGAATCTCTTCGATTTCCCTGGTTGAAATCCCAAGCCCATCCCTCAGGTTTATATGATGCTCGTAAAGCATGCTTCCAAATTTTTCAGCTGTAAGATTTCCTTTGTCATAAAGGGAAAGAAAATCCCTGAGGATTCCATAATTCCTTATGGCTGCAACTGATGGCCTGGTCAGTTTTTCCTCCAGGTTCGCACCAATGATATCCTCCTCAGTCACATCTCCTATGCTCCTTACCCCAAGCTTCGAAACGGCCTCTTCAACCGGTTTCCTGGCAGTTGCAAGAACCTTTATTGTATCTTTTCTTTTCAAAGTATCAAACAATATGAAGCCACCTTCCGGGAGTCCGGAAAGCCTCTTCATCACGGGATTTCTGATATCGGCAAAATCAAAATGACAGATACCTCCGAATGCACTTGCCATATGGTCCATCTTACCCCCCGGCTCATTGAATTCCGCTACTTCAGCCTCATAAGCCATCTGGGCTATTTCCATTCTGTCATCCTTGAGGTTGCTTTCAAGCGCTTCCAGGATACCTTTTATAAGAACCACAATCATTGTACTCGATGAGCACATTCCCTTGCCGATGGGAATTTCAGAGTCCATCTTCACATCAAATCCACAGCTTATGTCGCAGCCCCTCTTGCTGATTACATTGAAGCAGCTTTTGAAATAGTCCCTTGAATTCTCATATATCAAAGGCTTTCTCAGATCATATTCATATTTCTCATACTTACAGCCACTGTTGTCCTGATTAAGGGTATCTATGCTTTCATCCTTTATTTCTATGACAGCTATACCGTCATTCCTCTTGCTTACCCTGGCATAAAAACTGAGGTCAATCGCCATAGTAATGACCTCCAGTGAATGGTAATCCAGATGTTCTCCGAACAGACACAGCCTGCTTGGTGTCGATGCCCTGACCGTCATGTCATTCCTCCTCCAAAAGAAAGTTCCTTATGTCCGCAAAGTTGAATATTGCATTGTTCAGAATCTTCGATGCTTCATCCTCAAGTATTTCAGGTCTCAGAATATCTGATAGATTTTCCTTCAGATTTCTCCTAATATCATAAACAGTCTCGAGCTGCTGTCTCAGATATGTCTTAAGCTCTGACAATATGCCTTCGATTTCCTCATCCGCAAGGGAATACTGTCTGGAAAAATCCTCGCTGTGCAAAGAAAGCGCATTGAGGACACTGTCAAGGTCATGTATCTTGTAACCTTCAATGGCGTTTTCAATAATTTTAATGCACTGTTCCCTTATTTCGTTGCCTTCCTCTTCCATCTGTGCATTGAAAACTTCCCTTACCTTGCCTATGAACAGGGAATTCAGATGCCGTATGAAAAAAACATCTTCATAGTAACCAAGGTTTCCAAAATCAGATATCAGTTTTTCAAGCAAGGTTATGAAGAGAATTGATATATCGCTGCTTTCCATGCTGCGTGTATAGATGTCAAGTTTGTCCCTTATTGAGTCCTGGAACTTCCTGAGCCCGTCGAGGTCAATATAAAGAGGTGCAAATGCCTTGGCAGCCAGAGTCCTGACTTCGTCAAGGGAGTCCGTCAATTCCCTTACCGCCTTTGAGCGGCTTATTGGGATTCCCTCCTCCATGACACCGCTTACAGCATATTCAACATATTCCTCAACCATTTCGTTTATTTTTTCATCACTTGGTATCCTGAGTTTCAATATTCTTTTTATGTCACCGGTGGCATCCGCCCCGGACTCTATGCTCTTAAGAACCTTTATGAACAGCTTGTGGGACTGTACAAGAGGTCCCAGATTCAGCTTGTCCATGCCAATGCCGTATTTTGTAAATATCTGAAGGCTGTATATGCCCAGTGATATCCTGCTGAACAATTCAAACTGCCCGGTTATTTCACCCAGCATTTCCACCGGAGTCATTCCGGCCCTGCCCTCACCACCTGTCCTGACGGTCTGCAAAACCTCATTGACAAAACCTGAATAGTCATAGGAACCGTAGCCCCTCATGATGCCCGACGTGAGGGCAGTATAGAGACACCCTGCCTGAATCTTATGGAACGCCTCGAAATTGAAGGCTTTCAAATCGAATATCTCCTTGAAGCCCTGGAAAAATCTTCTTACATGGATTGATTTTCTGGCATCTGAGAATTCAGTTATGTCATATGAAAGGAATTCATATATGGATTCAATCCCAAACTCGGAAAGGAGCACATCCCTGGATGCCCTGAGTTTTTCAAGGGCATCAGCTCCGATTATTTCATAACCGTATACTTCATTGATGATTTCAAAAATACTGTATTCAGTCATTTCAGTTCAGTCAGTTCCTTATTTTTTTACCAGGGGGTCAAAGTGCTTTTCCAAGGCAGGCCATGTATAGTAATTGATTACAATACCGCAAAGTGCAATCGTAACAAATATCAGGAGCCCGTTTCCGACCATTATATGTATTGTATATGGTCCGATTACCATGGCGATGCAGGCTATCAGAACAAATAGATTCGGGATGAGTCTTATCAATGAAAATACAAAGGAGTACCTGTAAAGCTGATGTATCTTAAGATTGTATTCAATCAAAAGCTGATAAATATAGAAATGCATCATTATGAACAACAGGGTGAACAGAAGAATTATCATCACTGAAATTGTTTCTACCATGGGGCTGTACAAGTCCGGGAATGCAATTTCATACCAGGTTGAATAGAATCTGAGTCCCATTGCAATGACAAAAAGCATGGCAACATCAATGACTGTAATAAGCAGTGATTTCCACAAGAAGCGTTTCATTGTCTTCATTAGGTCACTCCATATGAAAACGGGCTGTCCCTTTACCATATTGCGGTATATATATGTAGCACCTGCATTTGCCGGGCCGAATATTACAACAGGAATTGCAATCATGATGCTTCCTATTGACAACCTCCAGAGCAAGTCTATCAATGCAGCGTCCTGGGGGCTGTATACCCTGTAATTGAAGATTTCCATTCCCTCTGCCGGAATGAACCAATAGCTTATGATCCAGATGAGTGCAAAAAACGGAAGATTCAGCAAAAGGCTGATGAGATTCAGTTTTGACAAATCCCATGCTTTTCTTGCGATAAGATTGATCAAACCCATGAATTTACCGGTCGGCTGCTTATCTTCACTTTGCTTTTTGTCCTGGTTATATTTGAAAATTCCTGACATCTATTTATCCTTCCTTACCTTTTCCAAAATATATTCAACTGCCTTTTCGGCCGATTCACTTTCGCTCAGTTTTTCCGTGTCTATTGTGAAGACCGGTTCCTCCGGCTCCTCAAATGGGGAGGATACGCCGGTGAAATCCTGTATTTCGCCATTGAAAGCCCTTACATACAGGCCTTTGGGATCCCTTTCGCTGCATGTATCAACACTGCATTTGACATATATCTCATTGAACCGCTCCCCGATGATGTCACGGGCCATTCTTCTGTTCTCCCTGAGCGGAGTGATGAATGTCGCAAGAACCACAACTCCGGCATCGCAGACAAGCCATGCTGCATTAGCCGCACGCCTGATATTTTCAATCCTGTCCTCAATTGAGAATCCAAGGTCGCTGTTGAGCCCGTTTCTCAGATTGTCTCCATCGATTCTATAACAAAGGATTCCGTTGTCCACAAGTGTCTTTTCAACTCTCCGGGCAACTGCGGATTTGCCTGAACCGGAAAGTCCATAAAACCAAAAGACCTGAGGAATCACGCCTGTTATCTTGGTTCTGTCGTCCTGGTTTACACTTCCTCTTTCAGGAAAAATATTCTTTGCCATTGATACCGCCTTTGCCAATAGATTATACCACATGAAATTTCACATTTCCCAAAGAGTGAGCATAATATGGATTGTCATCAGAATTTACAATCACTGTCCTCAAGCAATACCAATGCTTTTTCAGCCATCGAAGCCTTTACAAGGATGTAGTCAGTTCTGTATGTAGATATTACAAATATGCTTATACCTTCTGAGGCAAGGATTGAACCTAGTTCAGCAAGTACACCCACCATGGAGAAGTCCAGGGTTCCCTTGATCCTAATTGCCTTCCAGTATCTTTCACATTCAACATCACCGGGAATGTCCCTTTGTGGGCATACTATTGATACCTCACCATCGGTTGATGTGACTGAGAAGAAACCTTCCATCCTTAACCATTTTGGTAAACTGCATCCTGCCTCAAGTCTTGCAATACCCAGCAGTTCATCCAGAATCTCAAACTCCAGTTTTTTATACTTCATAACAGTCCCCCGAAGGTAAAAAAAGTACCGCACAAGTGCAGTACTTTCATTGGTGCGGATGAAGGGAATCGAACCCATACGAATCTCTTCACACGGCCCTCAACCGTGCGCGTCTGCCAGTTCCGCCACATCCGCAGAGCGTATAAATACGCAAAAGGTATTATACATAATCTCCACTTGATGTGTCAAGAAAATAATTCCAACCCACTCCCGAATAATTACCTCTCAGGAAAATATTCACCTCTCAGGAAAATATTTTCCTGAGAGGTAATTGTTGTTATGTTTGATTTCTAGCGTTGAACCAAGGTGAACCTAAAGCACTTCATATTCTTCGTCATAGGTCACTACGAGGTCTTCGTTGTGTCTCTTGTTCATTTTATGTCTTGCTTTTCTGTTATCAACACTGTCGAATATGATGGAGAAATCATAATCATCAGGATACAATTCACTTGCCGGTATCCTTAGTTCAATACGCTTGTGGTTCACCAGATATTTCTTCTTTTTTATCTGGACCCCTACCATGCCGTTTTTGTCTACTTTTCTAAATACAAGTGCTGTCAGTCCCTGAGGATGAACTATTACACTGTCCCCTATCCCAAACTTTTCCAGAAGATCCTGTGCTTCAGCCTTGTTCCTGTCAACGAATGACAGCCTGGGTTTTCCTGCTATTTTTTCCTTAGCAGAATCCTTGATTCCTGAAAACTCAGCTGCATCAAAGGGATTTTCCCTGGTTGAAGAACCCTTGTACTGATGATAGGCAGCACGATGGGCCCTTTCAACCATTTCAAGGGGAAGTCCTATCCTTCTTGCAATATAAAGGGCGCAGCTTTCGCCCGCTTCACCTATTTCGAGCTTGTAAAGAGGCGCAAGGTTTTCCCGGTCAAACTCCATTCTTGCATTGACAAATCCCCTGGTGTTTCTGGCAAAATCCTTTATCTCAGGATAATGAGTTGTAGCCGCAATCAGGCAACCCTTCTTCATCATTTCCTCAAGCACAACAACCGCAATACCCATGCCTTCGGTGGGGTCGGTCCCCGAACCAAGTTCATCCAGCAGAACAAGGGACTGGTCGTCGGCAGTATCAAGTATATTGATGATTCTGGTCATATGCGATGAAAATGTAGACAGATTCTCTGTTATACTCTGACCATCTCCAATATCACAAAGAACCATGTTCCTCATGCAAAGACTTGCCTTTTTTGCAGGTATGTGAAGACCGCACTGCGCCATGAGTGAGAACAGGCCTATGGTCTTCAGGACAACTGTTTTTCCTCCTGTGTTTGGTCCCGTGATTATTATTGCCTTGATTTCGTCACCTTCCGAATCCCGGTACCCTATTTTAAAATCCAGGGGCACAACCTTACCGCTGTCAAGAAGAGGGTGTCTCCCCCCAGTGATTTCCATGCTGCCATCAGTCCTTATTTCGGCAGGTATAGCATTCATCTCAATGCTTAGCCTGGCTTTCGCAAAAATGAAGTCAAGGGTTTCCATGGCCTCGACATTGACTTTGATCCGGGGCAGTTCATCCTCAACCATTGCAGTCAGTGTGTAGAGAACCTTCTTCACTTCGATATCCTCCTCCACAAGCAGATTGGATATTTCCGCCTGTATCCGCCCGATGGATTCCGGTTCGATGAATACTGTTCCACCGGAGTTAGACTTGTCAACGACACTTCCGGGAATGCGGCTTCTGTATTCACGTTTTACCGCTATCGTAAGCTTTCCGTTTCTGGTAACAATGAAGCTGTCACTCAGATACTGTTCATTGCTTCTCAATATGCTGTTCAATTTGTCCTTTGCCTTGTCTGTGAGCATTTCTATTTTTCTTCTTACGGAAGAAAGCTCATTCGAAGCCCTGTCATCAACCCTGCCGTTCCTGATGCATGTATCAATCTCACCCTGAAGGGGTGAAAGGTCATTTATTGAATATCCCATATCAGCTATGGACTCTGAAGCAGAGGCAGCTCTTTTCAGATAGCTTTTCATCCTGTTGCACGTAGATATGAAAACAGAAACTGCCTCAAGCTGTTCAGGATTAAGCAGCGCATTCATTTCAACCGATTCAATTGCACTGTTGAGTTCTGACATATATGCAAGGGGCGGATTACCAATCATTTCCAGGGTTTTCCTGGCCATTGTGGTATCCTCCATGTGCCTGAGTGCTTCTCTCTCATTCATATAGGGCTTCATGCCTTCGATTCGTTCCCGGACTTTTTCTGAAAGTGCCAGGCCTCCGAGTCTTTCCAATATTCTGTTGAATTCCAATTCCTTATGTGTATTTCGAGTCATGTTTACCTTCCTGTAAAAAAACCTGCACCTATTCCCAATACCTCAGGACTGCAGTGCAGGTCAGTCATAATATTAAAACAATCAAAAAGCGGATATATAATCCGCTGCCTACCATACAAATGGATTCTTATTGTTTTGAAGCAGTCTAAAGGCAGTGGACCGGCTCCACGAAGAATTCATACAAAAATCAACGTGCTCCGGCACATTATTCTGTTACGCGAACTCCTGCAATTAATACCGACATCAAAACTCCTTTGCATTTAATAAAACCATTCTAGCACAAAAATACAGTTTTGTAATATAATTATTACGATTTCAGGGGGTAGATTTGAAGGACAATTTTTTGATTAAGGTTCCGGGCCTTAAACCCGATGAACAAAAGCGCTTCATATTCGCAAATCTAAAGGATAATATCAGCAGGCTTAAACTGGCAGGCTTTGCATTTTTGCTCATTGAAGTCACAATGTTCGTCTGGCTATTATTGAAGGGAATCATAAATCCCGATGAACCTGCAGATTCCACTCTTCTTTATCTGTATGCCGGAATAATAATGTTCATTTCCTTTTATCTTCTGGTATTGATATATGTCGGTAAAAAAGCCCGTATCCGCAATATGACTACAATGAGAATGTTCATCATGGCAGGACTCATGATAGTTCTTATATGGGGAGTATTTCTTGTCCTGTTCGAACATTCAGGCGGATTTTTACCGAGTGCCTACATACTTATCATGATGTCCATAGGAATCATCCCTTATCTCAGCTTCTGGGAAATCGCCATCACCATGATTCCATCACAGCTGCTGATTACCATTTATATATTGGCGGACCATTCATTTGCTGAAACCTTGTCGGAGGGTATTCTCTTTGATTCCTGGAGCTTTTGTATATTTGCAATTATCATTTCATCGCTCTTCTACTCAATGAGGATTTCAGGTTTCAAGAAAGACATTGCGCTTATGGAGCAGAATGATCTTCTCAAACAGCATTCTGAAGTCGATGCACTCACAGGTATCTTCAACAGGCGAAAACTTGATGAAGAACTTGAGAATGAATGGCAAAGGTCAAGCAGGTCACAGAAACCATTGTCATTCCTGCTGATAGACCTTGACCACTTCAAATCCTTCAATGACACTTATGGGCATGTTGAAGGTGATCTCTGTCTTAAGAAAGCAGCTGCTATAATGAATGAAACCCTCAAGCGCTCAACTGATGTTGTTTTCAGATACGGTGGAGAGGAGTTCGCAGCAATTCTGCCTTTTACCTCACTGGATGCTGCATGCCTTGTAGCTGAAAAACTGCGAAAAAACATTGAAAATGCAGGAATTGTCCACAAACACACCGCAATGGGATATCTGACTGTCAGCGTAGGAGTGGCTTCCGCCGTCGGCGACCACTCAGCAAGTCCGGAAAAGCTCTGTCTCGAAGCAGACAAAGCCCTTTATGCCGCCAAGAAATCTGGTAGAAACAAAGTCATCTGCTATGATGACTGATCATCTTCTTTTCTGGAGCTCATCATAAATTTCATCAAGGGTTATACCTTTTTCAACAAAAAGGACCATCAGATGATACAGAAGGTCAGCTGACTCATATATGACCTCGGTATTACCCTCATTCTTGGAACCGATTATTACCTCAGCTGTCTCTTCCCCGATTTTCTTCAGTATCTTGTCTATTCCCTTGTCAAATAAATAATTGGTATATGACCCCTCCCTGGGATTCTCTTTTCTATCAACTATAACGGAATAAAGTTCGTCAAGTATCTTGCTTTTTTCACTCACCGGATATTTCTCCCTTCTTGTTCAGGCTTCTGTAAAAACAGGAGAATTCCCCTGTATGACAAGCCGCTCCCTCCTGTCGGACAATGTACAATATGCAATCATTGTCACAGTCAACCCTTACCTGTTCAACATATTGATAATTTCCTGAAGTCTCCCCCTTATGCCACTCCTCATTCCTGCTTCTGCTGAAGTAGTGGGCAGTACCTTTTTCAAGGGTCTTTTGAAGCTGCTCCTTCTTGGCATATGCCTGCATGAGCACTTTTCCGGTCATCAGATCCTGGGTCACGACCGGTATCAGCCCTCTTTCATCATATTTCAATTTGTCCAGACCATTCATCATAGAAGTCCCCTGACATAATCACTGCTGATTCTTATGGATTCCTCCTGGGGAATCTTAAAGTGTTCCTGCTCTACAATAAACCACTCAGTTGCAGGTGATTCCTTGATTATTGCTTCAAAGTCAATGGTACCACTGCCGATTTCAGTACTGGTCCTGTCTTTTGCGAGGTCCTTGACATGAAGAAGTGTGAGTCTGTCCTTGTATTTTCTCACATATTCCAAGGCGGATAATCCGGGATACTCAACCCAGTACAGATCAATTTCCAGAAGTATATCCCCTGAAGTGTTTTTGGCGAATATATCAAATCCATAATCATCACCAAACTTCTCAAACTCAAATGCATGATTATGATAGCCGAGGCTTAAATTGGATTTCTTAAGCCTGTCATTGAGTTTGTTGAATTTTTCCGCCGTAGAAAGCCATGCATCCCTGCTGTTCCTCATGTCCTCGGGAATCCATGGAACAACAATATACTTGTTTCCAATTGCGACATTGTACTCTACCGTTCTTTCGAAATCAGAAGTAATCAGGTCAATGGAAGTATGGCTTCCGCAGGGCTCTATTCCATTTGACTCCAGGCATTCAAGGACCTTTGATGCAGGAGTGTCGAAGAATCCCGCAAACTCTACACCATTGTATCCACTCCTTGCTGCAAGTCCTATTGCTCCCAAAAAATCCTTGGAAGCAATTTCTTTTATAGAGTATAACTGTAATCCTATTTTTGACATTTCAGGCCTCCGGCTTTTTTCATATTTTACCATAACCACCGGCAAGAAACATGGCTATTCCTGCAGCTATCGCAGCATTCAGTGATTCCGCATTACCGCTCATAGGAATTTTCACCAGTTCATCACACAGGGATAAAAGTTCTGCTGAAATCCCGGTGGATTCATTTCCAATAATCAATGCACTCTTCCCAGCAAACTTATAGCCAGGGCCAAGACACTCGCCCTTCAGGTCAAACCCATACAGTGTATAACCGGCATCCTTCAACCCGGCTGCATCACCGTACTCCATATATGAATGGGAAACCCTGAGTATGGAACCCATTGTCGCCTGTACAGTCTTGGGATTATATATATCAACACAACTTCCGGTCATAAGTATTCCCGAAAACCCAAATGCATCTGCTGTACGCATGATTGTGCCAAGGTTCCCCGGATCACTTATTCCATCAAGCAGGACTACGGCTTTTCCTTTAGAAATTATGTCATCAATCGTACTCTCATTCATAATGACTGCCGCAAGCACTCCCTGGGGTGTTACAAGGGAAGAGATTCCCGCAAAGATATCATCGGACACCACAATGACTTCATGACCCTGGTTTTCGTATGCATCTAGCAGATCCTGATGTATAGCTGCAAAACTGTCCGAGGATGCAACAATATCTATATGCAGTCCTGAGGACATGGCCTCATCAACCATCTTGACGCCTTCTATTAGAAAAAGGTTCTCTCTGATACGAACCTTTTTCTGTGCAAGGCCTTTGAGCCTTTTTATTCTCTTGTTGTCCTTAGATACAATCCTTTGCATCCTAAACTTTCTTCTTTGCCTGGGCTGCCAGTGAAGCAAATGCAGCGGGATCATTTACAGCCATGTCTGCAAGAACCTTTCTGTTGAGTTCAATTCCGCTTTTCTTGAGACCGTCCATGAACCTGCTGTAGGACATTCCGTTTATCCTTGCTGCGGCATTGATTCTTGTAATCCATAATTTCCTGAAATTACGCTTGTTGGTCTTCCTGTCCCTGTATGCATATGTAAGGGATTTGATTACAGCCTGCTTGGCAACCTTGTAGTTTGTGCTCTTTGTTCCAAAGTAACCTTTTGCCTGCTTCAATATTTTTTTATGTCTTGCGCGTGTCGTTACACCGCCTTTTACTCTTGCCATTTCTAAAACCTCCTCTTATATCAAATCGATTCCGGATCTTTCTGCCCGGTACCGCCAAACAGCTTATTTATATGGTATGAGTTTTTCGATAGTCTTCTTGTTTGCATCAGTCGCATATGCATCGAGCCTATGTGACTTCTTTGCTTTCTTGCTCTTTGATACAAGCCTGTGGCTTCTGAACGCATGGCTCATCTTGACCTTTCCGCTACCGGTCTTTGTGAACCTTTTCTTTGAAGCACTGTGTGTCTTAATCTTGGGCATTGTTGTTTCCTCCTGTCATTACTTGTTTTTCAAAGGTGAAATTGTCATCAGCATGTTTCTGCCTTCCAGTTTTGGATTTGAATCCAGTTCACCGGTTTCGGAACATGCTTCGGCAAATTTCAACATTAATTCCTTTCCTGTGTTTGCATATGCCATCTCTCTTCCCCTGAATCTCAGACTTACCTTAACCTTGTGTCCCTGGGAAAGGAACTTGTTGGCATTTTTGGTCTTGAAACTGAAATCATGTTCCTCAATATTGGGTTTCAGCCAGACTTCCTTCATGGCTGTTGCCTTCTGATGTTTGAGAGCCTCCTTTTGTTTCTTGGTCTGATCAAACATAAATTTTCCATAATCAATGACCTTGCACACGGGCGGATTTGCCTTTGGTGATATTTCAACCAAATCCAGGTCATTCTGGTAAGCAATCTGCCTGGCCTTGTCCGGCGTCATTATTCCCATCATATCTCCGTTGGGTCCGATCAGCCTGACTTCCTTTGCGATTATGTCATCATTGATCCGCATTTGGTTCGTAGGACCTTGATTTCCTTTAGCGATATTTTTCACCTCCGTAATACTGCGGGCCTAAGCCCATTTCCGTTAGTCCTCTGCAAAAAAACAACGGGCCGTAGAAACAACCCGCTGGACAAAAAGCTTAATCATCTTTTTATTGACCCGGGAACATCATCCCCACAGGTGAGAAGCGGATTACTTCTGCTTTGTTTTCTTGCTTGTTGATATTAACACACAGGGCATTGGTTGTCAAATAATTTCGTACATATCTCCGGCACCTTCCCTGGTTGCGTGTTCAGTGACCTTGGTGACCCTGATTTTCGTAATTCCGCTGCCGAATGATATTTCAATTACATCTCCCTCGCTGACCTTTGAAGATGCCTTCGCAACCTTGCCGTTTATGCTGACAC
>Ga0209203_1001834_pt1 | contig 14957 bp, 10 predicted proteins | sample AD_UKC109_MetaG_FD_184423 | JGI IMG/M metagenome (GOLD analysis project Ga0209203, IMG submission 184423) | Active sludge microbial communities of municipal wastewater-treating anaerobic digesters from Hong Kong - AD_UKC109_MetaG (SPAdes)... | ecosystem: Engineered > Bioreactor > Anaerobic >... | reverse complement strand
CCCCTACAAGGGATCCTGAACAGCCCCAACCAGCAAGAAATTTCTGGTGGTTCTTCCAATTTTAGGCATCAATTTGGGATGAATATAGTATAATTTTGCTTAAGTTTTTCCAATTTATTTGCATTAACTAACAATTCAACTGGACTTATTGCGGGGGCTTGGACGGGGAGGTAATGAGAATGACCATCATTCACATGGAAACTGAGCAAGTTGAAGAGCTGGCGCGCAAGTTAATGCGCTCCGCGACGGATTTTTATGACAAAGGGGATGCCTTCAGACACTCCGCCCAAAGGTTACAAAACAACTGGAGTGGCGGGCGTTCCGATCGGATAACAGGTCAAATGCGGAGAGTTTCAAACCAGATCCATTCACTCGCGAATCAAGTCGATGACCTGGCAAACTTAACCCATCGTGAAGTCCGACAGTGGATTGAAGTAGACGCCAACAGGCAAAGTTTTCTATCCAGGTACCTGGGTGGCATTGAATACACTTGGTTCGATGGAGTAAAAAACATGATCACAATAGGGGGATGGGGATACGTAATCTCAAAATTCCACCCGATCATTGGTCGCCACAATAGCGTATCCATACATGGTAAACACTTGTTTCTGGAAAAAATATTACATTGGAATCCATACAAGCGAATCGTGAAACCAGAGACGATCCAAAAGGAACTCTTAGGTTCATCCGCTATTTGGAAAGGCGGGCTGATTGCCGGCGCCATCGAGGGGGGCCAGACAGCTTGGGACACTTATCAAAATGGTGAATATGCTGGCACATCACACGCAGTGCCTGCAGCATTGGTCGACGGAGCCGTTATGGGTGTTTTGGCTGGCGTGGCTACCGCAGGCCTCATTGCCATATCCGGTGCAATTGCGGGGCCGCCCATCGCTGTTGCAGCCGCCACCATCGGCATATGCGTTGTCGGGGGTATCGTGGTTAACAAGTTTATAGTTGACCCCCTGTTCAATGTGTGGCAGGGCAGCGAACTCCACGATCAGGTCATTGAAGGAAGGGTATTGGAAGAAACACTCATCGATGACAAGATAATCGAAGGAACCAAACGCGCAGGTAATTGGGTCAAGCAAGCCGTACAAAATCGCGTTCAAAGAGACACGGATATTATTAAAAATGCCTTTGATGGGTTCATAAAACCCGTTGTGTTGCAACCAGCGTAACTTTGTAGACCGAAAAGGGAAATCTCATGACCAATCAAGCAATAACAAAAATCTCATTATCCACCGAAGAAATGGCACTCGTCTACTCGCTCCTGAGTTTACCAGCGTCAGCTAAGACTCTTCTCTTTGAGATGTATGGAGAACTGCCCCCAGCGATAGTTGAGGAAAAACTGGTTACAGCAAGCCACTCCTTAATAGCAAGAGGGATGGTGACGCTTTCCGAAAAGGCAACGGTAATTCTGCATGATAAGATAGCAGAAATCTTTACTCCCCTTATTCTATTTAAAAATAAACTCCAGGTTTTATATAATGATTATGGGCGTGAGGAAGACCCAATTGTTAGAGCGACAGATTACTATCTTGGAAATAAAGATCACTTTACCTCCCACGAAATCGATCTGGGGGTTGTTCACCACCTTTTCCATGGTGAAATTTCTTCCTTGGCTGAATTCGTTACTGGGAGCCTCAGGTTGCCCGTCCAGAATTCTGAGGATGTTCAAGATACCCTGTCAGGAAAGAGCTTTCCTTTGAAAATGGCTGATTATCCTGCCCTTGAAGAGATGGGTCAAGCACAGGCTCTCGCCGCGCTTAAGTCCAATGGATTCGAACCCTCTATTGCGGAGTCCCTATCTGAAGCTATCTGCAATCCCGTCCGCAGGGGCAGCGCCATTCTTGTGGATGTAAGTTCAGAGACGCTCGAAAGCAAGGATTACTCGAAAACCGGCCCAGGGTTCTTTTGGTTGATTGGCGAGAAATCAAGTTGGATAATGTCCTTTGATGATAGTGACGAGGAAACCACCTCAACCATTCTGCCAGGCACCGCTCAGATGGCAGAGAAACTGCTCAAAAAGCTCCTGGATTAGCTGAAGGTTGACACATGAAAAACCTAATCCCCTTTTCAGTTCTGTTCCGCTACCAATTCTCTCATTTGTATGCAAATTATGGTATATTTTCTTCAACACAAATTCCAAACTGCAATCCTCTCTATCTTTTTAGAGAATTCCTGTCAACCATTGGATCGCAGTTACTGACATAATGACCGTGGGAGGAAACATGGAGTGTCCAAATTGTCATAGCATTAATTCAAGTGACGCGAAGGTTTGCAGTCAGTGTGGCTTTTCGCTTGTCCAAGGCCAATCATCTGCTACCAAGCCGCAATCAACAACTGCCCAGGGACCAGTTGCTGGCTTTAAGTCCTTTAACAGTTCATCGGGCGAAACCTCTTCTGAAGGGTACGCCAAAGCTCCCCGTCCAGTCCCACCACCACAGTACAACCAACCTGGTCAGGGTAATTATCAATCGTATCAAAGTCCTGTTCCACCCCAAGGTTATCAGCCTTACGGTCAACAGCCCTCTCAGGGATACCAGCAGCAGTCAGGGTATTACCCTCAATCCAACCAACCTTATCCTCAGCAAAACTATCCGCCTTATCAGCAGAATCCCCAATACCAGGGTTCTTACAGAGCCCCTGATCCTAACCCACCTATTGGCGGGTACATCAAATGCCCAAATTGTGGGGCACTGAGCTCACTCTCCAATCCCAACTGCGCGCACTGCGGTATGCCGCTTTCAGGGATGGGATTTTTGAGCTCCAAAGATAAAACTACTGCTTTGCTTCTGTGCATTTTCCTGGGTGGAATTGGTGGGCATATGTTCTACGTCGGTAAAACCGGAATGGGCATTCTCTACTTGTTCACCGCAGGTCTTCTCGGAATCGGGGTCATCATCGACCTGATCAATATCATCAAAGGCACGTTCACGGATTCTGACGGCTTGCGACTGAGGCAAAACTAGCCCAATTAATCATCCGTAAGTAATTTTCTTAGTCCAAATAATAAGGGATTGGCAGGTTCTGCCAATCCCTTCTCTTATATCCTGCAGCCTTAGCTCTTTGCTTCCGCCGCCTGGCTGTCTGGGGTTGCGTTTTTCTCCATCAGGCTTTTCCTGATTTCCTCTTTCAGCCTCTCCGTTTCCTCGCTTGGCTGGCGCTGCGCGGCGTTCACCTCGAGGTTCAGCTTATCCGAGAGCAAGAGGGTCAGCAGCCCTTCCATAATACTGCTGCCGCTCGCCCCGCCTTCGCCATTGCTGCCGCCAACCACCACTCTTGGCACCACGTCCACGCGGGACTGTTGCACGGCTTCGGCAAAACGGTTCATGACCTGCTGGGTCACCTGGAACTGCGGTCCGCCATAAGCGGCGACCTGTTCCTCGGTTGCGATAGCCTGCGCGATACCGGTGCGGGCGATCTTCTCGGCTTCCGCCTCCGCCAGCGTGCGGATCTGCGCGGCCTGCTGCACTGCCCGGGCGTAATCAGCCTTACCCTGGTTGGAAAGCACCGTGATGCTCACCTCAGACTCGGTAATGTTGCGCTGCTGCTCGGCGCGTGCCTGGGCTTCGCGCAACTCGCGTTCCTTCTGCGCCGCAACCTGCTGACGCTGGAAGGTTTCGATCTGCTCAACCGCAATCTGGCGTGAGCGCAGCTGGTTGAGGATGACCTCCATGTTCTTGTCTTCGCCGGCCGTGGTCGGCGTGCCGATCAGCACTTCTTCCAACTCCAGGTTGTAGTGCAGGAATTTGTCTTTCATCTCCTGGCTGGACTGGCGCTGGATTTCGTTGCGGTCATGGATAAGCTCGATCAGCGTGCGGGTCTGACCAATATTCTTGAAGTAGGCCGACACCATCGGGTCGAGGGTCTGCTCCACCAATTTCTTAACGTCGCCAAAGCGCTGCACCACCAGCGGAGCCTTTTGGTAGTCGATGTGAATAACAACCGAAAGCGGCAGGGAGGGCTCGAAGGCGTCCTTGGTGATCAAAGAAACTTCCGAGAGGTTCTCATCCAGGTTGTGCGATCCAACCTCGGACTTGATCCATTTGAGGATGATGTTGGTGGTCGGAACCATCACAACTTTCCCGGCGTAGGTATTGAAGGCATATTTGCCCGGCAGGAGCGGATCGCTCCATACACCGCGGCTGCCCGTGCTCACCAACTCGCCATGGCGGTAATCCAGCCCGGAAAGATCTTCACTGACCTTACCTGTATACGACACCACCACGCCCACGAATCCAACTTCGATAACCGTCTTGTGGATCATTTCCACGGTCGCGAAGAGCCGGTTGAGGTAATAAGTACCTTCCACCAAAACCTGCAGCTGGCGTCCGCGCAAACCATTGGCGTTCATGAAGCGATCTGGCATCTGGAAGTTGTTGTGATAAGTCAGTGGATCGGTCATGTCGGAGCCAACAATCGGCGCGATGATATCGCCGGATGGCAGCGAAGGTCCGTCATGCACGGTCACAATCCCGATCAGGTCGTCCGAGTCCTTGATCACCACCGGCGTGAAGCCCTTGCGTTCTTTGATAACCGAGGTCATGTTCTCGATCACCATCTGGTCGTCCCTGCTGAGAGGCAGGTAATAGACCTGTTCTTCGGTAATAACGACAAACTGCGCCAGGTTGATCGCGAATGTACCTTCACGCAGGATCTGACGCTGCGGACCACGCTGACCGCCATGAGTCAAAAAGTCGGTCACATCCTGAAAATCATGCGCGGTAGTATTGGAAGCCAGCACTTGCATCGCGCTCAGCGGTTCGCCATCCCGTGCAAAAACATAGCCGATTTTGCCTTGAGCGATGGTGACCAATGGTTCAATGTGCACCCGGTATTGGATGGGCATCAGGAAGTGCAAACCACCGCGGAGCACGTTGGGCTGATAGCCCGCTTCCCCATTCAGGGCGATAAAGCCCGATTTGAGCGAGCGACGTCCGAAGCGTTTTTCCACGATTCCGATGCGGTTGTTGGGTATGAAGCGGATGCCGGAAAGCGCAACCAGCACCACAAGCACGCCCACGATGAGCGGTATTAATATATTTGTAGGCATTTTTCTCCTTGAGATTATGTTCGAAATTGAACAAACCTAATATACACCCGCTCTTGGTTGAATACCATAGATAATATAGCCTTTGCAGGTCACCCATCTGCCAACGCGGGTCTTTCAGCCAGTCAAGAACAACTCCGTGCAAACCGGTCAACCGAAATCCTTATGGGATAACATCCAAAATGATCGCATCCATCCTTACCGCGTGGTAACATTATTCGCAGTCTATTACCAACATTCCTGTCAGCCCTGAGACGGCGATCGCGTCAAAAAACCAGGGTCGACACATCATATTTGCCTGCGGGCTGGTGAGAGAAACATGAATCAAACCCTAAAAAAAGATCAGCGTCTGATTGTCCTGGCCGGGAACATTGGCAGCGGTAAGACCTCCCTCACCCAACTGCTCAGCCAGCATTTTGGCTGGCAGGCATCCTACGAATCGGTGGATAACAACCCCTATCTCGCCGATTTCTACGCGGATATGCACACCTGGGCCTTCCATCTGCAGATGTATTTCCTGGGCAATCGCGCCCAGGAGGTCGAAACCCTGCTGAATTCCGACCGCTCGGCCATCATGGACCGCAGCATCTACGAGGATGCCCACATCTTTGTGCGCGCCCTGCACGACCTGAACAACCTCTCCGACCGGGATTACCAGGCCTACTTCAAGTTGTACGAGCTGGTCCTCAGGCAGCTGCCCAAGCCTTCGCTGCTCATCCGCCTGGTCGCGCCGGTTGAAACCCTCGTTGAACGGATCCAGCAGCGTGCCCGTTCGATTGAAGACACGATCGACCCCGATTACCTGCGCCTGCTGGACAGCTACTACCAGCAGTGGGCGTTGGAATACGCCGAAAGCCCCGTCCTGACGGTCAACAGCCAGCTCTTCGACTTCGTCAACAACCCCTCGCACCTGCAGCAGATCATCGCCGGGATCGAGCACTGCATCACCACCACCTCCAGCCTGAGTTTGACCGAGCCGGCCTGAGCCCGCCACCCCCCCAATGTAGGGGCTTGGCAGTGCAAAGCCTCCCCTTGTGGGATGCCAAGCCATCTTTTCGTAGGCCGGATACCGCACTTGTATCCGGCTCTTTTCAACAGCAGATTGCCGCGTCGCTACGCTCCTCGCAAAGACGAAACAATCTGTCATTGCGAACCTCCTTTGTGAAGCAATCTAAACTCCTGGCAGACCTAACCGATTGAAGTAACAGGGTCAAGGTCAAAACTTACGAACCGCGCGTGAACCTGTCATGTGCTTGAGTGCAACCATTTTAGATTGCTTCGTTCCTCGCAATGACAGACTCCCGTCATCGCATGCCAGATTTGCAAGAATTGCAAGAATTGCAATGTTTTTTGACGGTGCAGAAGGGTGGTTTGACTGCAATTACCTATTTTGTTAATGTGCCGGTTTGCAAATACAATCACGTGAGCATATAATAGCACATTTGTTCTATCTTTTCAAGGATGAACCCGTAGCGCGTAGGTCAGGTTCTTCTGCCTGCCCTGGAGCTCTTTCCTCCAGGGTGAAACCTGACGTCACAAATGGTGGCAAATAGAGCCCTCAAAAAAACTAAGCATCCGATGTCAGGTTGAACTGCGCAACCTGACCTACACATTATATTTGTTGATGCATTAATTGCTATTCGTAACGAGAAGATCAAACTTGGCGGCTGGAGCAAGTACTGCTCGCTTTGCTCCCAGCATCATGACCCCAGCCCTACAAAATATCTCCCACATCATCACTTCCATGCGCCAATCAACCAGTTTTCTGGATAAAACCTACCAACGACCTTATAATGAACACCAACCGTCTACCTTTCATTCCCGAGGGGGCACATGACCGCACCAGCCATCATCCAAAACCTCGTCAACCGCTTCCGCGACTCGCGCGAGCTCTACCGCTCCGGTCGCTACAACGAAGCCCAACTTCGCCAGGAGTTCCTCAACCCTCTGTTTGAAGCCCTCGGTTGGGATATGGTCAACCGCTCCAACTTTGCCCCCCAATACCGCGAGGTGATCCACGAAGACTCGCTCGAGGATGAAGGCTCCCTCAAAGCCCCGGATTACGCCTTCCGCATCGGCACCACCCGCAAATTCTTCGTCGAAGCCAAAAAGCCGGCGGTCGACATCCGTTACGCTATCCACCCCGCCTACCAACTGCGCCGTTACGCCTGGAACGCCCATCTGCCGCTTTCGATCCTGACCGATTTCGAAGAACTGGCAGTCTACGACTGCCGCACCCGTCCCGACCCCAAAGATTCCGCCGCCACCGGCCGCGTGATGCTCTTCACGTTTGAAGAATACGTCGAGCGTTGGGATGAGATCGCCCAAATTTTCTCCCGGGATGCCGTCTGGAATGGCTCGTTCGATCGTTACGCCGAGGGCAGCAAGGGCAAACGCGGCACCACCGAGGTGGACGCGGAATTCCTCAAAGAGATCGAGGATTGGCGCATCCTGCTCGCGCGCAACATCGCCCTGCGCAACTTTCGCACAACCGCCGGATCCGCTGAAACTCCGCCCAACCTCCACCGCGCCGAGCGCCAGCTCAATTACGCCGTTCAGACCACCATCGACCGCATCCTCTTCCTGCGCATCTGCGAGGACCGCCAGATCGAACCCACCGATCAGCTGCTCCAGATCGCCGAGGGGAGCGATATCTACGCCAAACTGCTGCTGCTCTTCCAAAAAGCCGATCAAAAGTACAACTCCGGTCTGTTCCATTTCAGCAAGGAAAAGGGTCAGACCAGCGATCCCGACACCTTCACGCCCAGCCTGCAGATCGACGATAAGGTTCTGCGCCAGATCATCAAGAGCACTTACTTTCCCTGCCCCTATATGTTCAACGAGATCCCGGTCGAGATCCTCGGCCAGGTCTACGAGCAGTTCCTGGGCAGCGTCATCCGCCTCACGCCCGGAGGGCAGGCCAAGGTTGAAGAAAAGCCTGAAGTGCGCAAAGCCGGCGGCGTCTACTATACCCCCCGCTACATCGTCGATTACATCGTCCAAAACACCCTCGGTCGTTTGCTGGGAAACTCCAGTGGTGAAGCCGCATCAGCCCTCCCAGAGGGGAGGGTCCGCGAAGCGGGGGTGAGGGAAACCTCGATAAATGAAGATGGTTTGGAGACCTTGCGGTCAGACCCCGTGCACGGTGTGCCCACTAACGCCTCCGGCGTCGGGGTGCTTCGCAACACCGGCACGAACGGAAAAATGAGCACCAACACCTCTCTAACCCCCACACAGGCACTCGACCTGCGCGTGGTGGACCCCGCCTGCGGCTCCGGATCCTTCCTGCTGGGCGCCTACCAATACCTGCTCGACTGGCACCTCAACTACTACCTCTCCCACGATCCGCAATCCCACACGCGCGGCAAAAACCCATCCCTGGTTGCCACCGAAGGCGGCGAATATCGCCTCACCACCGAAACCAAAAAGCGCATCCTCACCGCCAGCATCTACGGGGTCGACATCGACTCCCAGGCAGTCGAGGTCACCAAGCTCTCGTTATTGCTCAAACTGCTTGAGGGCGAGAAGGGTCAGCTCTCGCTCGGCTTTGAGCGCGTCCTGCCCGACCTGGGTCAGAACATCCGCTGCGGCAACTCGCTGATCGGTTGGGACTACTTCAAGGGGCAAATGTTCCCGGATGATGAAGAGATCCAGCGCGTCAACCCCTTTGACTGGCAGCGCGCCTTCCCCCACGTTTTTGCTGCCGGTGGCTTCGACGCCGTCATCGGCAACCCGCCGTACGGCGCTACCTTTACAAAGCAAGAAGAAAGTTACATCCGGGCTAATTATTCCTCGTATAAGTATAAATTTGAAAGTTACATCTACTTTATTCAGAAGGGCATATCTCTGTGTAGGAACACAGGCTTCTTAAGCTTTATTACCCCTGAGATTTGGTTAAGATTTGATAGTGGATCAAATTTGCGAGGAGTAATAAAAGACAATGCCAACTTTATTAAGATAAAAGTATATGGGGAGAACGTTTTCAATCAAGCTGTAATATCTACGATCGTATTCGTTATTTCTATTGGAAAAGAAGATTGCAGCCTCTTTATAGAGCATCCAAATAATTCTTGGAATTCATTAAATTCTCAATGGAAAAATAATCCTGGATTGGTTCTTAATTACAAACTACCTCCATCGTCTACTATGTTATTGGAGAAGATTGCCTCAGCACCAAAGCTTTCTAATTATGGTGAGATATCACAAGGTTTAACAGCTTATGACAAGTATCGAGGTCAAAGCCCAGAATTTATTAAGAGGAGAGGGTTTCACTCAAACATAAAGGTCGATGATACATATGGAAAATGGCTTTCAGGTAAAGATATCTCTCGTTATAAAAACTCTTGGTCTGGTGAATGGTTGAGTTATGGAGATTGGCTTGCTGCACCGCGAAGGCCAAAATTCTTTAATGGTGATCGAATAGTCTTTCGTGAAATTCCAGGCGCGAATAAAAGAATTCAAGCAACGATATTAACTGAAACTAGCTACTACGGTCATAGCATTACCCCATTCGTAATATTTTCACATTCTCCTTATGATTTGCGATTTTTCTTAGGAATATCAAACTCTAAACTCATAAGTTGGTATGGACGAATCGTTATGCCTAACTTTGGGAAAGACATCTTTCCAAAATTAAATCCGCAAGATGTTGCAGGAATTCCAATTGCTTCAATAGATTTTTCGCATAAGTTCGAAAGGGAACAACATGATGAGCTGGTTCAGTTAGTAGAGCAAATGATTGAAGCGCTTTCCTGCCAGGGTTACACTCCACTGGAAAAAGAGCAACTCGATCGCCGAATTATTGCTATCGATGTCGCCATCGACCGGCTCGTTTATGAGCTATTCGGCTTGACCGATGAAGAAATCAGAATCGTGGAGTCTAATTCGTAACCTCACGTCCGACTTCGGTCTGAATATATAGATGATAAACTACCAACACAACAAACCAAGCTAAAAAAAGGAGAAGAATGATGGACGAGAACAAAGAAAATCTTGAATTAGGTGAAGTTATGAAAACTACTGAAGCGCCTGTTACAAGACAGGATAATTCCGGAAAGATCTGGTTGATTGTTATTGCTGTTTTACTTGCTGGACTTTTAACTCTGAACTTGCTTCAATTCTTTGCACAAAAATCTCAGCAAGAATTAGCCGCACAGCGAGCAGAAACATATTCAGAAAGAGTCGAAGAGGCTTTATCAACTTACCTTGATACTCAGATTAAACTTGACTCACTCCTCGATGATTACGACGAGGCAGTATATGAAGATGTGAATGTAGATAATATCTATCAGCAGCAATTGAGATCAACAGAATTTAACTTTATTGTTTTAAACTACATTGCAAGGCAAAACCAAGAAATTATCTTGCTACTTTCGTCTTTACCCTAGCGCAGCTTTGTTTCGCTGGCTGGGTTTCGTTATTGAACCCGTAGATTCATTCGTAGGTCGGTATGAGGGTTCCTTTCCCTTACTCCGACGTTTGGCAATTCAATCAAAAACTGGCGGAGTGGTGAACTCTGGCAGCTGCGCTACGAGGGCAGGAGAACACCAATTCGTCCTGATACTGAAAAATGGGAAAGGAAAACATGAAAAAGTTATATATTTTTATTGTTTTAGCATCTTTACTTTTGTTATCCGCTTGCGGTAATAGCAGGGATTTGTCTACCCCTTCCAGTAGGCTTGTGGGACACTGGAGGTCAATAAATACAGTAGTAAAGGGTGAGTATTACTTTGGTGAGATAAATGAAGAGACGGGGAAGGGCTCTTTTGCTGAGTACAGTGCTAAAAATGGCTCTTTAGCTAAGGGCACATATAAGATAGTCCATGAGACTCCAGAAGGAGAGGCTATCACTATACTTCCAACGCTGTTTGGCTATGAAGATTCAGACATACCTTCTAGCCTCTTGGAAATGGATTTAGAAGTGCAAGAGGATGGACTGAAGGCAAAAATGATGAATTTCTATATCGAGTATGTAGACGATAAAACAGAATATGAGCCTGAGAAGTGAGCGGGCTGTATTAGCCCTTATTACGCCCTAACACTGCGCCACAACCCGAAATCACATCGAATATCAAACCTATCAAGCCAAGGACTCCGAGAAAGGTTACCCAGCTCTTTATTGCGCTGATGTTCTTACTAAGCTGTCAACCCGTTTATACACTTCATAAAGAGCTTGATTTTGATAACCTAAATCTGTACCACAACCAGAGCAGACGCTATTGATAACGTCGTTCTCCTTACCACATAACGGACACTTTTTCATAATTCCTGCTAATTGTTCTCAATATAGTACATCGTTCCGCAACCATCGAACTGGACAACCGCATCAGTTGGTGCGACATATACGGTTATTCCTGCGACTCCGAAGTGGTTGGCAATTATGTTACCAGACGAGTTGATCCTCGCCCAATAACAACCATCGTCTGTCATTGAATATGAGGAATACCATTGACCAGGAGCAATGTCTCTGTTAACCATATAAAGTCCGTCATCTTTTGGATGCTTCATTGGATCAATAGGCTCTTGGTGCACAATTCTAACTTTTGCCAATTTATAATATTCCGGGTTTGTATAACTTGTATCTTCGTAATAGGTAAATTCTACTGATCCAATAATTACTCCATAAGCCCAGCTAAATGGATTGTTATGTAAATCAACCGTTTCATCTGAAGATTCATCTTCTATAGGTAACATATCGTATAAATGTTGCACTTTAGGAAAGACAGCGTCATAACCAGGCGTCTCTTCTTTTCCGTCGATCCAAAAATCCAAAATAGAGGTTTCTAAAAGGACTTTGATGGTTTGTCCAATTGAGTTATCAGGGTCATTAAGAAAAGATGCTATCTGATCCTCATTTGATATATATGCACTTAATGGGACAGCCGTTGCGGTTGCGGTTGCGGTATGTAAAGGAGTAGGAGTCAAGGTTGGGCTTGGAGTGTTTGTCGGCGTCACGACTTTAGTAATCACCACTGGAGTGTAGGTTGGTTCAATCGTATAGGTAGCGAAAGGTGTGTAAGTTGGGTAAGGGGTGTAGGTTGGATAAGGCGTAGGGGCAGCGGGTTGAGCTGGAGTGCAAGCGGTTAGCATTAGCATTAATGTTAATGCCAGCATGATCTTTTTCATAATTCCTCCCGATTCATTGACCTACATTTATTCTAACACCTGATCAATAAAATCCACTTCATCGACCTCGAACCATAGACGGATTTACAACAACAAATCAGGTTTTTCTTTTAGTAGGCTATAGCAATAATGCCTTTCCCTCACTCCTTAGGTCTCGCTGGTCTCTGATAACCATACACTTCGTTGCGGGCATAGGCACGGAGAAGCTGACCCAAAAGTCAACCCCGTTATTTTGCATCCCCACTTATGAGCGTATTTTGCTATAAAATAGGGATTAATCTTTTTTATTACGGATAGTAAAGTAAAGCAGCCCCCACTCTTAGAAATTTTTTCTATGAATGGGGGCTTTTGGGTCAGCCTCCTATACCATGGGCTTCCCTTGGTCGAAGATCCGTGAAGCGAAGCGGAAGGGAGGAAAAAACGGGTTTGGCGTGCCAAACCTCTACAACTCCTGTACCCATCCACTACGTTTCGGGCATAAACCGCGCAGCGGACAGGAGACTGAAGAGGGTCCTTTCAACGGCAGTTCGCAGGCCGGATTCAACAGAAGAATCAGGTCTACGACAAAATAAGACACACTCTCCCCAGATACGTCCGTACACCTTTTCGGGGGATTTTTCTAGATAGGCATTCTCGTTTAGAAGAGATTGCGTTTAGGGCACTTGCAGTGCAGCGAGCAATTGATCTACTGTAATATCTTCTTCAACATAATCTAACAACACTTCCCAGTCCAATATGAATTGCTTACGAATCTCAAGATCATTATTCCTAAAAGCAAAAAATACCTCCTTAACTCCTTTGGGTAGCCGTGGATCATCTTCCAGATCTTGGGATAACATTACAAGCGAATAATTAAGAGCAGTTCCATCTTGAATAAGCAACTCCCCTGACTTTGTCTCAAATACTAGATTAAGGTTGGATTCACTGTCATACTCAAAAGCAAATTTGATTAATTCAACATCAATTGGTGGAGTCAATTTTTTTGCATAAAACTGAAAATTATCTTTAAAGTAAAAAATGAAATCAGATGCAATTACATTAGGGTTGGGCGTATTAGTTGGTCCAGGTGTATTGGTCGGTGCAGGTGTGTTTGTGGGTTCAGGTGTATTGGTTGGCGCTTCTGTAGGTGTGTTGGTGTAAGTACTTGTCGGATTAGCCAATTGGGTTTGTTCTATTCCTGCTGAGATAGTAGCCTGGTTCTCTTCAGGGCTCATCGGTTTTGAACCTGAACAACTACTGATCAGAAATAAGACGCTTATCAGGATAACAATCTTTTTCATTCCCGCTCCTTATGATACGCTTGTTATGATTAACTATGACTTACAACAAGTATAACCTCAAATGAGCATGTAAAAAATACTTTCGATCTTGCGGGAGATACAGGTTTGGCATGCCAAACCCCTACCACGGAATAGGCTTCCCTAGGGGGAAGCTGGCTCCCGCCATGTAATGGACGGGAGACTGAAGAGGGTCGTTGCAGAAGCCAGGAACTTCCCCAAGATTCGATTTGCATATTAGAACATTTGTGCTATACTATACGCGTAAGTCAATCCTTCGCACCTTAACAGAGGAGTTTTTACACTCAAACAGCCATCCAGCGCTATCAAAAAACGGTGTAAATAGTGTAAAAAGTGTAAAAACCCCCATAGAATGTCGGCCGGACATCTGGAGACCTGCGCTATCAAAAAACAGCGGAAATAGCGGAAATAGTGGAAAAACCCCCATAAAATGTAGGCCGGGTTGCTCAGTTCAACCCGGCTCAATGGTTTCAGATTGCCACGTCGCTTCGCTCCTCGCAGGTAGCCCGATCAGACGGCGTAGGGCGAGCTTGGAAGCACTGCACACTTCATTATGCAGAGACGTTGATGTGCTTCCAATCCGCCAGATAGATATATCGATTGAAAAACAAGCTTTACGATACGGATATGCGTCTATGGCGGATTGAGGGCACAATACTGTCGTGCCTCAAATGGTTGAAGGTGCCCTCAAGCTCGCCCTACGAAAAATACTGTTTTTGCAGATCAGGGTACGGGGATCTGCGCGGACGGTGAAATCCTCATCCAACTCAAGCGGTCAATCCACCGTCAATGTCTTGCTCAGGTTGCGGGGGAAGTCGGGGTCGTAACCGCGGGCGACGGACATATAGTACGAGAGCAGCTGCAGCGGCAAAACGCTCAGCAGGGAGCTGATCTCCGGGCTGGCATCCGGCAGCACGATCAAGTCGCTGGCGTTGGCGCGCAGGCTGGCATTCTCCTGCCCGACGGCGATCGCGCGCCCTCCGCGGCAGGTGACCTCGTTGATGCCGCTGACGATCACGGGCACATCCTGCGGATCGACCGTGAACAGCACCGGGAAGCCATCGGTGACCGCCGAGAGCGGTCCATGCTTGAACTCGGTGGAGAGCATGCCCTCGCAGTGGCTGTAGGTGATCTCCTTGAGTTTCAGCGCGCCTTCCAGCGCCATCGGGTAGGTGGTGCCGTAGCCCAGGCTGTAGCAGTTTTCCCAGGCGTTGACGGCAGGCGTGATGGCTTGCACCTGCGGCGTGGTGAGGGCGATGGTCTGCTCCATCAATTCGGGGATGGCGTCCAGCGCGCGCGTGTCGCGCCCGGCCATGCGGTAGGCGAGGTAGAGGAAGGTAACGACCTGGTTGGTGAAGGTCTTGGTGGCGGGCACGCTGATCTCGTAGCCGCAGCACAGCGGCAGCGAGCAGACAGAGGCTTTGGTGAGGGTGGAGCCGATCACGTTGGCCAGCCCGAAGCACTGCATGCCCTGTTTTTCG
>Ga0209203_1001827_pt1 | contig 14980 bp, 9 predicted proteins | sample AD_UKC109_MetaG_FD_184423 | JGI IMG/M metagenome (GOLD analysis project Ga0209203, IMG submission 184423) | Active sludge microbial communities of municipal wastewater-treating anaerobic digesters from Hong Kong - AD_UKC109_MetaG (SPAdes)... | ecosystem: Engineered > Bioreactor > Anaerobic >... | reverse complement strand
CTGGGTAACCGTGCTTTGCGCCTTTGCCTGGATATGCCCGAAATGTTCAAGACTCAGCTGCGGGCAGCACTGCGAGCCTCAGCCTTTGGTCCCATGCAGATCATGTTCCCCATGGTGGGCACAATTGATGACGTCAGAGCGGGCAACGCGGCGGTTGCGGAAGTAAAAGCTGAACTGCTGGCTGAAGGCATTCCCTTTGATGAGAAGATCAATATCGGAATTATGATTGAGATCCCATCAATTGCCATGATTGCGGATCTGGCTGCGAAGGAAACTGACTTTTCCAGCGTCGGAACGAATGACCTGACCCAGTACCTGCACGCGGTCGACCGTATGAATCCAAAGATCACTGATTACTACCAGAGCTCTTCCCCGGCTATGTTCCGTATCCTTGGCAAAATTTTCAAGGAATATAACGAAGCCGGTAAACCGGTCTCAGTGTGTGGTGAACTGGCAGGCGAGCCGCTGGCGGCGATTGTTCTGTTTGGGCTTGGTCTGCGTAAATTTAGCATGAACGCTTCCAATATTGCGCATGTCAAACGCACGCTCTCACTCTTCACGCTTGCTGAGACTGAAGAGATCGCGGAAAAAGTGAAGAACATGGACACTCAGGCCGAAGTGGAAGCCTACCTCAAAGCGGAAGTAGCCAAACGCGAGCTGAAGCAAACCGCGAATGTGAAGAAATGAGACATCCTGCGCATCTGGCGCCTGGTGGACGGCAGATATGAGCTGGACTACGCTCACCCCGAGCCCGTGGAATTCCTGCACGCGATTTGGTCAGGGCAGATCAATGACAAACCAACCATCCTGTTGGGCAATCGCAAGGGCAAAAGGGAATTGCTCGCCCTCACCTGGGATCACGAAGCCAATGACTATCATTTCCAACTGTTGGATAGCGATAAAGGTCCAGCCAATGTGACCTATTTTGAGCAGGATGGCAAACGCCTGATCGTGGCCACCAACCGCGAGACGAACGAAGTGGCAATGTACGTTCTGGAAGATTAGCAATTTAAGTGATTAGGAAAACACAACCACCCGCTGTGAGGGTGGTTGTGTTTTTTAACAATATTTACGGAAATGTTTTTCATTGCAATGATGACTCAGGAAAATGACTCTAACCTTGTCATTCGCTTCGCCACATCCAGTAAACCTTGTCACTGCACCTCACAAAGCCAAGCTTCTCTTGCAAGCGCATGGAAATATCATTGCCTGTAAATACCTGTCCGTAGGGCAATTCTCCCATGGCGAGGACTTTGGCGGTCAGAGCGCGTTCGAGGCGTTCGCCCCAGCCTTGCCGGCGATACTCTGGCAGGATATGCAGCATGCCCATTGTGTGGTCTTCGTGCAGACCAATGAACGCAAAGAGCTTCCCTTGGTCGCGCAACCCAAAAATCCGCTCTTCGTGGATCGCTTGCTCGATTTCCTCCGGCTCCAAGCGGTGATAATTTTGCAGCACAAAATCACGGTCGGCCTGGGTGATGGGTTCGAGTTGCAGGCCAGATTCAATGCTTTGGTGCGGGTAATAATACTGATAGCATTCGAAGTTTTCCGCGAGGTCGAAATGTGAGCCAACTGCCCTGAGGCTGTGGCTGCCGATAAGCTCAATCAGATCGGGTTTGGGGAGGTCCATCACCAATTCGAGTGGATTTGGGCCTGTCAGCAATAAGAAGTCGGGGCGTGATTGATATACAGCCACGCCATCTTCATTTGCCATCACCAATTCCGCGCCATGCCGTAGAGCGTAGATGAGTGGGTAATTAAGGTAGTAGTCCTGGTTCAGCAGATCAAAGGCGTTTTGCATCATCGTAAACTTACACTGCCCTCGAGAAGCAGATTAACAGATTTCTAAGGACTAATCCCTTTCGCCTGTTTCCACGTAATGTGTCAGCTCGCCGATGCTGAGCTCTTTTATACCCAGCCTTTCAACGGTTCTACCCTTGCGCCAGAAATCAGTATTATGCAGGAAGCAGCCCAGGCTGATGATGCTGCGGATGCCGTTGACCGAAACGCCGTAGCGTTCACCAAACGAAGCAATCGGCACCAGGCTCATAGGCACTTCTTCGAAGATGTAGCGGTGATTCAGCGTCGCGGGGGCCTTAATGCCATAGTATCCGGTCTGGTTGTGCATGGCTTCGTACAGGTTTTCTCCAGTCGCGTTGTAGGCCAGCTCCAGCCATTCCAGACCTGTGCGCGCCCGCAATCCCAAAGCTGAGGCTACCGTAACCCTTTCGCGGTCCATTACTTCCAACACCCGTGCAACGGAGGGTGTGACGCCGTCCACGTAGAATTCAAAATTGCCGTGGGTGGCTTCGATCCAACCCGCGTTGAGCATCGCAAGCGCGGGATGAAAGATCGCCCCCATGTTATTTAATCCGGTCATCAAAACATTTCCCCCGTTTATGTACTGCGGGAAGGCAGTATGGATGGCTTCCAGCACCTCTTTTGTGCGGTTGGCGGGCAGCGCGGCAAGCGGCACAGATTCCTTGATGCGGAAAATACGCGCGAGGCTGGGACCTTCGGACCTGCTGGCAAAGATGAAAGTCTCAGCTTCAGAGATGATCGGGTTGGTCGTGCAGCGATTTTGCCGAAGCGTCTCGGCGAATTCCAGTGCGCCGCCCGTTCGCCCGGGATGCAGGACAACGATATGGTCATCCCGCAGGTAAGGCGTGGCAGCCGTGGCGATATCCTTGTGAGCTGTGGAAGGGGTGACCACCATGATAACCTGTGATCCTTCCAACAGTTCGGCAATATTGTCTGTCACCAGGTCTATCTTTCCAAAACCCTCCAAACCACCGGGGTTTATCAGGTCGATCCCCTGCCTTTCGGCGATGACTTCCACATGCATAAAGGTTCGGTTATAGAGCAGCACTTTCTTGCCCAGTAATGCCAGGTAGGCTGCCATGGCTTTTCCGCCATTGCCAGCCCCAATTACGCCAAAAGTATATTCTTTGCTCATCGATGCTCCTTAAAGATAGTTTTGCAGTCGTGTCTGTTCGTTGATAATTATCCCGTTTTCGTCCACAGTCTCACAGGCCCCGTCCAGCACGCGGGTGCGGACAGCGCCAGGGGCGAAGGGGTTGTTCTTGAGTTGAGGCGCGTCCAGGATGCCCACGCGCACTGCTTCAGCGAGTGTCTGTGGGTCTGTCAGGGCATCATCGCTGCCATCGCCCAGATTGCGAATTGCCTGGAGGGTAATTTTTACCTCAGCGACCAGGTGATCTTTCCTTTTGAGAATTATTGGATCGCTCAGCATGTCCGGCTGTCCGCGCAAGGCGTTTTCGATAGCCTGGCGTGCCATGCGGCTGGCTGCGATGATATCCTCCGCGGTAGCGGCATGGTCGGCTTCCGTGTGCCCAACGATGTGAACGATGTGCGGTTTAAGCGCCATTTGGACGTAGATGCTGGCAGCAAGGTGCGCGCGGGCGGCATCATCATCCAGTGGATAACTCAGCAAGCCGGTCCTGGTTTGCCGCCAAAGGTGGAAACTCTCATCCTCAAGGGTTTCGCTTAGTTCAAGGATGGCCAGCATCCTGGCAAGGTCCATCGCGTCCGAAAGCCCGGCCGGGCTGTTGAACATCATCTGCGCGATGTAGTCCTGTACGCCCATCTTTTTGGCGTTGAGCGCGGAAAGGTACCCCGAGGTTACATAGACCACGTCTGAAGCGTCGCGCATGCCCCAATGGTGGGGTTCGTTCAACTCCACCGGGATTCCCCGGCTGCCGTACCACACCATCACCTCCTGGTGCTCCCGGATGGATTCCTTCAGGGGGATCGGACCGCGTCCGTCCATTTGGTTGAACCAGAACAGGGGGATGGCGCACCAGGCGATGTTGATGGTCTCCACATACATTTCCGCCAGGCGGATGAAATCGTCCGTGCCGGAGTAGGTGCGCATGAGAGGGAAGTTCCCGCGCCTTGAGGCAGCGAAGAGATCCTGGTAATCCTGTTCCGAACGAACCGGCACGCCGCCGGCGCCTTTGGCGCGCGGGTTCTGGCGTTCGGGATGGAAGAAGTTCGCCTGCGCGTCCTGGTCTATCCCCAGGGAGATCACATCCAGGGCTTTTGCTTCGGCGATCTTCGCGATACCGTCCAGGCTGGCCTCCATGGTTGGCAAACCAAAATGGTGCCGCAGCAGTGGGTAAGGCGTTTTCCAGCCAATCCGGCTGATGAGGTCCTGGGGATAATTCAGGGCTTTACCATCCGCTTGAGTTTCCCCGCGCAGGAAGGCCAAAACTTCGTCCATCGGCTGGCTGCCGTCAAAGAATTTCTCAAAAAACATTCCCAGGGCTTCAGCGCGTTGGGCTACCGGCGGGGTGCCGCCAAAGACAAAACGCACACCGGATTCGTGCAAGTCCGAAGCAGCTTCCGCGAATTCGCCCAGCAGGCGCTCGCCTGTTTCAGGCGTCAGACGGTAAGACACACCGACCAGGTCGGCTTTTTCCTCTTTGATTGCCTGCACGAAATGTTCAACCGACACAGCCGGACCCAAGAACACGGTCCGCCAGCCCGCAATTTCTGCAAGTCGCAAAAAGCTGGTTACGCCAGCAACGTGCACGCATTCCCCCAATGCCCCCGCAACTACAGTTTTCATGGTACCTCCTGTGGTTGAACCGGATGAGAGTCCGTTGGTGCGCTATCTCTCTTTTGTCTTGATTTACTCCGATGCGAATAATGCCAAATCCCAATACTGGGAGAATAAGGATTTCAAGTGCTCCAGATGATTATTTGAGCTTAACTATTTTATCCTGCAATTTCAGTTTTTGCTGTCAGGCTTGGACAAACTCTTCTTATTCAACGGGTAAACCGCCTTTAGAACGGTCTAAAGGTACAAAAACACGCCAGATCTTTATGGATCTGGCGTGTTGGCGTTTGCGTTAGGGATTTGTTAACCAACAATATTCACCAATCTGCCTGGCACCACGATCACCTTGCGGATGGGTTTGCCTTCCAGGGTTTGTTGGACTGCGTCGCTCGCCAGTGCGAGCTGCCTGGCGTCTTCATCGCTGATACCCGGTTCCACCAGGATTCGGTCGCGCAGTTTGCCATTGACCTGGACGATCAGCGTGATCATCTCGTCTTTGGCAGCTTCCTCATCCACCTGCGGCCAGGCTTGGGTATGGACCGAATAGGGCTTGCCCAGGCGTTCCCACAGTTCTTCGGCGATGTGCGGGCAAACTGGCGCCAGCATGCGCAGGTAAATATCCGCCGCTTCGTTCCATTCTTCCGTGCCAAACGCTCCGGCATTCTTGGCGCGACCCATTTCGTTGAGCAGTTCCATCAGGCTTGAGACGACGGTGTTGAATTCGAAATTCTCAAAGTCGTAGGTTACCCGCTTGAGTGTTTGGTGGGTCTTTCGGCGCAGGGCACGCAAAACTTCAGGTGCAGCAGTCCCTTCGGTAGGTTCGAGCAGCATGTACCAGACCCGCCGCAGCCAGCGGCTGTTGCCCTCGATGCCAGTGCTGGACCACGGTCCGCCCAATTCCCAACGACAGAAGAAGATGATGTAAGCCCGCACCGTGTCCGCGCCGTATCGCGCGACCAGATCGTCCGGATTGATCACGTTTCCGCGGCTCTTGCTCATCTTTTCGCCGTCTTCGCCCAACACCATCCCCTGGTTGCGCAGTTGCAGCATGGGTTCATCGCCCCTGGTGATGCCGCAATCGCGGGCAGCTTTGTGGAAGAAGCGGGTGTAGATCAGGTGCATGGTGGCGTGTTCGGAACCGCCGGTGTAGGTGTCCACTGGCATCCAGTAGTTATATTGGGCAGGGTCGAAGGGAGCCTCGGCATAATCCGGGCTGAGGTAGCGCAGGTGATACCAGCTGGAGCACATGAAGGTGTCCATGGTGTCGGTTTCACGTTCCGCGGCGCCGCCGCAGCTTGGGCAGGTGGTGAAGCGCCAGGTGGGGTGCAGTTTGAGCGGGCTTTCGCCAGTGGGCAGCCATTCCACGTCATCCGGCAGCAGCACAGGCAGCTGTTCCTCGGGCACGGGCACGGTGCCGCAGGTCGGGCAGTAGATCATGGGGATCGGTGCGCCCCAATAGCGCTGGCGGCTGATCAGCCAGTCGTGCAGGCGGTAGCTGATTGTTCCGTGACCAAAATTATTCTCCTCCGCAAAGCGAATAGCCGCAGCCATGGATTCGGACTCAGGGGTGCCGGTGAGAGGTCCGGAGTTGACCATGGACCCATGGGCTTCGACTGCCGCGGTCATTTCATCGGGGTCGATCAGACCATCTCCGTTGGGATGGATCACGACCTTGATTGGCAGGCTATACTGGCGCGCGAACTCAAAATCGCGCTGATCGTGGGCAGGCACAGCCATCACAGCACCGGTGCCGTAACCCATCAGCACGTAATCCGCGATCCAGATCGGGATGTGTTGATTGGAGGCGGGGTTGATGGCATAGCCGCCTGTGAAGACACCGGTTTTCTCACGCGTGACAGATTCACGCTGAATGTCGGATTGGCGCTTGGCTTGTTCCTGGTAGGCACGGACCTCGTCCAGCTGGGCAGCAGTGGTAACTTTTTCCACCAGCGGGTGCTCGGGAGAAAGCACCATGAAGGTCACACCCCAGAGCGTGTCGGGACGGGTGGTGAAGACCTCGATCGGGTCGCCAGCCTCAGTTTTGAAGGTGATGGAGGCGCCTTGCGACTTGCCAATCCACTTTTGCTGCAGCGTCTTGATGAATTCCGGCCAGTCGAGACCTTCGTAGTTGAGTAGCTCCTCGGCGTACGCGGAGGTCTTAAAAAACCACTGTTTCAGGTCTTTGCGGATCACCGGCGTGCCACAGCGTTCGCAGTGGCGGTCATCGCCATGCACCTGCTCGCGTGCCAGAGTCGTGTTGCAGTTGGGGCAGAAGTCCACGGGAGACATCTTCTGGTAAGCCAGCCCGTTTTTGTAGAACTGCTCAAAGAACCACTGCGTCCAGCGATAGTATTTTGGATCCGCGGAGATGATCTCAGCACGCCAGTCGAAAGAATTGCCCATCGAGCGCAGTTGCCCACGCATGTGTTCGATGTTGGCATAAGTCCACGTTTTTGGGTGGATGTTGTGCTTGATGGCGGCGTTTTCTGCCGGAAGACCGAAGGCGTCAAATCCCATCGGGAAGAAGACATTATAGCCCTGCATGCGCTTGAAGCGGGCGCGTGCATCAGGAGGTGTCATGGCATACCAGTGGCCGATGTGAAGGTCGCCGGAGGGGTATGGCAGCATCGTGAGAGCGTAGTGCTTGGTTTTATTTGAGTCGCGCTCAGGCTGGTAGAGTTTGTCTGCCTCCCAGCGTGCCTGCCACTTTGGCTCGATTTCTTCGGGTCGGTAGGTCGGTATTGCGGTTGGGTCCATCATGTTTTGCTCCTGTTAAATAAAAAATCCCTGCGTGCAGGGACGAAATTGCTTTCGCGGTACCACCCTGCTTCCCATCACGAGGATGGGCAGCTCATGGAGGCTATAACGGGTCTGACCGTCTGCGGCTAAAGGAAATCACCGCAGCCACGCTCCGTGAGGAGGGGCAGGTGAGTAGGGTCTGAGGCGCTCCGCGGGCGCTTGCAGCCTTTCAGCCAGGGGGCTGCTCTCTGGCGGATGACCGATGCTCTGCCATCGTGTTTGTGAGGAGAGTATAACACAATTCGGGTAATTGAGGCGGCGGGAGTAAACCCCCGCCGTACGGAGAAATGCTTTCCGTAGGGATGGGCCTTGTGTCCATCCGCATTGGGTTTTTAAGTGATGCGGTTTCGGGTAGGGGCACGGCAGTGCAAAGCCTCCCCTTGCGGGATGCGTCAACCAAGAAGTTGTGGAACAGGCAGGCTGTATGTTATCAGGAGATAGGTAACAGAATGTGACAGGACATAGGTAACACATTTAGGCGTAGGTCAGGTTGCGCAGTTCAACCTGACATCGGAAGCCTGGATTTTTGAGGCCATTATTTGCCTGCATCTGTGACGTCAGGTTCAACAGAAGAATCTGACCTACGTGTTATCGTAATTTCGAAATCGCTCAATATAACCTCATCACTGGTGAAAGAATTATGAGAAGACCAAGAAGGATCACCTTGAGCTAATAATCAAAAGTGTAACCCATGTCCTGTCACAAAATGATACCTATGTGGTGTCACACAAGAGGGTTACCCCTACAACTGATAGAAATGGAGACCTGTCGGTCAAGAACCTCGCGCGGTGTGGACACCGGCGAGAACTGGCTGTCGTAGGGATGGACCTCTGGTCCATCCGCGTTGGGTTTTTAAGTGATGCGGTTTTGGGTAGGGGCACGGCACGCCGTGCCCGCCTTGGGTAACCACGGGAGACCTAACGGTCAGAACCCTCGCACGGTCTCACAGGGAAGCCTTGCACTGAGGACACTAGCGAAAACAGAAAAAGCAAGCCCCTAATTTCCACACTAATCTTGTTTGGTGTTACGGATTCCGATAAACAAGTAATAAACTACACAACACATTATCTTCCAAAATAATAAGAAAATCTTCCTTCGTCAATAAATTCTCCTTAGAAAAGTACAAAACACTTTGTTTATTATCATTAGAGTTGTGAACACGACCGTAATCTTCTACAATAGGTACTAAATTATATAAATCAGTATAATATTCCTGACAAACGCTCGAGTCCATTAATTTAAAAATTTCAGGTTCACTTTCTTCCACCTCCATGTTAATCATAAAAAATGAAGTAAGTGGTTTTCCTAATAATTTGTTCAAATAATAACTCTTTTCTTCAAAATTGCTATATTCAATATTTTCAGGGGCAGTAGAACCAAAACTCGGTAATCCAGATTTTCTTACTTCAAAACTAAAATAGTCAACATCAATTGGTTGCGAAAAAACGAATACAGCTCTTTCGCCGTTTCTCAAATGTATCCCCAAAAAATAATGACAATTATTATCAATTAGTTGATAATCAACTAATATTGTTTGCAATCCTCCAGGATTTATCATCCCCAAAGGTAAGGGTAAATTTTTATCAGTATCCAAATCAAACCAGGTCGGGTCTTTTCTTAATTCTTCATCACTATACTGTCCTCCAGCGTTTATAAAAGCATTTACTCGATCAATAATCTCTTGTTTTCTTTCAGTACTAATTTCTCCAGCCTCTAAAACTTCTGTAGCTGTCGCTGTCGGCTCGGGAGTCAGGGTGATGGTAGGTATATCGGTCGCCTCATCAGTGGGCGGAATTGATGTCGATAAAGCTATTTCTGAAGATACTATCGTTGGGTTTATTTCGGCAACAATCTCTGTCGGCATAGGTGTCTGGATGATCGCGCCACATGAACTCAAAAGGCTGGCAAGCAAAATGAACATAATCAGACGCGTACTGAAAGAAATGGTTGAGCTATGTTGGTGTTGACAATAATTTTTCATGATCCCTCCTGCTGGTGAATTAGTAGAATTCTACACCTGGAGGCCAAATTCAGGGACAGCAATGAACGAGTTGTCGTAGGGATGGGCCTCGTGTCCATCCGCCTTGGATTCTTTAAATGGGACTATTTCGGGTAGTGGCAGGCACGGGGGCCTGTGAATGGAAATCACGGGAGACCTGATGGTCAAAGACCTCGCTCGGTCCCACAGGGAGGCTTCGCACTGTGGACACCGGCGAGAACAAGGGCGATGTGGTGTTTTTCCGAGTTCGCGTCCTTTTTGTTCAAAAAGGAGCAGAAAGTCTGGGTAGAAGCGACGCATGCGTCGCCTCTACGGAGCTGAATAATGAGACCTGACGGTCAAAGACCTCGCGCGGTCTGGAGACCGGCGAGAACGGCGTTCCGCTGTAGGGATGGGCCTCGCGTCCATCCGCCTTGGATTCTTTAAATGGGACTATTTTGGGTAGTGTCAGGCACGGGGGCCTGCGAATAGAAATCACGGGAGACCTGACGGTCAACATCCTCGCGCGGTCTGGAGACCGGCGAGAACGGGCTGTCGTAGGGATGAGCCTCGCGTCCATCCGCCTGCGTTGCATATCGGCGCATTGGCAATGGGAGACCTTGCAGCCACATACCTCGCGCGGACGGGAGTCCGGTGAGAACAATGGCCTGCATCTGGTCAATTCAAAGGGTCAAAAGGCAACACTTTTCCATCCCTTGCAACAAAAACACCCTCTTCCAGAATGTAAACCCCTGCCGGGCACAACCCGCTCGCGATGCTCTGATCAATCGCGGCAGTGATCGACTCGATGTCCGGGGAGCCTGACGGGAGGGTCAAGGTACAGCTCTCCGCGGATGGGTACGAAGTCGCGTTCTCGTTGATAAGGTTGATGACTGATGGAATTCCAGCCATGCGAGGGATGTGCATAGGATCAAAACCATCCGAGAATGGTGGTGAAGCAAATGCAGGCGCATATTCATACCCCGCCTCGAAAACCGCGCGGACCGGGTCACCTTCGGGATCCAAATAAGAAATTAGTTGGTCAACCCCTCTGTCTGTAACAGGCCAACTTCCATAAGGCAGCGCTATGTAATTGCTCAACAAATCGGCATACTCCGGGTGTCCCGCAAGGGCGAGATATTCACGCAGCTCCGCATCATTTTTTGCCAGTTGTGGTTGGATCACCTCATCCGCAACCTGATCGAGGTGAGGATGGCGGAATGTATGGTTGTAGGGGTAGACGTGGTGCTCGATTCCCCAGGCAATTGTTTCGGCGAGGGCTTGCTGCCAGCCTTCAGCTACGTACCACCAGGTGCCTGTGAAGAAGCTTCCGTAGTGCTTATCCCCGAAATTGGCGAACATGGCGATTTCAAACCCAAAGTCAGGATGCTCCTGCGAAAACTGGTAAATTGCTCCTACTGCAGAAAGCTCAGAAACTTCCCCACGATCGTTCAGTGCTAACTGGTTGGCAAAATAGGCATCGTCGATGGTCAGGATCAAAGGTCGCCGACCTTCCGGAACGCGAATGTTCCCATCAAGCAAGTCATCCAGCGAGATCAAGGAGTAGCCGGAGTCGTAGTAAGCTTGCAGATCGGCCTTCAGGTCGCCGAGGTAACGCACCATGCCTGAGGTTTTATCCCACAGGTTGGGTGTAAAACGATGGTAATTCAAAATGGGTATGACAGGATCAGATACCCAGACAATGGCATCCAGATTTAAGGGTGTCGGCGTCTGGGTTGGGGATGGGACGGAAGTGGCTGTAGGCGATGGGACTAAGGTTGGCGTTGGGAGGACTGTGGGGGTTCTGGTGGGTGGAATGGTCGTGGCAACCTGCTCGAAGCCTGTTGCGGGTTGGCAGGATGTCACAACTAACGCCAGGCTTATGATTAGGATTTTTGTCAAGGGCACGCGCACAAGAACCTCACTATGAGAGGATTAATGAATTTTATCATCCCTTATATGTTGTCTGAAGTAAAAAAATACAAGGATTTTATGCTCCGTTCTTTGAATTCACAGGTGCTTCTGAAGTATACTAACCTCAGGCTTGGCACTGTCCGATGAGTGGGAAATAACGCTCATTTCAGCCTGAAACGGTGCCTATACGGACGAGAAAAAAGAAGGTAAACATGCACAACATCCGAAAAATTACTGACGACCTGATCTACATCGGCGCCAATGACCGCCGCATTTCACGCTTTGAAAATCAGCATCCCGTCCCGAACGGAATGTCCTACAACTCATACCTGCTCCTGGACGAAAAGACTGTCCTGCTCGATACCGTCGACAAGGCGGTTGGAGAGCTGTTTTTGGAGAACTTGCGTGTCGCGCTGAACGGTCGCGAATTGAATTACATGATCATCCAGCACATGGAGCCGGACCACTGCGCCCTGATCCCGCGCATCCTCGAGCTTTACCCCCGGGTGAAAGTGGCGGGCAGCCAGAAGACCTTCGGCATGATCCAGCAATTCTTTGGGCTGGACCTGGCAGACCGTGCCATGGTCATGAAAGAAGGCGATACGCTCAATACAGGCGCGCACACCCTGCGCTTCCTGATGGCGCCGATGGTGCATTGGCCCGAAGTGATGATCACTTATGATGAAACCAGCAAACGGCTGTTTACGGCGGATGCTTTTGGCGCATTTGGCGCGATCAACGGCAACCTGTATGCGGATGAATACAACGTGGATTTCGATCTGCTGCCCGAGGCGCGGCGCTATTACACCAACATCGTCGGCAAATACGGACGCCAGGTGCTGGCCCTGCTTGAGAAAGTCGCCCAACTTGAAGTCGAAATGATCCTTCCGCTGCACGGACCCATCCTGCGGCAGGACCTGCATTATTACATTGAGAAATACAGCAAATGGGCGTCTTACACACCGGAAGAAAAGGGCATCGTGATTGCTTATGGTTCCATCTACGGCAACACCGAAAAAGCTGCAGAATCGCTGGCAGCCAAGCTGGCAGATCGGGGCGAAAAGAAAATCGTGGTCTACGACGTCTCCGCCTGGCACCCTTCCTACATCTTGAGCGACTGTTTTAAGTTTGATCGATTCGTGTTTGCCTCCTCCACCTACAATACGGAAATCTACCCTCCAATGGAAATGCTCCTGCTTGAGTTGAAGGGGCACAACATGCAGAACAGGGCGGTGGCGGTGATCGAAAACGGTTCCTGGGCACCCCAGAGCGGCAAGAAAATGCGTGAATTGCTGGCGGAAATGAAAGATATGCGAGTGTTGGAGAGCGAGATCTCGATCAGGTCGGCGATGACAGCGGCTGACGAAGAAGCACTTGATGCCCTGGCAGATCTGATTGCTGCCGCTTAGCAGAATATTTTAAGAATAACCAAAAGTGCGCGCCAATCGGCGCGCGCTTGTATAATATCTCCCGAGCATGCCCGCAAAGGGCTCAAACTTACTTGATTGAAGAGGGATAATGAGCATAGAAGAAATCGTCAAAAATCAGCGCGACTACTACATGACCGGAGCAACCAGACCCTTGGAATTCCGTTTGACAGCACTGCGTAAATTGCAAAAGGCAGTGCGCGATCATGAAAAGCAAATTTGCGATGCTTTACTGAAAGATCTCAACAAGCAGCCCTTTGAATCCTATATGGCAGAAGTGGGTATGGTGTTGGATGAAGTCAAGTTCCACATTCGCCACTTGCGGCGCTGGATCAAGGATAAGCTTGTTCCTACCCCACTGGTGCACTTCCCCGCCGTCAGCTTTACTTCCCCTGAGCCGTACGGCGTGACGCTGATCATGTCGCCCTGGAATTACCCCATTTTGCTTTGCCTGGATCCTCTGATCGGCGCGATTTCAGCCGGTAACTGCGCGGTGATCAAGCCCAGTGCCTACACTCCAGCCACCAGCCAGGTAATTGCGGATATCGTAAAAGCGATATATGACCCGGAATACATCACGGTGGTCCAGGGAGGCAGGCAGGAGAACACAGCCCTGCTCGAGCAGAAGTTCGACTATATCTTCTTCACCGGCTCGATTTCAGTTGGCAAAGCGGTCATGGAAGCAGCCGCAAAACATCTCACCCCGGTCACGCTCGAATTAGGCGGCAAAAGCCCCGCCATCGTGGATGCCAGCGCGGACCTAAAGCTTGCTGCCAGGCGGATTGCCTTTGGCAAATTGCTCAACGGTGGGCAAACCTGTGTGGCGCCGGATTATGTGTTGGTTGAAGAAAGCGTACGGGATACCCTCATTCAGAACTTCCGTGAAGTCCTGGCGGAAAAATTCCCAGGTGGAGATTATTCTGATCATGTAAAAATTATCAACGACCGGCACTACCAGGACAAAAAGGCGCTGCTGGACGGGCAGACCATCGCATTTGGCGGCGTTTTTGATGACGAGCGCCACACCTTGGAACCAACCGTGCTGATTGATGTGGACCCCGAATCAGCCGTAATGCAGGAAGAGATCTTTGGACCAATTTTGCCAGTGCTCACCTGGAAAACGCTGGAGGAGGCAATCGGGTTTGTGCGCAGCCGACCTAAACCGCTGGCTCTCTATCTGTTCACAGGGAAGCAGCAAGCTGAGAAAAAGGTTCTGGATAACTGCTCGTTTGGAGGGGGATGCATCAACGATACCGTCATTCACCTTGCCACCTCCCACATGGGCTTTGGTGGTGTGGGGCACTCCGGCATGGGCAGTTACCACGGGAAAAAGAGTTTTGATACCTTCACCCATTACCGCAGTATCGTGCGGAAATCGACCTGGTTGGATTTACCATTTCGTTATTTTCCATATACGGAGCGAAAGTTCAGGCTGATCCGACGGGTTTTGAAGTAAATTTTGGCAATCAGGCAGAAATCACTTGGAATAGATTTTTACTGCATCTCTTAGAAACCGTGTTGCGCCAGGCGCGGCCTGGTCGTAATAATCCACGAAGCGCTCGTCGGCGAGGTAGCCCTCAGCCAAGGCGAACTGTGCGCAGCCTTCCGGCGTCAGCCGGAACCGGCCTTCTCAATAGTCTGTTAAACAGAAACAGCCTTGCGGTTGTTCTTAGTGGACCCAGAGAGATTCGAACTGTGCGCAGCCTTACGGCGCCAGCCGGAACCGGCCTTCTCAATATCTGTTAAACAAAAACAGCCTTGCGGCTGTCTTTAGTGGACCCAGAGAGATTCGAACTGTGCGCAGCCTTCCGGCGTCAGCCGGAACCGTCCTTCTCAATAGTCTGTTAAACAGAAACAGCCTTGCGGCTGTTCTTAGTGGACCCAGAGAGATTCGAACTCTCGGCCTTCTCAATGCCATTGAGACGCGCTCCCAACTGCGCTATGGGCCCTTATTTACTCATTTTCTTTTGTTTTCCATGGCGCTCCCAACTCCCCCGTGAAGGGGACTTCGTGCGCTATGGGCCCTTATTCCTCGAATGGACCTGGAGGGATTCGAACCCTCGACCTCTTCAGTGCGATTGAAGCGCGCTCCCAACTGCGCTACAGGCCCGTACCCATCCAGATTTCAAGACTCAATATTCTACCGGTTTGGTCCGCGAATGTCAAGCAAAATTTTGGTCAAATATGTGAGGAGGTCAGCACATGGTATACACTTTTTAGATAAGTCATACGAGTTGTACCGGGACCGATGTTTGGAGTTATGGGGGATAAGATATCAAG
>Ga0209203_1001822_pt1 | contig 15010 bp, 15 predicted proteins | sample AD_UKC109_MetaG_FD_184423 | JGI IMG/M metagenome (GOLD analysis project Ga0209203, IMG submission 184423) | Active sludge microbial communities of municipal wastewater-treating anaerobic digesters from Hong Kong - AD_UKC109_MetaG (SPAdes)... | ecosystem: Engineered > Bioreactor > Anaerobic >... | reverse complement strand
TGGCAGCATCTGGTTGCTACCTCCCCTGATTTAGATGCTAGAATCAGGTTTGTTCCTCCCATCCTTCTGGACAATATCGCCGTCCAGCTCGGTGACTGGAGTGGATACCATCTGCTGGCTCAGTACCTGATTCAAGGTTTGCCGTGACTGTAGTCAAAACGACATTATAATCAGCTGCTATGGATAAAAGCGCATCAAGCAAACCTCGAAAAGTTTCGCGGGCCGCCTGGCTGATAATATTCCTGGCAGCAGCAATGGTGGGACTTGCAGGTTTTTACCTGCTGGGGAAAATTTATCTCGGCGGGCGCAGCAGAATGGTGATAAATTTTCTGCGAAATCCCGAAAAGTATCCCGAATACGAAGTCGAAGCACTGACCCAATGTGGTGACGCACCGTTTTTAATGCCGAGCAAAGGCTTCATCGGGTATCTGTGGGATGACTCATTCAAACCCTTTAACCGACATCAGGGAATTGATATTTTTGCTGGAACTCAAGCGGGAATGACGCCGATCTATACACCCTATGATGGGTTCTTGACCCGTGAAGAAGGTTGGCGATCCAGCCTGATCATCCGCATCCCGCAAGATCCGCTTAACCCAAGCCGGCAAATCTGGCTTTACATGACCCACCTGGCAGACGCCGAGGGCAACAGTTTCATTGACAGTGCTTTTCCGCCAGGGACAAAGGACAAACCTGTTTTTGCGGGTGATCTACTCGGGTTTCAGGGGAACTACTCAGGGAATCCAGCCCGACCGGTGGGTGTTCATCTGCATTTTTCGATTGTCAGGGATGACGGCAGCGGAAATTATCTCAATGAACTTGATATTGTCAACACCCTGGACCCCACACCCTATTTTGGCTTCGAGCTTAACGCAAAAGTGCTTGGCAAATCAGATATTCCCAGGTGTAAACCTTAAACCACCATAAATTGGCGATTAAACCTGACTTTGGCTATAATGGGCGGAAGTAACAAAAGGAGTAGCTATGCAGGAATTAACCCCGACCGTCTCGATTCAGCAAAACGCACTTGGCCTTTATACCGGCATCATCCAAACCAAAGAAGGAAATATCCTGATCGATTCCCCCTATCGCACTGATGAGCTAAAAAACTGGGGCAGTCGCTCGTCAAAATCAGATTCCTTGTTCCTGGTGCTGCTTGACACTCAGTACGATCGTACGTTAAGTGCCAAAGGCTGCGACTGTATTATCGTTTCTCAATCCGACTATCTTCTGCCCGCGAGACCCCGCCAACAGGCGGTCAAGTTGCAGGAAGAATTACTGGGTTCCGGCGATAGTCACGAATCAATTGGCTCATCCTCCCGACCATTTTCCCCCGAAATCAGTTTTGACCAAAATATGAATCTTTTTTTCGGTGGGGTGGAAGTTTTACTGGAGCATCATCCCGGCTCGAACGTTGCTGGAATCTGGGCAACTTTGCCGCAGGAAAAGGTGATTTTTGTGGGTGATAGCGTCATGGTGAACCAACCGCCATTCCTGGCTTATTCCAATCCTGCTGCCTGGGCGGCGGATTTGAAATTGCTGGCCTCCCGGGCATTCAAAGGTTACCAGATCGTGTCTTCCCGGGCAGGTGTGGTCAGCCAGGATCAGGTCAGGACGATGGCAAAATTGATGACTTTTATCCAGAACTCGATTGAAAATTTGAAAGCAAAAAATGCTGATCTGGATACTTATCTTGAATTGATCCCACGTGTTCTGAAACGGATCGAATACTCACCTGCTGAAGGTGAACTGTTCTTCAATCGCCTCAGATGGGGCCTGACAACTTATTATGAATTAAAACAGTCTTAGAGAGGAAAAAGGATGGCAGAAACACAAGCAGGTTACGAAGCAGTGGTTGAACTCACCAGGGGGGGCATCGTGGAGTGCGTCCACTATGGGGCGTTGGCGGTGGTCGATTCAGCTGGAAATCTGCTTACCTCTCTTGGTGACCCCAAACTTGTCACCTTTCCGCGCAGTTCCATGAAGCCGCTCCAGGCAATCCCGTTCGTGGAAGATGGCGGTCCGGAACACTACGGGTTTACGGAAGAAGAGCTTGCCATTTTGTGTGCCTCTCATCACGGAACCGATGAACACGTGCGTGTTTTACGCTCGATCCATGAGAAAGTTGGTCTGCAGGAATCGGATCTTCAGTGTGGGGTCCACTGGCCTTCGGATAAAGCCACTACGCTTGCCATGCGCGAACGCGGTGAGGAGCCAACTTCATATCGCCACAATTGTTCAGGAAAACACAGCGGCATGCTCGCTCAGGCGCTTTTGCATGACTACTCGAAGGACGAATATTTATCCATGGAGAATCCCTTGCAGCAGCGCATTCTAAAAACCGTTGCAGAGATGTGCGTGGTGGAGCCAAAAGACATGGCTGTTGGAATTGACGGCTGCAGCGCGCCGGTATTTGCCATGCCGCTTTATAACTTTGCCCTGGCAATGGCACGCCTGGCAGACCCCATCGGATTGGGGGGATCGCGCGCTTCTGCTTGCCAGAAGATCACCCATGCCATGATGGCTTATCCAGAAATGGTGGCGGGACCTGGTGCGCTTGATAGCGTCCTTATGAGCCTGATGCAAGGGAAAGCCGCGGTAAAAGGCGGCGCAGAAGGTTACCAGATGATCAGCCTGATGCCGGGAGCCTGCGGTAAGGGCTCGCCAGGAATTGGCGTGGCATTTAAGATCAGCGATGGCGATCCAAACCGGCGGGCAACCTATTCCCTGATTGTCGCCCTGTTAAGGGCTCTTGGATTTGAGGATGAGATGGCAAGCGAGGCATTCCGAAGCTTCAACACCCCGCTTCTGAAAAACTGGCGTGGTCTTGAGATTGGTGAGATCAGAACTGCGAAGCCGATAGAGATCACGAAAACCTGGTAGGCGGGCATGGACCAGATCCAGCAACATCGCGATCGCATGGCGCAGGTGCAAAAAAGGCTGCGTAACAAATTTGGAACTCCGACCTGGCATGTTGAATTGCCCGCGGTTGACGAATTGGTCTGCACGATCCTCTCCCAAAACACAAACGATATCAACCGCGACAAAGCTTTCGAGGAGTTAAAAGAACGTTATTCAAGCTGGGAAGCAGTACGGGATGCCGACCCGGCTGAGCTGCAGTACGTCATTCGCATCGCTGGTCTGGCTAACCAGAAGGGTCCCAACATCCAGGCTGCTCTGCGGGATATCACCGCTGAACGGGGGGGAATCGATCTGGACTGGCTGAAAAAGATGAGCCCGGAAGAAGCTCGCAGCTGGTTGGTAAATTTGCGTGGGGTAGGCCCAAAAACCGCCGCGATTGTAATGGTGTTTGCGTTGGGGATGCCAGCTTTTCCAGTGGACACGCACATCTACCGCGTCACCGGGCGCATTGGTTTACGCCCTAAAGAGTTGGACATTACCAAAACGCATGCTTACATGGAACAGATAGCTGACCCCAGCGATTTTGGCAGCTTGCATCTGAACCTGATCGACCTCGGTCGTGAGATTTGCCAGGCTCGCAAGCCAAAGTGTGCTATTTGCCCGATCAGGGATCTATGCCAGTTTGAAAACAAAACAGATTGATGGCGAAGAGACGCCAGGCTCAGGATTAATGCTTATTCGCCTAATTGCCCAAGCAAGGACCACGGACCGGTCCAGTTGACCTGCACATCCAGTTCTTGACCCAATAGATCCTGATCCGTTTCAACGAAAACAAGCCGGTTGGTGGGGGTTCTCCCGCGCCAGCGGTTCTTGGATTTGCCTTCGAAAAGAACCGGAATGGACTTTCCGAGATAAGCTGCGTTGAGATCTCCGACAATTTCCTTTTGCAAATCTTCGAGGGCTCGAAATCGTCGCATTTTTTCTTCAGCGGGAACGTCGTCGGGCAAGAAACGGGCTGAATAGGTTCCTGGTCGTGGGGAGTAGCGCGCGAGATGAGCCACATCCAGCTTGAGATCAGCCAGGATGTCGTAAGTGTTCGTGAACGCTGCTTCGCTTTCGCCAGGAAAGCCAACGATGATGTCGGTGCCAATCGAGACCCCAGGAACGCGCTCGCGAATGCGGGCAACCAGGTCGCGATATTGGCTGTTTGTATAGCCGCGGCGCATCATCTTAAGAATTTCGTCATCGCCTGCCTGGAGTGGAACCTCAATGTGGGGCATAACCTTTGGCAGGGCAGCAACGGCGTCAATCAGATCATTGCTCATCCAATTGGGGTGTGAGGTCAAAAAGCGCAGTCGGTGCAGATCCGGGATTTCTGAAAGGTCAGCAAGTAGTTGTGGAAGGTGGTAATTGCCTTCAAGATCAAGACCAAAGCGGTCGACGATCTGTCCCAGCAGAACCAATTCCCTGGCTCCGCCAGCAACCAGGCTTCTGGCTTCCTGGAGGATTTTTTTTGGGTCACGGCTTTGTTCCCGGCCACGTTTACTCGGAATAACACAGTAGGTGCAAGCGTGTGAACAGCCAAGCACAATAGGTAAGTTTTCCGAAACCGCGTGGGCTTCTTCCAGCCTCAGTCCGAATTCGTCATCCAGCACTTCGTCCACCTGTTTTCGCCAGGCTTCGGAATCATCTTGATCGAGCCGTGATTCAAGGGCTCGCAAAAAAGGTTCGGGATCTGACGGGCCGGCAAAGATATCCACCCAGGGGAAGCGCTTTTCCATGGCACTGTTGCCGTGGATGCCAATCAGGCAGCCCATCAAGCCAATCATGAGGTTGGGATTAGCAAGTTTAAGCGGTCTGAGAGAGTTTAGGCGACCGAGCGCCCGGTCTTCAGCACTCTGACGGACCACACAAGTATTCAGGATGATCAGGTCTGCCTGATTGACGTCTGTTGTGGGGGATAATCCAAGGGAATCAAGCGCTCTTGAGAGGCGGCTTGAATCCGCAACATTCATTTGACAGCCTTCTGTCCAGATGTGGTAACGCATAGGCACCTATTATACATGACATAATCGCTACACCAGAGTGTATTGCAGTGTTATTCTGTTATAATCTTTTATACGCAATTAGTGGAAAAAGAGGTGATTATGGACTTCAAAGTAACTGAGTATAAACGCGCTTGTGTGGTGAAGGGACTTGGTCGGATTGATAGCGCTGTAGCTCCCGACCTCGAACGTATCCTGACAGAATTACTTGACAAAAACAAAGCCATAATCATCGACATGAGCGAGGTTGATTTTGTTTCAAGTGCGGGCTGGTGGTCGATAATTCGGGTCCAAAAAGAGCTCAAAAAACACGGAAGAAGCCATCTGATCTTGGTTAGCTTGTGCCAGAACGTGCGTGAGTCGATGGATCTTATCGGCATCTTGCCTTACTTTAGCGTGTATGATGAGTTGGTAGACGCCATCGGAAGTGTTTAATTTTGACAAGACACAAAACAGAGGCTGAAATTTTTCAGCCTCTGTTTTGTAGTTTATTACTGCTCACTCAAGATCAATTGTGTAGTTTGCTTTTTCTCTTGTGAAGGGGGTTGTGCCAGAAATTACCAAAACAGTCTTTTCGACGTCTTCTCCGAAAAGATCGGAGCCTTCGATGACGATCTCACCTTGAAAGTTAAAATGGCTCACGGATATACCTCTGCTGGTGTAGGTCACGACGCTGAGATTCATCGTCTGAGGCAGCTTGTTTTGGACACGGACGAAACCCTCAGCAGTCCAGCCGCCCAGGTCATGTTCAAGGTCAGTCGCATAACCGATAGCGCCGATCTTCAGGTCATCAATTGCCATGCCCTTGCCATTGACCGCGGCATCCGTTACGTAGTCAAAGCGGAGCGTCACCTGACCGCCGACAAATTTCGACAGATCGACCGTTTCGTCTATCCAGCCTGAAGTCATGCCATTCCAGCCGCAACCATAACTGTTGCCGGACGGGTTGGCGGTGGTGCAATTCTCCGAATCCAGGATCTCCCAGTTGGTTCCATCGGTGCTGGCGCTGATGTAAATGTAGTCATAGTCTTCTTCGAGGTCATACCAGGTTTTAAAGTTAAGAGCGGCTTCGTCCGTGACATTGCTCAGATCAAAGGTCTGTGAGAGTGAAGCATTGGATTCATCGCCAACATTTGACCAGAAGAAGTACTCACCCGAGCTTGGGGCTGTGAAGGGTAAAATGTTGACTGCTTCGGAAGCGTTGATCCGGATGCTTTCCAGCTTATCGCAATCGATTTCAATGTAATCCACGCCAAACTGGTAAACGCTGCCATTCACATTTACCGGACAATCCAAAACGGATTTTTCCATATCCGCATAAGGGGGATTGTAACTGCGGTAGTCATATCTTCGATTTTCAATTCGAGTATCCTGCAGCAGATTTGCCACAGCCCAGTCAGCGAAAAACTCGTTTCCGGTGTATGGTTTGCCAGTGGTGGGATTGGTTAGCGCGAGTTCATTCATCACCTTTTCAATTCCCACGAATCCGTTTTCATCGTGGCGTACCAAGGCTTTGGTCGCGTCTTCCCCGAATCGGTCGAGGAAATAGACCATAAAGAGGTAGCTCGCGCCGTAATGTGGTCCGTTATCTCCAATGTCTCCACCCCAATCGTTGAGCTGCATGTCGGTGTTGTCCATATAGGACCAGTCAAAGCCGCCTGCGTCAAATTCGTTCACGTGTTCGGCCAGCATTGAAAAGCCTTCATTGACCCAGGTTTCTTCGTTTTTATCCTGGTACCAGTGGATCATATGCTGGAATTCGTGAGCCATCGTGCCGTAGATATAGCTGTCACCCAGGTCAACGTTATCTGAACTTATCAGGAACATTTCATGCGCGTTTGAATAAGGGTGGGCGTCCGGATGCAGCTCGTCGGCTGAGGAGTAATACCCTGCCAGGTTGTAGCCCAAATTTCCGGCGTAGAGGATATAGAATCTGGGATCACCATCCACACCCGGGTTCCATTCACTGCCAAAAAACTCGCGATTGGTCGGGATAATTTCTTTATCGAAGGTCTCCGCAAGATTTCTTAAATCGGTTTGATCAAAGCGCACGCCGTTTTCAATCCAGAAATAGATGTTGTCACCAACATAACGCAGGGTCGCATTGACCTTGAAGTTGTCATTGGTGTCGGTGTCGGTTGCCCAAAATGACTTCTGATCGCCAACTGAATAGGGTGCCTCTGTATCGATCAACACATCGGGCACGTTAGGTTTTCCACCCAACCTGGCTGCCAAGTCGATCGGATCGTTGATCGGGACTGTACTTAATTTGAGTTCATTCAGGGTTTGAGAAGCTGTGTCATATTCACCTGGAACTAAAACCTGGGTGCCCGGGTCAACAAATGGGGTGGGAGTGGCTTCAAAAAAACTGAAGGGCGTTTCCATTATTGGCATTGGCGCAGAAACGATGTTACGGGCTAAGATAACACTTGCGCCGACAATCACGAGGCATAAAACCACCACGCACAAAGTCAAAATGGCTACGATGATCAGCACGGTCTTGGTTGAACTATCCATAATTTAACTCACTATTCCGATTGCCGCCTTTAATGCGCAACAACCTATTTAGCATTTTACCTAATTTGCAGACTTTTCGAAACATATTATCTAAGGTCTTTCAGATTGTGCATGTATCAAAAAGCTTGGGAAGATATTGTCCGTGAGTGTTAGAATCGCCCCATGGTTGACAATAATTCTTTGATTAAGCTGGCAAGTCGCTTGCGCCTCCTTGTTTTACTGGTTGCGATTGCGTTACTTGTGGTGGGTTCCTCTGTCGAATCGGTAAATCCCCTTGACGGATTACGGGAATATACAAGAGCTGTTGAATTTGATTTTGTTGAGTGGGAAGTTGGCGCCTTTTTTAACAAGGCAGTCAGTTCCTCTCTCAAGGCAGAGCGTTTTCTCAATCAGGAACAGCAGGTTGAAGTTGTCCTGACCTGGCTGGCAGAAACTGAGAAGGTAATCAATCTTGAACAGGATCTGATCGCCGCCCAAAATGACACCTCTTCCGGCCACGACAACTTAGTTCAGGCAGCCAAATCTGAACTGGACCGAAAGAAGGCAGACCAGGGCCGACTCGCGAAACTTGCGGAAGCGGTACTGCAGAACCAGACGGAAATGACCCTGACCAAGGTTGGATTTGGGCTTGGTGGGCAGATCCTGCCGCCTGTACTTTACCAGGTGTCTGATCTCCCGCTCAACCTGATCATTTCTCCCCGCACAGAAATCAGAAATGAGCTCAGTATCAGCCTTGATGCGGGTCTGGATGCGGTCGAAAAGGATGAGATCGAGGCAGGTATCTATGCTGATTATGATCTTTCCGCGCTGATTGAGCCTGTGGGTGGGATTGGTGCTTATCCCACGATGGTCATGCGCACTACCAATCTCAATTGGCTGACTGAGACCGTTGCTCATGAGTGGATCCACAATTACCTGACCTTCTTTCCCCTGGGAATTCGTTATTACATAAACGATCAGATGCGGACGATAAATGAAACTACTGCCTCCCTGGCGGGCAAAGAAATCGGACTTAATCTGATTATGGCATTCTATCCTGAACGAACGCCGCGTTATAATCTGCCAATGCCCACCTTCACCACTGTGCTTGCTGAAGGTGCTGAAACAATGGACCCCTTTGATTTCCGAGCCGAAATGCGTGAAACCAGGGTGCGAGTGGATGCTTTGTTGGCTGAAGGGCAGGTTGATCAGGCTGAGAACTACATGGAAGCAAGGAGAAGGTTTTTCTGGGACAACAATTACCGCCTGCGGAAGATAAACCAGGCATATTTTGCTTTTTACGGCTCCTATAATGACACGCCAGGTGGCGGGGCTTCGGGGGAAGACCCGGTTGGACCAGCTGTCCAGGCTTTGCGCACGCGTTATTCCAGCCTGAACAAATTCCTCCAGGCAATCCGATTTGTTACCAGTTTTGATCAGCTTGTGGACTTGTTGGATTAGTTTCGCCTGTAGGAGAACAAAGTTTATGAGAAACGCTTTTCTAATTTATAATGGATGGAACTAACAGCAAGAAGGGACAACCTAACCAGCTATGCAATTTGGAACTCCGCCTGCCAATCCACTCCTGATCGTTATTTCCGGTCCTTCGGGCATCGGTAAAGACGCTGTGGTTGGTTTATTGCGAAAAACGAATCCTGATACCCATTTCGTGATCACGATGAATTCGCGTCCGCCAAGACCGGATGAAGTGGATGGTCGGGATTATTTCTTCGTTTCACGTGAGGCTTTTGAAGCCATGATTGAAGCGGATGAACTTTTGGAACATGCCAATGTCTATTCAGATTACAAGGGCATTCCCAAATCCCAGGTGCGTGAAGCGTTTGCCTCTGGGAAGGACGTCATCATGCGGCTGGATGTGCAAGGCGCGATGACCATACGCAAAATTTGCCCCGATGCTATTTTGATCTTTCTGACTGCCAGTTCACGCGAAGAGTGGGTGAATCGCTTGCTTGAGCGCCGCAGCGAAACCCCCGAAGAACTGGAGCTGCGTTTTAAAACCGCGGCACTGGAATTTGCGATGATAGATCAGTTCGACTACCTGGTGGTAAATTCTGAACACCACCTTGATAAAACGATCGAAGATATCCAGTCCATCATCCGCACCGAACACATGAGAACGACTCCACGCAAGGTCGATCTATGAGCGAACAAAACAAACCAGAGGCTGGCTCTGAGTTCCAATTCCAGCCCGAAACACCACGCCCGGAGGAATCCTGGTCTCAGCCTAGGCGTTTGAAGAGACCATGGCAATTGCCAGGTTTTCCTGTTGTTACTTATTCTCTTCTGGCTCTCACTGTTGTGTTTTACATTATCCAGCATGTTATTGAGGGGATCTACGGCTTTGACCTGCTCTTCGCGTACCTCGGAAAGATAAACGTTCTGATCCTCGCGGGTCAGTATTGGCGTCTGTTCACACCGGCACTGCTGCATTCCAGTTTGATCCATTTGATGTTTAATATGTACGCCTTGAGCATCCTGGGCAGGCAGATTGAGCCTTTTTATGGCAAATGGCGCTTCTTATTGCTTTATGTCATTGGGGCGTTTGGCGGAAATGTGCTCTCGTTTGTCCTGAGTGACTTCAATTCTCTTGGAGCCTCCACGGCAATTTTTGGGCTGCTTGCTGCTGAGGCGGTCTTAATCTGGCAGAATCGCGAGATCTTTGGCAAGCAAAGCCGGAGCATTTTAATGAACCTGGCATTTGTGTTAGTGCTCAATCTGTTTATTGGCATCTCGCCAGCTAGCAACACGGACAATTGGGGTCACTTTGGGGGCTTACTGGCGGGTTTCTTCTTCGCGTTCATGGCTGGTCCACTACTGGAATTCCGTCGGCGGGATGTTGGGACACAACTGGCAGACAGTCGTACAGGAAAGCAAGTCGGATTGGCAGCAGCAATGGTGCTGATCGCTTTCGCTGTCATAGCCGCCTTTCCTTTTTTCACCAATTAGCAGGAAAGCATGACATTGATTGATCGTATCCAGAAAAGGGATGAGGAAATTTCGGCACGCCTTGTGTTACAGAAGGAAGAAGGCCCGGCACACAGGCTGGTCGCGCTGATCGGCCACAGTTGTGATTCCTGGTACTGGCTGATTGGATTAACCCTTGTTTGGGTTTTCACACGTGGACCTGTACGCACTGCCGCCATACTGTGGGCACTCTCGCTTGCTGCCCTGGCGGTCTTCGTGCTTGGTATAAAATTTTTGTTGCGCCGCCCGCGTCCTGAGGGCGAGTGGGGCAGCATCTATCGCGTCACGGACCCTCACTCATTTCCTTCGGGGCATGCTGCCCGGGCGATGACGATTGCTTTTCTGGCGCTGCAATTCCAAAATCCACTCTGGTTCATAGGGCTTTTCGTCTGGGCAATCCTGGTTGGTTACTCCCGAGTGGCGTTACGGTTGCATTACTTCTCTGATATTTTGGTGGGTTGGCTGATCGGGGCCTTGAGCGGTATTCTGGCATTAAAGTTCCTGCCCAGCCTTATTCTGAAACTACCGGAAATTTTTCCGTTTCTGACCTGACTGTTAAAATAAACTGACCCCAGGCTGGGGTCAGTTCAAATCAAGTAGATTTTCTTTATGCCAGGATCATTGCCCCATAGGCAGGGACAGCAAGGTCGTTAATCTGCTGCTGCTCAATGATGGCATTTTTATCGCTAAGCTGGTCCTGCAGTTCTGTACCATTTTCGTAGGCATCGCCGGTGTTTAGGGTAAGTTTTACAGCCGCCTTGTTATTGTTTAGAACAACCAGCACCGTATCCAACTCATCGCGGCGCAAGTATGCCAGCACACCGTCCTGTGCAAAGATCGGTTCGTAGGTACCGGTTCGCAGGGCGGGGATGGCATGGCGGACAGTGATGGCTTCCTTGATCGCGTCCCTAAGACCTACATTCCAATCTTCTTCACGCCATGTGAAACTCTTGCGGCAGAGGGGATCCCTGCCACCTTCGAGACCGATTTCATCACCGTAATAGATACTGGGTGCTCCCGGGTAGGTTAGCAAGAAGTTGTAGGCAAGCTTCAGTTTGTCAACATTGCCTTTCATCAGGCTGAGGAAGCGGGGCATATCGTGGCTGTCCAGCAGATTGAGCTGCGCGTAGGCGAACTCCTGGGGATAAATCTTGAGCAATTCGCTTGTGCGATGCGCAAATGCCTGGGCGTTCATGGGTTGAGGTTGGGGCAAACCCATCATGCCCTCAGCAAGTTTTTGGTCAAAGGAATCTCCGCCAAAAAATCCAACAGCAGCGTGTGTCAGCTGGTAATTCATCACGGCGTCAAACTTCTCACCGGAATTTAGCCAGAAATGGGCTTCGGTTGGAACTTCGCCAACGATGTAAGCATCAGGATTGGCTGTCTTGACAACATCGCGGAATTCCTCCCAGAAGCCTGCGGTTTTTATCTCAAAGGGTACATCGAGGCGCCAGCCATCGATTCCCTGTTCGAGCCAATACCGCGTAACGTCCATGATATAGCGCCGAACGACCGGGTTCTCGGTGTTTAGCTTCGGCAAAGCTGCCAGGTTCCACCAGCATTCGTAATTGGGTTTACCCTGGTAAGCATTCAGCGGAAAACCTTTGATGATGAACCAATCGATATAAGGCGAATCCTGACCGCTTTCGAGAATATGGTTGAAGGGAAAAAATCCTCTGCTGGCGTGGTTGAAGACGCCATCCAAAACGATGCGAATTCCGCGCTTATGGGCTGCATCCAGCAAAGTCTTGAAAGCTTCGTTACCGCCCAAAAGGGGATCAACCATGTAGTAATCGTGGGTGTGGTATCTGTGGTTGGATGCCGATTGGAAGATCGGGTTGAAATAGATTGCATTAATGCCAAGGTCTTCCAGGTAATCCAGCTTTTCATAAACCCCCATCAGGTCGCCACCTTTGTAGCCACGGGAAGTGGGAGTGCTATCCCATTTTTCAAAAAGCCCCGGTTTGATTACGCGTGAACTCCACGCAAACCGATCGGGGAAGATTTGATAAAAGACTGCGTTCTTGACCCAGTCAGGTGTTCGGTTGTTGTAGTCTGTCATTTATCCTCAAAAAAGCACAAATATAGTTGATGCGCTAACTAATTATTATACCAGTGGCAATGATTTTTACCACAGTCTAATCAGAGGTATCACACCTTGTTAATGAAATCTTAGCAATTGTATTCACTATGTGCCAAAGCAGGTATCGACTTCGGGAACAATCATTCCCAAAGTGATGCGTGGGGTTGCAAGGCAGGTGGTTTTGAATTATTCTTAATTTGGGAATGGTAAAGTCCCGGTGGGCTTCCTGGTCTTCAAAATCAGTGTCGGGTCGGTAAGAGCCGTCGTGGGTTCGACTCCCATCCATTCCCGCTTTTTATGGAAAAAAATATGAGAAAAACCAAAGCTATTCTGTTCTTATCTATGTGCATGCTTTTCGTGCTAAACGCCTGCCAGCCGATGACGCCCACTCCAACGCTTCCCCCAACCCGCACACCCACTCCAGTACCTCCCACCGCAACGCCTGTGCCGACCAGTCAACCGACCCTGGAGGTAAATCTTCAGGACTTGCGCGGTAAGGAAGTGAAGATAGCCTACCCGTGGCTTAGCGACCAAAGCCGCGTGAACCAATTGATTGATGACTTTAACCTGACCAATTCCTGGGGAATTCGGGCAGTCGCTGAGACTTTCAGCGATGACGATGCGATGTCTGAAGCGTTGCAAAATGGAGATCTGGACGCCAATGTTGTGATTGGAAGAACTTACGATCTGTTGAACCCACAAAACCAGGTCGTTTATGTTGATTTAAACGCCTACATCAACGATCCAACCTGGGGAGCTTTAGACAGGTATCGCCAGGGTTCACCATTTGAGGCTTTTGCTCCCAAGGCGAATGAGGAAATCCAGCGCGTTTCGCTGCCGTTGGCGTTCGATGCCGGTCTGATCTACTATCGAACTGCTTGGGCAAAAGAGCTTGGTTTGGAGGGGGTGCCGCTTGCGTGGGATGATTTTACAATCCAGATGCAGGCAGGTTTAAATGTAAACTTGAACGATAACATTTGGGTCAATAATGGCACAGGTGGCTTGCTGCTCTCGAAATCGATCCTTTCCGCCCAAAGCTGGTATGCCGCTTTTGGAGGGACCTATTCGCTGGAAAACCAGGTTTTGCGTTTGCAGGATAGCGCGCTCGATGCTTCCTTCAGGACCTTGAAACAGGCTTTTGTCGATGACACCTCCTGGGTTGGTCTGGAGCCAACACCTTACCAGTATTTTGTAGATAAATATGCGCTTGCCTATGAAGGTACGCTCAGCGAACTTAATCAGCAGGCGTATTATTTGCCGGAAAGAAGGACAGAAACCAACTGGGAAACTGTTCCCTATCCTACGACCGACGGTAAAGGTTCTATCGCGCTTGAATCGATCAGCATTGCAATCAATGCCGCTGATCCTGAAACGATTCTGGCTTCCTGGTTCTTCGTCAGATGGATGCTGCAGCCCTCTCAGCAGGTCAGATTGGTTGATATTACTGGGTTGTGGCCTGCCACCGGTCATCCTGCCGTGGTTGCCGCCGATTACGCGGCTTTTCATCCTGCCTGGGCATCTGCCCTCAAGGAGGGTGTCCACCTGACGCTGGCACCTGAGGCAGTATCGTGGGGGATCAACCGTTACGTCTTACTGGATGCCTACATGAGGGTTTATGGTCTCGAGCCAGAGTATTTCTCCAGCATAATTGACGTGCTTAAGCAGACCCTGCCTGAATATCCCGGGAGGCAGCCTTGAACGATAAGCCTGCAATAAAGATTTATACCGACGGCGCTTGCTGGGGAAATCCCGGACCAGGTGGTTGGGCGGCAATCCTGATCACACCCGGGCATAGAAAAGAAATCAACGGAGCTGAGCCGCAAACAACGAATAACCGGATGGAGATAACTGCCGCGCTTGAGGGGTTGAAAGCGCTAAATCAGCCTTCAGTCGTTCAGCTGTTCACTGATTCAAGTTACCTGGTCAATGCTGCGACCGCATGGATACCGGGTTGGAAAGCCCGCGGCTGGAAGCGTAAAGACGGTGTTTTATTGAATGCGGATCTATGGCAGGAACTTGATCGCGAAATGGCAAGACACGAGATAAACTGGACCTGGGTGAAAGGACATGCGGGCAACCGTTACAACGAACGGGCGGATGAACTGGCGAATAAGGCTATCCGAAGGCTTAGGCTTTGATCAGGCTGCCGGATATCCGATTTCAGCTAAAACAGCGCGGAGTTGTAATTCTGTTGCCGGGGCATCAAACCCCACGGTAACAGACTTGCTTGCGAGGTCTATATCAACCACTTTTACGCCTTCCAGAGGTTGGAGTGCCTTCTGAATGTGCATCACGCAGTGATTGCAGTTCATGTTTGGAATAGAATAGCAGATGGTGTTCATGGTACTTCCTTTCGAGTTAATTGATTTTAGTAGGGACAGAATGAATGTCAACATCAAACCTTAACCAACATGTGAGGAGGTCAGCACATGGTATACACTTTTTAGATAAGTCATACGAGTTGTACCGGGACCGATGTTTGGAGTTATGGGGGATAAGATATCAAGACATCGAGGTGTACATTGATCAAAGCTATAAC
>Ga0209203_1001820_pt1 | contig 15020 bp, 14 predicted proteins | sample AD_UKC109_MetaG_FD_184423 | JGI IMG/M metagenome (GOLD analysis project Ga0209203, IMG submission 184423) | Active sludge microbial communities of municipal wastewater-treating anaerobic digesters from Hong Kong - AD_UKC109_MetaG (SPAdes)... | ecosystem: Engineered > Bioreactor > Anaerobic >... | reverse complement strand
GCTTTTTGGAATCGGTCCGATGGCAATCCTGGGTTCCATTCAGGACGGTCTCGTAGGGGATTACCAGATGCTGGCGATAAAATCCCTGCTCGACGGCATTGCGTCGATCGCTTTTGCCTCGACTTTCGGGGTGGGAGTGCTTTTTTCAGCCCCGATGGTGCTGATCTACCAGGGCGCCATCTCCCTTTTGGCTGGAACCATTGGCAAAGGCTTCGATCAGAGTGTGATCGCCGAAATGACTTCGGTTGGGGGCGTGATCCTGGCTGGGATAGCCATCAGCAATTTACTGGAGATCAAGAAGATCCGCATCGGCAGTTTCCTGCCAGCACTGTTCATCGTGGTGCTGATTGTTCTCTTGCTAAATGCTCTTGGTATCGCCTGGCACTAAATAAAAAAAACGCAGTTCACATTGAACTGCGTCTCCAAAGGCCGTGATAATCAATTTCCCGCAGCTGCCAAAGCGGCCTCAACAGATTCATTTAGCGTTGTCGAATAGACGATGGTTCCATTGACATCAAACATGGGCGTGCCAGTGACTCCCAAAGCCTGGGCGTTGGCTGTATCGGCCCGGATATTTGCCAATTGCGTGTCGTTTTCCATGCACTGATTAAACTCAGTCATGTTCAGCCCGAGCTGCTTGGCATAGGAAGAGATGCTGCTATCTGCATAAGCGCCAGCAAAGGCCGAATTCTGGAAGAGTAATTTCTGCATTTCAAAGAAACGATCCTGATCACCCGCGCAATAGGCTGCTTCAGCGGCTTTGAATGTTTCATCTTCGCTGAATTGGAAGACTTTATAGGTAAAGTACACCTTGCCGGTTTCCACATACTCTTTGACGAATTGCTCCTCATTTTCCAACGCAAAAGTACGGCAATGGCTGCAGCCAAAATTAGAAAACTCTACTACTTTCACCGGCGCGTTCGGATCGCCGACGGATTGGCCGGCTTGGCTTGCGTAACCTTCCACTTTGCTCGTGTTGAGCAGCCTGGGCAGGAAATAGACCAATAATATTGCAGCCACAAGTGCCAAGGCTCCAACGACCAATCCGGTTATGCGCTTGCGCGATTCCCGTTCTCGTTGGGTTCTAAGTAATTCGCGTTGTGTCATTTTTTGTGTCATATTAACTCCGGAAAATGTTTGCTTGATTTTGCCACAAAGGTCTTTCTACGTCCAGCAAACTTAAAAGGTATTCGATTTTATAGTTGGAGGGACATGACCAGGATGTCGCGATCCTCGCGTTCATAGCCCAGGGAACGATAGAGCGATAAGGATTGAAGATTGCTTGCCTGGGTGTTTACCGAAAAAGACCTCACGCCGATGGACGTAAAAGTCTCAAACATGTCCTCCACCAGCGTGCGTCCCACACCTCTGCGCTGCCAGCGGGGATCCACAGCCAGGCGCGCAAGGTGGGCTGAGTCGAAGGCGCTCGTGCTCATCTGGTACCCAACGATTTGTCCTTCCAGGAGTGCGACGCTGTTCCAGGCGCGGAGGTGATAGGCCGCTTCAAGACTCCTGCGTTTCAACATCCAGACCGAATCAAAAGCTGCAAGGTCGATGGATTCTACTGCTTTCAGGTCGCGTTCAGTCATCTCACGAATGATGAAATCTGGGTTTGTGCTGCTGACCACTGGTCCCGCAAAATTGCATTGAAGTGTAACAATCTTGTCGGCTGGAAGAAAACCTTGCCCTTCAAGTATTCTTTCCAGCCAATCAAAGGGGACAAGGGAAAAGATGCTCTGTATACCTATATTTTGTAAGATGATCTTTGCCTGGGACAACAGGGCTTCAAAATACTGTAGATGTCTTCCATTGCGTTTGGCGTGGAAAAAACGCAGCCATGCTACAACTGAACTCTCAGGGGTTACAGCCAGCATCGCTTTGATCCGCTGCTCTTCAATGAGGGCAAAACAGCCATCTTCCTTAAACCTTTCAGTGGGCGGGAACCAGTCAAGATTGTTGAATGAGAGATTATTCGCATTCAGGAATCTTGTCAGGTCAGAGGGAGGCAGCTTGGAACATGCTTGGATTTTGAACGGCATTTTGTTCAGTCATTGATCCCAAGTTTGTCGAGAATGGCATTAAGCTCTTCGTCAGAATAATAGCTGATCGAGATCGTGCCCCCTCTTTTGCCTTTTGAGAGATTCACCTTGGTGTGGAAGAACTGGCGCAGGCGGTTTTCGAGGTCATCAGCTTCCGCGGACCTGACAGCAAGCTTGCGACTGGTTGGCGCCTTACCGCTGAGTTTGCTGACAAGCAATTCTGTTTGGCGCACGTTCAAACCCAGGCTCAGGATGCTGTCCAGAGCGGCTTCCATGGCACGGGCTGTCGGGAGAGCAAGCAGACTGCGGGCGTGACCTTCCGAGATCTCGCCACTTTGCAAGGATTGCTGCACCACAGCGGGTAAGTTGAGCAGGCGCAGGGTGTTGGTAACGGTTACGCGGCTCTTACCAACCCTGTGAGCAACGTCCTCATGAGTCAGAGAAAACTGATCAGCCAGGCTTTGGTAAGCCCTGGCACGCTCCATCGGGTTGAGATCTTCACGCTGGACGTTTTCAATGATTGCAAACTCGAGCTGTTCCTGCTGCGAGGCGCTGCGGACAATCGCCGGCACATCCTTCAGACCTGCCAGTTTGGCTGCCCGCAGGCGGCGTTCACCCGCGATGAGGGTGTATCGGTCCACGCCTTCGGCAGCAATCACGATCAGAGGCTGGATGATCCCGTGTTGTTTGATGGAAGCCGCGAGATCGTCTAACTGCTCTTCTTCGAAGATCGTGCGGGGTTGTTGAGGATTGGGGTTGATGCTATTGATGGGTAAGAGCCGCACCTGTTCGGTTGCACCTGGAGCAGCAGGGCTGCTTTGCCAGGTGGGAATTAACGACTCAAGTCCTTTACCAAGTCCACTGCGCTGTGCCATCTTACTCCTGTCCGGGGTCAAATTTCACCCCATCAGACGTCAATAATTCCATTGCCAACGAGCGATAAGCTCTGGCGCCGCTCGAATCAGGGGCATAAACCGAAATCGGCATGCCAAAAGAGGGCGCTTCTGCCAGCCTGATGCTGCGGGGAATAAATGTTGAAAAAACCTTATCCTGGAAAAATTTCTGCACTTCCGTCATCACATCCGCGCTTAAATTCGTGCGCCCGTCAAACATCGTTAGCAAAACGCCTCTGATGGAGAGCTCAGGGAACAGACCCTGGCGGATGCGGGTGAGCGTCTGGGTCAATTGACCAAGACCCTCAAGCGCCAGGTACTCGCATTGTACCGGGATGATCACGCCATCCTGCGCGGCAATCATTCCGTTCAGGGTCAATAGACCGAGCGAGGGAGGGCAGTCGATCAGGATGTAATCGTAACGGTTACTGAGCGACTCGGCGATTATTTTTAGTCGTTTTTCACGGTCGGAGAGCTCAATCATCTCAATTTCCGCGCCTGAGAGATTGGGTGATGACGGCATCAGCGATATCTTGAAGCGTGGGTTGTGCAGAACACAATCCAACGGGTTCTTTGCGCCGATCAAGACCTCGTAGGTTCCGTTTTCAATCTGGTGCCGGTCAATTCCAAGGCAGCTGGTGGCATTGGCTTGGGGGTCAAGGTCGATAAGCAGTACTTTCTGCCCGAATTGCCCCAGGTACGCGCCAAGATTGATGCTGGTGGTGGTTTTTCCCACCCCGCCTTTTTGGTTGACTACTGTGTAGATTCTTCCCATACCTTACCTATGCCAGCATTTGATTTTTAGCTTGATCGATTTCATTTTGAGTCGGAACGCTCTGCAAGCGCCTGCGTGTCACTGAGCAGGCTGAGAGTTGGACCGCAAAGCGAGCGGCTTCCCATGGATCCCGGGTGATGTGAAGGCGGTGAAAAAAGCAGGCCGCAAAAATGTCGCCAGCGCCAGTATCTTCGACCAACTCAACTAGAGGCGCCGAGAAATACCTGACGGGGCGGCCTTTCCAAAATACGCGTGCCCCTTCACGATTTTCGGTAACCACCAGCAGCGAACAAATCCAAGACAAATCTTGCACCTTACTCTCGTCTCCCTTTAAGTCTTCAATGGACAGGACGACCGCATCAGCTCTTTCGAGCAGAGCCAGCCCTTCGGGCCAGTCCACATGGCGCACCAGGCCCTCTTCGTCTGCCTGCCGATACCATCCTTGCGGGGTCAGGCACACCAGCGCGTTCGGGAAAAGGTCTACGATGTTTGGATCGATTTCCGCGGCAATTGGGCCGAAGTGCACCAGCTGGCAGTCGCGCCAGGTTGCGGGAATGTGGTCGGCAGTGATGCGCGTAGCTAAAGAGTAGAGGTGTTGAACACGTGTTTGTCCAAGCCCTTCGTTGCGAAATGTGGTTGTTTTTTCTGAAGGAATGACCCATTTTTGGATGCCAGAAAGGGGTTCGAGTTGCAGATCACTGGCACAACTTGTCACCAAACCGACCTTGTGCCCCAAGCGGGCAGCCGTCAGCCCGGAAAAACTGGCCGTACCACCCAGGCTGATGCTCTGATCCGCCTGTAAATCAGCAGTAACATGCCCAATGAGCAGATAGTCGATGGGATCAATCGTCGTGTGTTGGGTCATAGGGCAGCAAAAACTCGTTTCTCCGGGAAAAATTATAGCATGGAAAGGAATCAAAAATCGGGAGGCTGGTTTTGGCGGTTCAATCCTCGTAGATGTCCAACTATTGATAAATCTGGTATTCGATTTGGATTAAAATGAAGCCATGGAAGACGCATATATTTATCGCAAGGCTCTCGATGACTTTCGCCGTGCCAGATCCAAGGCTGCCATGCAGCGTTTCTGGGCAGGTATTCAAGGTCGTTCTCTTGATCTGCTACCTTATGATGAGATCTCTACGAAACTACGTGCTGTCAGCCAGACAGATCGCGGGGTTAAGCAGGTTCCCCTGAAGGACATTATCGGCAGTGTCAGCCGGATCCAGGACTTCGACCGAAACTTCCTTCCGCTTCGCGATGACGATATGCACCGGTGGGCAAAGGTAAAAACTGCCATGACAAGCCCACTCGCACAAGGCGTGCCACCTGTTTCGCTTTACCAGATCGGTGACGCGTATTTTGTAATTGATGGTAACCATCGCGTTTCCATTGCCAAAGAGATGGGCATGGATACCATCGAAGCCTATGTCACAGAAACTCAAACCAAGGTGCCGATATCCAGCACGCTCACTCATGATGAACTGATCCTGAAAACCGCTTACGTCAACTTCCTCGAGGATACCCGGATTGACCAGATGTTGCCGGGTTTCGATTTTAGCCTGCACCTGGTTGAAAACTACCCGTTGCTCAAAGAGCATATTACCGTTCACCAGTACTACATGGGCATCGAGAACGGTCGCCCGGTCAGTTTCGAGGAAGCTGCAATCCACTGGTACGAGACGCTCTATTTTCCGGTTGTTGCCAGCATTGAAAGTTCCGGTCTGCATCACGCCTTCCGTGACTTAACCCTGACAGATCTCTACCTCTGGCTGCTTGATCAGCAGCAGTCGCTTCAACAGGATCTGGGCATTGCCCTCAAGCCTGAAAATGTGCTTGATTACACTGCTGACAAGGAGGGCCTCAAAGCCGAAGCCGGCTGGTCGGCTGCGGAAGAGCAAATCATGCAGATTTTGCTAAGGGATGAAGAACACGCTGAAAGTCCCTACCAGGATTGCCTTTTTCAACACGTGACTGTCGCTCTGAGTGGTGATGATCCCGATTGGATCGCGCTCGAGCAGGCGATTTTCGTTAACCGCTGTCCCGGCGGCGCGATTCGTGGGGTACACGTGGAAAGCCGAGACGAAGAAAAACCTGCTAATGAAATTGATCTTTACCAAGAGCGCTTCGATCAAAGACTGTCACAGGCAGGCATGACTGGCAAATATTTCATCCGACAGGGTGAGCCGGCGAGCGCCTTGTTAGAGTTTAGTTTGCTCTCGGATTTATTAGTGCTCAAGCTCAGCCATCCACCAGCTACAAGCATCGTAGAGCGCATTTCCCACGGGATCATCACCATTCTGCAGCAAAGCCGCCGCCCGGTCTTGTTCGTCATAGAAGAGCCTTTGCCAGTGAGTTCAATACTTTTACCGTTTGATGGAAGTCAGCCCAGCAAAGAAGCTCTATATATTGCTGCGTATTATGCCGCCCGCTACGACTGCAAGCTGCACCTGCTATTGGTGACAAGGGGATCGGAAAAAGACGAAATCAACCGTTACTACGTTCAGACATACCTGGAACGATTGGGGGTGAAGGCAGATTATCACCAGGGTAGTTCGGAAAGTTTTGCCGCGGATGTGGTTAGGCTGGCAGAAAGTCTGGCTGTGTCCACATTGATCCTGGGTGGCTATGAGAACACTTCGATTTTTGATCGGGTTTTCAGCCAATCGATTGACGAGATCCTTGCGCAGGTGACCATTCCAGTCATGATTTGCCAGTAAAAACCAAACTCACTTACCACTTGTGATCGTCAGCCCGTTACAGGCTGCGCACTCAGGAGACCGGTACGATCAGGCGATTGAGAGAGGTTGGAGACCTTGCGAGGTCAGGATGATTATTCCCGGCGGATTACCAGCAGCGTGTAATCATCATCAAGAGCCCTGCCGGCTCTAAATTTATCCACGGTTACCCCAATCCCTTCAATAATCCCCCTGGCTGTTTCACCCAGCAGCGACCCAAGCTTAGCATTGAAGCGAACATCTCCGAAGGGATCCCCTGCAGGTGAGAAGGTCTCAGTAATTCCATCCGTGTACAGCACCAAGCTATCGCCTGGCGCCAGCACCAATTCCTGGTCTTTCAGGCTGATGGGATCCATCATACCCAGGGCGATGCCACCTTGCTTAAGCGGCTGGACAAGTTTTTGCTCGATGCGCAGTAGATAAGGTGGATTGTGCCCCGCTCTGCAATAGGTCACTTTTCCGCTCTCCAATTCGATGATGGCGTAAAAGACGGTTACGAAGAATCCCTCACTAGAATCGAGCTGTAAAATGTGATTGACCTTTTCAAGCGTGCGAGCAGGCGACTCCATTTCAAGCGCCCTGGCGCGGATCAGCGTTCGGCTGACAGTCATATAAAGCGCGGCCGGCAAGCCTTTGTCTGAAACATCAGCAATGACGAGTCCGAACTTCCCAGGGCTGAGTTCAAAGACATCATAAAAGTCGCCACCAACCTGTCTGGCGGTCCGCCATTCTGATGCCAGATCGTAGCCGGGCAGTTTTGGTAAATTCTCTGGTAGAAATGTCTTCTGAATTTGCCTTGCCAACTGCAACTCGCGATCGATCAAGGTCTGATTATGTTGAATGGTTTGCATGATGTAGTTTTGGAGACCGGAAGCAATCTGGAGTGAGGCTTCCTTCAGCAGTTCCAAGCGCTGACCGCGACCTGGTCGATCTATCTCCACTGAAACCAGCAATCCATGAAGTTCTCCAGGGACGGTCAAGGGAAAACACAGGCTGCTTACTTCGTTTCTGTCCAACTCACTATTAGAGTCCGAAAAACCGCTTCTTGCCAGCAAATTTCCTGGCAGGATCAAATAACCAGCCTGATTGAGCCCCTTCAATGTTGATTTCAACTGGCTGAGTGGGACGTGATTCTCAAATTCATAGGCGTACATGCCCTGTTTTGTCGCGAGATATCGTAAAACTGCGCGATCGTCCTTCGGTTCAAAGCGGATAATTGCTATTTCTTCAGAGTTGGTGGTCTCAAGGAGGACCTGGGTAACTTCTCCAAGCGTTTCCTGGAGGTTCTTGGAGGTAACAAAGAGGTTGGTGACCCGGAACAGAATGTTCGAGATCACCGCTTCAGCTTGTTTTGCCTGGATGAGATCGATGTTCTGCAAACTGACTGCGGTCTGCTGGGCAATCCCTTCGAGCAAAGCGAAACGCTGCGCCCCAAGGATCAATTCGGGCTCGAGGGGTATGTAGGCTTCTTTGCTGGTGTGCATCAGCAGCCCGATCTGACGTTCGTGCGCGATCAGAGGAAACAGCAGAATGGTATCCTGGGGAGAGAGCAGCAAGTTTCTGGCGATATCCTCGGAGCATCTGGAAGCTGGCATGGCAGCAGGCTTGCCTGATAGGAGGATCTGTTCGAGTAATTCCGGGTTGGCTACACCGCAGGGTTCATCAAGATTACAGGTGGCAGTGCCTTCTCCCAGGGCAGCCTGCAACTGAAAGCTGTTGGTTTCTTCATCCTTGAGGATCAGGGCGACGGACGCGCCACCGATCAGGGACAGGATGAACTCACCCGAGGTCTTCAACAGACTGCTGGCATCCGAAAGGTTGCGGGTGGCCATCGCAACCTGGAGCATGACAGAAGTGTAGTAGGTTTGGGCTTTGGTTTCCTGATCCAGGCGTTCTGTTTCAATGGCGCTGCCCAGATAACCGGCAAATGTCGCACAAATCCCTTCGGATTCAGCTCCATATCTTCCCGGTGTGCCTTCATGCAAGACCAATACTCCCACTACCTGACCAGCCATGGTTATAGCCGTGGCGATTCCGGAAAAATTCTCTGGAAGGTTTAATGCCTGTTGGATGAGATCTCCAGGATCACCAGTTTTGCGAATGATAGCTGCCTGCTGCTTCCCTCTTGGATGGAACCAGACCTCGCCGGGCGAGAGCTCTTTTTGAAAGCTTGGATAATCGTCCCTGTCGGGCAACCTCACGGCAGACAGGAAGAGGTGGTCTGGATCTGGCGCTTCCGTGCTGAAATCCTCAGGTGGGTAGAGCCAAATGCTGCCTGCATCTCCGGGTAACAACTCCAGAATGTTCTCCAGGCTTGCATTGAAGAAGTCTTGCAGGGAAATTGATTGGGAGAGCAGTTCGGCCGTCTCGCGAAATTTTTCTGAGTTTTTCGTCCGCCAGATTTCGGATCGATACAGGCTGGCATTGCGAACTGCTACAGCGATATTGGCGCTTAAGGTCTCAAAGACCGCAATGTCTTCTTCCGAAAAGGCATTGACCTGCTCACTTTGCAGGTCCAAGACACCCAAAGTGTTGCCGGCAAAAATCAGGGGCAAGGCTAATTCAGAGCCTTCTTTAACCCCCGTGATCGGATTCGGCAGAGGTCGGGGATCCGTGGAAACATCGTTCACCAACTGCACCTTGCCGGTGCGGGCGGTGAGTGTGATTAGACCCTGCGGCGCGTCCAGGTTGAAGGCAATCTGGTAATCCTGGTAAGTTTTGGCGCGTTCACCGCTGCCAGCCCGGTATTCCAAAGTCTGCGGTACGTATTGCTTCAGAAAAATGTGCACGTAGGGGATGTTAAATTTTGTTCGGATCAACTCCGAAACCCGCGTCAGCAATTGGTCCAGGTCCAGGATGCTGTTGATAGTTTGAGAGACTTCCGCAATAACCTGCAAATAGTCTTTTTGGGAGGGCTGTTCCTGTCCGTTAGTCTGGTTTGTCATTTTTCTCAGTTTTTTGGATGGGGGTGAATAACTTCACCATTGTAAGTTGATTTACCCCTGGGGTGGAGAAGTCATATGAGGCTCCGTCCATTACTTCATGGATCAAGAAAACCCCCAGGCCTCGTTCGCAGCGCGTTTCAATTGGGCTGGTCAGATCCGGCTCAGCCACACACTTCGGATCAAAAGGTTCGCCATCGTCCTGAATAATGATCTTCAAACCGATCTCAGTCAGGTCGAGAGAAATCCGGATCTCACCTTGCTCAACGCCCCCATAAGCATGGTCGATCACGTTAGCGCAGGCTTCATCCACTGCCAGGTCGATGGCGTATCGTTGGCGGCTGTCAAATGGGCTGTCTTTGATCGCGTTCATGACAAAAGCTGAAATGGCAATCAGCTGGTCATGGCGAGCGGGAAATTCGGCGGTGAGCATGGTTTGTTTCCTTAATTGAGGCGATTATAACATGCGGAAAAGGGTAAAATTGTGGCATGTCCGATGACCGTCCAAGCTTGCTGATTGAAGATCTTCCTGAAGATGACCGCCCTCGTGAGCGTCTGCTGCAAAAGGGGGTGCGGGCTTTAAGTAATGCTGAGCTGCTGGCTGTCCTGCTGGGCAGCGGGCGGGCAGGCACCAGCGCGATCGACCTGGCTCAGCAAATTCTGCTGGAACTGGATGGCTTCAGCGGCATACACCGGGAAGATGTTTCACGCCTGCTTGAGATCAAAGGGGTGGGGGAAGCCAAGGCGGCACGTATCAAGGCTGCAGTCGAAGTTGCTTATCGTTTGAGCTCCGCGGAACGAGGAAAAAGTTGGATCATCAAAACCCCACAGGATCTGGTGGAAATGCTTGGGCATGACCTAAGAGGGAGCGATCAGGAGGAGTTTTGGGTGGTTTGGCTGAACGCCCGCAACGTTGTGACCGGCAGCCAGCAACTATATAAAGGCTCGCAGGATGCCACAACGGTGCGTGTCAGCGAAGTCTTTAAGCTGGTGGTAAGCAAGAATGCCAATGCTGTCATGCTGGCGCACAACCATCCCTCCGGAGATCCGACTGAAAGCCCGGAAGACGTCAACATGACGCGCGCGATCATTGAGGCAGGGAAATTACTGGATATCCGCGTGCTCGACCATGTGATCATTGGTCTGCACGGCTTTACATCTATCCGACAAAAACATCCTTCTTTGTGGGCCTGATCCTTCAGGCAGTAAATCGCAAAACCGCACCGGTTTTGGGGTGAGTAAAGGTGAGCTCTGAAGCGTGAAGCATCATGCGTGCTACCTCTGGAGTTGAAGCTGCTTTAAATTCCGGAGGCTGGTAAAGCGGGTCTCCGAGAATCCCCAAGCCAAGGTGGTAGAGGTGCGCCCGGATCTGGTGAGTGATGCCAGTATGCAAGGTGCAGTCGAGCTCAGCCCAATTTTCTGCGCGCCGAAGAACCCGGAAATCTGTCCGGGCAGGTTTACCATTTACTGAATCAACCCGGGTGCGGTGGCCTCTGTCTGCATTGACCTTTAGCGGCGCGTCAACACTCGTCTCGTTCCAGGAAGGCGAAGGGGCAACCTGCGCCAGGTAGTGTTTGACGGGTTCACGCTCCCGGAATTGGCGGTTGAGCTCGCGGTGTGCGTCTGCGTCCCGCGCCAGCACCATCAAACCGCTGGTTTCTTTGTCCAGCCGGTGCACCATCCAGAGCTTACCCAGAATTGGCTCAAGAACCGAACGTATGTGGGGCAGAGAAGGATGGTAGCCGTCTGGCACCGAGAGCAAGCCGGCTGGCTTGTTGACTACCACCAGGCTGTCATCCGTAAACATAACCCAATCAGGAATAGCTGCTGTTTCCATTGAGGGGGTTTGTCCTTCCATCAGATTTCTAACCTCTAATAGTTACCCGAAAGGTTTAGGATCGGGCGATAAAACAACTGGTTTCGATCAAGCCCGGACCACCATGAACCACAATCGCTGGCGGGACGGTGTACCTGGGGATATCCTGAATGCCAGTCGCAGCAGTTAGCTCCTGGGTGACCTGGGTCAAGAGAGGTTCGGAGTCGCATTCACTGACCGTGAGATAGGGCTCAGAATTGTCTTTGCAGTACTCAGTGGTCTGCTCAACAATTAAACGAACAGCTTGCTTGACCGTTCGTACTTTGTCGAAAGGGTCGACCTGACCATCTTTTACCGTGAGGATTGGCACAATCTGCAGCAAACTGCCAACAAGCTTGGAAGCCCCTCCGATCCTTCCACCTTTGTGTAAGTATTCGAGGGTAGGGACAAGGAAGAATAAGCGTTCGCGCGAAGCCATATCTTCAACATTTTCTTTCACTTCCTTGATAGAAAGTCCGGCATCGGCCCATTTTTTTGCAGCCAACACCAGGGAACCCAAGCCACCGGCTATGGTTTTGCTGTCAATGATGAATATCTTATCCGTCTTAAACTCGCCTGCCGCCACCGTGGCGCTGCGGAATGTGCCGCTGACTTTGGCTGAAGGCGTGATGACCAACGCGGTGTCCCCAGCCGCGAGGATCTCTGCATAGATAGGCGTATACAAGGCAGGTGGAGGCGCGGCAGTTCCCGGGAGGATCTTGGTAGCGCGCAACTTTTCGAGAAAGCCTTCGGTATTTATTTCCGTGTCATCACGGAAAGTTTCAGTGCCAAAAGTGATATATTGCGGCAGTGTTTCAATCCCAGCCTGCTTAAGAACATCAAGCGGCAAACCACAAGTGGTATCGGCAATGATTTTGATCATAAATTCACCTTTCCGGGTGTGTCCCGGCTTTATAAAAAAAATAATAAATACGTTTATCTAACGACGCTTAAATAAGAGGTCGTTTGCAATTCGGGCAGATTTTTTCATTGTTGCTCACGACGAAACCGCAGTTTGCACAAGTGGCTGGTTGAACCTCACCCAGGGGCGCTCCGCATGCCAGGCAGCGCGCTGACGCGATGGGGTTGGCAGTGAGGCAGTAGGGGCAAACCGTGCGGCTGAGCCTTTCTGAAAGGTGTTTCCCGGTTCCGTGCTGACGGGCAGTTTGGTCAACGACTTCCCAAATGGCTTCTTCCAGCTGCAGCGATTCGACATCCTGGGCGATATCATCGATACGATTGATCAATGTAAATGGATTTCTCAGCGCGCTGATGGCTGTCAGTCCGAGACTGGCTGCCAATCCGAACCACATCTGTTTACTGAGGGTGATGCTAACGCCATCCTCAACTTTGGCTATGTTGGCTGTTAGAGCTGTTTGTCCACCGGATTGTCGATTTTGGCGGGTGGCAATCTGCACAGCAAGTTTGTCTCCAGAGCCATAACGCTGCACCTGGTAGTTGCCCCGGTTGTAATAAGCAACCAGATTCCTGGCTATATCTTCGGGTTGGATGTCTCCATGATAAATGCGTGTGGTCATGTTGTCTCTCAGTCAATGTTGCGTTCAGCTTTAGATTATAATCGGGAAAAGGTTGAGGCAACAAAAATGGCTGCGAAAACAAGACAAATCACAACAAAAATCGCCCTGGCGTTTGGTATCATCCTGGTTATCTTGTTGTTTACGATGCCCGGGATCACAACCCCGGTTGCAGGTCAGTTCCCAACACTCGAAATGGCTACTGTGACAGGCACACCCAGAGGCTTGTGGGTGCGGGCGATTGGTCAACCCGAAATTCCTCTGAACGTACGCAGCGGACCAAGCCCGACCTCATCCCAGGTGGGTGTGTTCCAGGTGGGGCAGGAAGCCAATGCTTTTGGTTACTATGGCAGTTATGTGCAGATCGAATATGCCGGAGCACCGGGCGACAGAGGTTGGGTGGTATTGGATCGTGTCGAGATTTTTGGCGGCACCTTGCCGATGCTGCAAGCACCACCAACCGAGACGCCTTCCATCACCAAAACCATCGATCCGACCCTGGCGGCGCAGTTCATCATCACAGCGCAACCTTCGCGGCTGCCCACCTTCACCGAGCCGCCAGCCTTGTTGATACCCACATTTAGTGCAGAAACAGGAGCACCAACAACAGGTGGAATCCCGATAGGGTATGTGATCATCACCCTTGCAGGCTTGGGTTTGTTTCTCTCCCTGATCGCCATTCTGCGGCGCGGGTAAGCTTTCTTTACTTTGCTTTTGTGTATTTTGAGATTCGCTTGATATTGTTCACAAAAGAGAGGGATTCAGCCAGGGCAGGCAACTGTTCTTCCATTGCCCGGTAGCCCTCATCGAACAATTTGGTCGGATCGACCTTTTGAAGTGTCCCGTAATGTCCCACAATCGGTCTGACGATTACATCTGGCTTGGAAATTTCGAGGTTCAACTCCGTCAGACGATCCGATCCGAGTTCGACCCCAACGTTCATATTTCTGAGAGACTCGCCAAGCCTCGTTCTTGTCAGCCGGTCAACGATCGCGTCGGGGATCTGATCAATCATTACGGCACTCGACTGTAAGGGAGAAAAATCGGCCGGTTTTGTATGTAGCACGACAGCCACAACAGGCAGCGAGGGATTTAACGCTCGCGCAGGTCCGACCGGAATTGGATCCAAAACACCGCCGTCAACGAGCGCGTTTTCTCCCCTGGTCGGGAATACGCCAGGAATGGCAATCGTGGCGAGAACTGCTTTAATGAGATCGCCATCAGTGATGATTACTTCCTCGCCGGTTTTCAGGCTGACCGAAGTTACCGAAAACTTGATCGGCAGATCTTTGAAAGTTTTGCCTTCAATGAACTTTGCCAGCACATGTTCGATCCCGTTGGTTCCAACCAAAGAGGCAGAGTCGGAAGAAGAACGGCGAAAATCAGGACTCTTGAAAAAATTGATGACCGCGGCAAGGATTTCTCTTGAGGGTACCTGGGCGGCCAAGGGCGCGCCAAACATGCCACCAGCGCTTGTTCCCGCAATTCCGTTGATTTCATAATGATTGTCCAGCAGGCATTGAACTACTCCGAGGTGGGAAATGCCCCTGACCCCACCGCCGCCTAATGCCAATACGATGTCTTTAGCCATAATCCGTCCTTGTCTGGTTGAAATATACCATAGGGCCAATTTCAGGAAAAGGCACTCATTGGGGAGATTGGTGCCGGCATATTGAATATTTGAAAGGTAGAAGGACTCATTAATGAACAGATTACTGCTCATGTTTTGTGAAAGAGAATAGTCTGATCAGTCTTATTTGAGAAAACCCACGCCTGTTGGCTGACACGTTATAATTACACGCAAGAAAAAAAGGTAAATGGAAGACCTTAGTGCCGTTTCATCAACACCATCTGGTACCAGTGATCATTGGTACGCTTTGCGCTGCAAGTCGAACATGGAATTCATTGTGAAGGATCAACTGCAAGCCAAGCTCATCCCCAATTACCTGCCGGTCTATGCGGTTAGACCGATTAACCCACGTTCCCGCACGCTAAAGCCCTATTTTCCGGGTTACCTCTTCGTAAACGACGAGCCTGATCAACTATACGCTCAGAAGGTCTTTCTGATGCGAGGAGTGATTGGGTTGGTCAATTTTGACGGCGTGCCGGCATCCATCCATCCCAACCTGATCGAAGCAATTCGCCGTCAGACCCAACAGCTCAATCTTGAGCAAAAGCAAGCGCGTTCCGGGTTTAAGGCGGGCGATCCGGTGCTGGTGGAAGATGATGTTATCGGGCAGCTTGAG
>Ga0209203_1001816_pt1 | contig 15046 bp, 10 predicted proteins | sample AD_UKC109_MetaG_FD_184423 | JGI IMG/M metagenome (GOLD analysis project Ga0209203, IMG submission 184423) | Active sludge microbial communities of municipal wastewater-treating anaerobic digesters from Hong Kong - AD_UKC109_MetaG (SPAdes)... | ecosystem: Engineered > Bioreactor > Anaerobic >... | reverse complement strand
GCATCGTCCTTGAAACGCTTTAAGGATGCGATCGGACCTTCGAATATGACTTTACCGTCCCGGAAAAGTTTTACCTGGCTGTCTCGGCGAATCACACCTGATGTAACCATGCAACCGGCGATGGTGCCGATTTTGGAGATGGAGAAGGTTTCCCTGACTTCGGCTTCGCCGATGACGAGTCTTTCCATCTTCGGTTCCAACAAACCTTTCATGGCCGCTTCGATATCGTTCATCGCTTCGTAGATCACGCGGTAATCGCGGATTTCGACGCCTTTTTGCCCTGCGGTATCGCGGACATTGGCGGGAGCCTGGACGTTGAAGCCGATGATGAAGGCGTCGCTGGCTTCAGCTAGCGACACATCGGTGTCGGTGATGGCGCCGACGCCGGTACGGACGATATCGACCGTCGTGCCTTCGATATTCAGTTTCTCGATCGAACCCTTGAATGCTTCGATCGATCCCTGAGTATCGGCCTTTATTACGAGTCTCAGTTCCTTGGTGACTCCTTCGGCCTTATTGAAGAATTCCTCCAGGGATATCGTTTTTTTCGTATTGTGTTCTTCCTTAAACTGACGCTCTTCACGCTTTTGAGCGATATCTCTCGTCATTTTCTCATCATCGAAAACCATGAAGGCATCACCGGCTTGCGGAACGTCGTTCAGTCCGTTGATCTCGACGGCTGCCCCCGGTTTGGCTTTTCTGATCGTGTGTCCCAAATCATCGTTCATCGCCCGGATTTTTCCGTATGTCGTACCGACAGCGAATGAATCGCCGATCTTCAGGGTGCCGTTCGATACCAAAATGGTGGCCACCGGTCCCCGGCCTTTGTCGAGTTTTGCTTCGATGACGGTTCCGACGGCATTGCGTTTCGGATTGGCTTTCAGTTCAAGCATTTCGGATACGAGCTGGATTGTGTCGAGAAGTTCGTCCACTCCCGTATTTTTGAGGGCGGATATATAACAGAAAGGCGTTTCGCCGCCCCAGTCGTCAGATAACAGACCGTAATCGGCCAACTCCTGTTTCACGCGGTCCTGGTTGGCGCCCGGTTTGTCCATTTTGTTCACGGCGACAATGATCGCGCATTTGGATGCCCTGGCATGGTCGATCGCTTCTTTTGTCTGCGGCATGACGCCGTCATCGGCCGCCACGACCAATACGACGATGTCGGTGATCCTGGCGCCGCGGGCGCGCATTTCCGTGAATGCGGCATGTCCCGGCGTATCGATAAAGGTGATTTCCTTGCCATTACGCGTAACCTGGTAGGCACCGATATGCTGGGTGATGCCTCCGGCTTCGCTTTGGACGACGCGCGAATGCCTGATGGTGTCTAACAATGTAGTTTTGCCATGGTCGACATGACCCATGATAGTCACTACCGGCGGTCTTTCGACCAGATCCTTCGGATCGTCTTCGATCGCAAGTTCGTCGAAACGTGTCATGTCGGTCAGGACTTCGTCCTGGATTTCAAAGCCGTATTCCATGGCCAAAAGTTCGGCGGTATCGCGATCCACCGATTGGGTCTGGGAAGCCATGATCCGCATGAACATCAGTTTCTTGATGACATCGGCAACGGATTTATGCAGTTGTTCGGAAAGCTCCAAAACGGTCATCCCGTTCTTGAAATGGACGATCTTTTCGAGAATTTCCGGCTGTTTCTCCAATTTTGGCTTTTGATAGTTCTGCGTCTGGCGGTTATTTTGCGTCTGACGATTAGCCGGCCTCTGGTTGGACTTGCCTCCCTTGAAGTCGGATTTTTTCTTGGGCATGGGTTTTTTGGCGCTTGCCATAATACCACCTCTTTCTTGTTATTCGGACTCCTGTTTTTCCAAAAGGAGTCTGGCGAAATTACTATCCGACACCGACAGGACCTTGCGGCCCTCCTTGCCGATGGCATGGGACAGTTCTTCCGCAGTATAGTTGCTTATCAAAGGCACGGCATGGCTTTTCGTTTTGTCAATGAATCGCTTCTTTGTCGCACCTCCGGCATCGCTTGCCAAAAGCACGAGAAAGGAAGAACCTCTCTTCAACTGGTCCAAAACGGCTTCCTCGCCGGATGACACCTTTTTTGCCCGGTATGCCAAACCGAGTGTTTTCAGGACTTGTTCCTTACTCATTCGAAGTCAACCTGCCAAGAAGCAGGTCATAAAGATCATCAGGAATCTCACATTCCAGATGCTTGGCCAGCACTTTTGATTTCCGGGCCTTTTCGATCACGGCTTTATTTCTGGAAACATAAGCTCCTCTGCCGTTGGCTTTGCCGGTGGGATCATAGATCACTTGTCCCTCCGGCGTCCTGACGACGCGAAACAGATTTTTCTTTTCACATCTTTCGCCGGTGACCACGCAGCGGCGCAGCGGAATTTTTTTAATAGTTGCCATCGGAACATCTTCCTTCCGGTCAGTATTTTATTCCTTGGATCATGGCGTCGGTTTCGGATTTGATATCAATCTTCCAACCGCTCGACTGGACGGCAAGTCTGGCGTTTTGGCCTTTCTTACCAATAGCGAGCGACAATTGATCGTCCGGAACGATGATGACGGCGCTCTTTTCCCGCTGATCGACGATGACCGAGGTCGTCTTGGCGGGTTGAATGGCGTTAGATACGAGTTCCGCCGGATCTTCTGAGTATTTGTAGACATCGATCTTTTCTCCGTCAAGGGCGTCGATGACTTCGTGGATACGGGCTCCGTTGCGTCCTAGGCACGCTCCCACCGGGTCGACGCGCAAGTTGTTGGAAGCGACGCAGACTTTGCAACGGTCTCCGGGATCGCGGGCGAGACCCATGATCTCGATGACGCCTTCCTGGAGTTCCGGAATCGACTGTTCCATCAAACGTTTGACCAGGTTTCTGTCAGTACGTGAGACGTAGACTTTCGGGCCTTTGGTCGTCTGTTCGACTTTGGTGATATAGACACGGATCTGATTACCGACGAATATTTCTGTTCCGACAAGATCACGGGCGGGGATCGATGTCTCCGTATCGAATCCGAGATACAGAGTGACGAATTCGTCGTTGACGGCGACGATTTCGGCAATCACCATTTCGCCGGTCTTATCGGTGAATATCTCGAAGTTGCGTTCCCTTTCAAGCTGTTTGAGTCCTTGGGTAAGAATCTGTTTGGCGCTGGATACGGCAATGCGACCGAAATCTTTCGGGGTTACTTTAACTTCGATTATATCTCCGGCTTTGGCGTTCTTTTTCAGTTGTTGGGCTTCCATAACGGTGATCTGGGTGCCTTTCTCGGCTTCTGGATCGACTTCCTCGACAACGAGATAAGTAGCGACGATGATGATTTCTGCCTTTTCCTCGTTGAATACGACCTTGGCGTTCTGTTGTCCGTTATAGTCTTTTTTGTAAGCGTTCAGGAGTCCTTTTCCAAAGATATCCAGAATCTTTTCTTTGGGAATATCGCGCTCTTCGGCGACTTGTTCCAATGCTTTGAAAAACTCTTTGCTGACCATAATATTCTTCTCCTAGAATTTGATTGCCAGTCTGATCGTCCTGACATCCAGACGGCCAAATGACATTTGTTTGTTTTTTTCTCCACGAATCGTGATGACGTCTCCGTCATAAGCGATCAGTTCTCCGTCGGCTTTTTGTTCGTATGTTTCGATATGGATGTATTTGCCGATTGCTTTTTCGATTTCATCGTCGTTACGGAGTTCACGTTCCGCTCCCGGAGACGATACTTCCAGGCTGTAGGCATCCTGAATCGGATCGATCCCGTCCAGAAAATCCGACAACCGGTGAGACACATTGACACAATCGTCGATCGAGATGCCTTCCGGTTTGTCGATCATGATTGTCAGGACGTTTTGTTTCTTTTCCTTGTGGTATATCAAGTCGTACAGTTCGTAACCGTATTTCTCAATTTCCTGCCCCACTTGCTTCTTCAACAAAGCGAGATCCATATTCATGCCTCCGTTTTTATTAAAAATGAGAGGGTCCGACCCTCCCATTTCTACCTTATGCCTAAAACATTATATCACAAGATGATACGGCAGGCAAGCGAAAATCACACTTTCGGGCCGGTTTTGACGTTTATAACGATGTCCTGGCATTCGTAGTGTTTTTTGAACCAGGCAATCGCATAAGGGCACTTGGCAACGATCAGTTTTCCTTGCTTTTTGATGTAATCGTAAGCCGTTTGCATGAGGGCTTGGGCATAGCCTTGTCCCCGCAAAGATTCGTCGACGAACACATGGGTGATGTCGATCCGCTTTTCATCGCGCTTCGGGATGTCGATCTCTCCGATCGTTTTCCTTGATTCGTCCAGCAAATATATTTTCTCTTCTTCATATCGAAATTCCATATTCATTTTCTCCTAAGGGCATACATCAAAATACCGCCGGCAACACCGACATTCAGTGACTCCATGCCGTCCATTTCAATTTTTATGTTCACACTCGTCTTATTCAAGATTTCTTCTCTGACCCCATTTGCTTCGTTTCCGAGAATCAAGGCCAATTTGCCTCCGTTCGGATTGAATTCGGAAAGGGGCAACCCGGTTTTCACATCGGTGCCGACATATTCGTATTCCCGGTGTTTACCGATGAATTCGATCAGATCGGCTTTCAAAAATCCGAGTCCGAAAATCGCTCCCTGGGTCGCTCTCACCACTTTGGGTGAATAAGGGTCGGCAATGTTTTCAAAAACGAATGTCTTGAATCCGAAGGCTTTAGCGCTTCTGATCAGGGTTCCCAGGTTTCCGGGATCGGAGATGCCGTCGAGCATCAGAATCCGGTCGCCAAGCAAAACATTGTCTGCCATTTTGCAGATGCCGATCACTCCCTGCGGTGTCTCGACATCGGAAAGCGATGCGAAAAGGGAGGCGGAAACAACCAGATTATCCACTTTGATATCGGTGAATGGCTCGGTAGAAACGACCGCTTCCAAACGCCTTGCTTTGGCGGCTTCATTCACAAGATGCGGTCCTTCGGCCAAAAACAGACCGGTTTGGTACCGGTATTTTTTCTGTTTCAATCTAAGATAAGAGCGGAACTTTTGGTTATCGGCGGACGTTATGATCAATGGTATCACTCCCGATCCTAATTATATCACAAAAGAAAAAGGGAGCCAAAGCAATTTGGCTCCCTGTGAAACAGAGTGATTTGATTATTCCGTCGGTTCTCCTAAACCATTCATGAAGAGTTGATACATGGCTTCTTCCGCGGTAAGTCCGGAATCTGTCACATAATCGGAGATCCAATCGTTGATCTCGGTTTCCGTCATGTCTCCGCCGATCATATCATCCACGAGATCGTAGAAATCCTGATAATCGTAGGTGTAATACGGGTACATCATGTCGGGTGCCGTATAAGTCATGGTTTCGAATCCGCCTTCTTCGATTTCGCCAACCAAGCCCCGTACATACAGATACGAAGAGAAGATGAGTTTGACGTTATCGGTTGTCAGGTTGTCCGGATCCATGGCTGCGATCAGATGGAAGTAAGCAGCGATCGAAGCGGCGTATTGTTCATAGACATCCTGCAAATCGGCGATGTTTACTTCTCCCGTGTAGTTGAAATCGTATGTGATATCGAAGTATGCGTCGACAGCGTAATCGACCAGGGTGGTGTAATCAAGAGCGGTCGGAGTGTCTGTCAGGAAGATGTCGGCGATTTCGGATACGTAGACAATCATCATTGCGATCGAATTGTCATAACCCGCGATATTGCCGGCCGTGTCCATGATATCTCCGATTTCCGTGGTATCCAGCTGGATAAGCGCGGTGGAAAGCATTCCGAGGATGGTGACGAGGCGCGGATAATACTTGTCGAATGTCGATCCGATGATCGTTAGCTGATCGCTGATCTCCGTCGGCGTCATTTCTCCTTCGGCAGTCCACTTGATCTCGAGAGCATCAAGAACGAAAGCCCTGATGTTGGCCTGATCGGTTGAATCGATTGTTGCCAGGAGGGTTGTCAGGATATTGGCTGCTTCCTGGGTATAATTGTAAATGTCCGAAGCGGATATGGTTGCCGGATCGAATCCGTTATCCGGCATGCCGGAAAGATTCTGAATCAAAGCGATGAACATATCGATCGTCGCGTCGTCGGTCGCCGAGAGAAGATTCTCGACTTCATCAAGCGCGATCATGATGACGTTCTTGACGAGTTCGTCTTTGCCGTCCGCCGTGTTGGCGAGATACTCGGACAGAACCGTCAGAAGTTCCATTTGGCCGTTCAGATCATCGATCTTTTCCGTCATCCATGTGATCTGGCTCTCATAGCTGAAGATGTTGCTAAGCTGATTTTCGTAACTGTATTGCAGGTTGTTCATCACAAAGATGTAAGCATCTGTCAGGTTGCTGGTGCTAGATACTTCGGACTGACTGCTTTCATAGGTCGGCAGGAAATCATAATATGCCATCCATTGATCCATTAGAGGCTGATATGCGGCCTGCTCATCCGGTGAAAGCGAATAGAACATGGAATTGTAACTATCCATAGCTCCCGGAGTTCCTATATAATCTTCATACAGATACGTTTTCAGACCGTCATAGGTTCCCCAATCGAAGTATTCGTAATCCACGTCGTATTCCATGTACATGATCGTGTATTCACGCATCGATTTTTCTTTCTGCAGGGTCCAGAAGTTCATGAACAGATCAACCTCTTCCGGACTCGCCATTCCCAGCATGCCGGTAAATTCGCCGGACAGGGAATCGATGGCGGCGTTTGCGTCCACGATCAATCCCTCATAAACAAGAATCTGGTTTTCGTAATAGGCAATGTCATTTTCCAATATTCCGCCGGTGGCGATTCTCAGATCGATAACATACACAGCCATCTCATAGACGATGTCGGCGATTTCTTCCTTGGTATAGCCCATGTCATAGAACCAGTTGATCCAATTTTCCAGATCTGTATAGTTATTGATGCCGATTTCCATCTCCTGGGCATGGGTGGCAACCGATACAAAGAAGTAATACATGTCTTCTTCGTCTTCGAAGCCCATGATCACAAGCATGTCGGTGATGATGCCTTCGGCTTCGGTTTCGGATACGTCGAACATATGGGTGATGGCCTCAACCAAAGCGCCGTGGACATAAGTCGTGACGATCGGTTCAAGAGCGGTTTCGAATCCGTCGCTGAACATGGTGATGAAAGCTTGGACCCGGATGCCGATTTCCACATAAGAAGCCATTTGGGTCGGGCTCAGATTATCGGGATCTCCCGCCGCGATGATACCGGCAAGAACGATGATCCTTTCGACATTGGCGGTGGCGGCAGCCTGGGTATCGGTCACTTCAGACGGCACAGCCTGGAATTCGGTATCGATGTCATAGTAAACGACGATCAGATCGCTTAACAGTTGCGACACATCAAATGAATCGTCGCCGATAAGCGTATTGACCAAAACGGATACCTGATAAATCATATGAACGGGATATTCTCCGCCGATATGGGTATCATTCTGTTCGTCATATTCGCTCATGAACGCGACGAAATCCATTACGGCTTCTCCTTTGACGAAATTCATGCTGTCAAGGAAAGTGAGAACGTTGTCGTATTCGCTGGCGAACATATTGACATATTGGGTGATCTTCGGAGTGATGGTGGCGATAAGGGCCGCCTTTTCAACCGATGTCAAATCATCCATGTTGTTGATGAATTGCGGCATGAGGTCTTCGGCAATTTCAATGATGTTGGCAAGCGAAGCGGTGGAAAGCATATTGGTCTGGACGATCTCCATCATGTCGACGAGACCGACAAGATAGGCCAGTGCGTCGGATGTGGTAATCGTCGAAGGATCGAATTCTTCGCCTTCCGAAATAAGGGTCGTGATCAGATTGAACAGATCGGCGTTCGGAGCGGTTGCGATCGCATCAAGCGAATCATAGAAAGCGATCACCAATATCTTGAGATTGTCCAGTCCGTCCTGGGTCTGCAGATACTGCTGCAATGTCTGGAACATCATGAACTGCTCTTCCATCCTAACCATCTCGTCCTGAACATTGGCGATATCTTGATATAGAGAATGATTGGTCCAATAAAGGTTTTCGATGCTCTGTTCCTGACTATACAGATACTGTACGACATTTTCGCCATATTGCGTATCTGTGAGTCCCGACAAATCGTTGGTAAGCGGAGTCGTGTATGCCCAATAGTGTTCGGAATAAGTACTAAAGGCATCAATGATCGGATCAAAAGCGTTTTGTTGATATTCCGTCAGCGAACTATAGTAATTATTGTATTCGGAAAGCGCGTTGGCGGCTTCTGTTTCCATTCCTTCTTGATACGAGAAATAAATATAGCTATCCATATAATTTTGGAGATTATAATATTCGTCGCTGTATTCCCAATCGACGGAATAGAAATACGAATAATACATATTGTCGTAATTGATGTAATTGTAGAAATCGTCCAAAATATAAGAGAACAGCAACTGGCAATTGGCCGGATCGGACGTATAGAGAGTGCAATACAGGTTGACTGCCGTCTGGATATCCGTAATTGCGGCTTCGTTGACGCTGATCTGGTTCTGATAACCGAGAATCTCGTCAGCGAAATCCTCTGGATCATAATTCTCGATCCACATACCGACGCCGTTTCTGATCAAGTTGATTGCGGTATCGGTTATGAGTTCCTTGTTGAATCCTGCCGCTTTTAACTGGGCATACCAGGTGGCGAATTCGGAGGAGCTGGTTATTGCCTGGAATGAAGTCATCAGATCGGGAACTTCCGAAAGCAGATCATAAAGATGCTCTTCCGATGAAATTCCGATCATAGTCATGATCATGGCGATCTTGGCTTCGATTTCCGCATCGGACGATGCGGTGTCATCGGTCAAGTTTCTGATCAAAGTCAAAAGATCCGCATGATTAAATGTGCCGGTCGTAAACAGATAAGTTGCGACAAACTGTGCGCGGATTGTTGTGTCCTCGTTGACGTTAGTCAGAGCGTGATCCCATCCGGAGAACACATAACTGTAATAAGTTGTCGCTGCTTTTGTCGGAGGCGTCGGTGGTACTACTGACGCTCCTTTGTGAATAACGACTTCTGAAATCAAAACATCATTCCCATCAAGGAATCTAACCGTAACCGTTTCACCGGTATAAACGGTAGTCGTTGTGGAAGCTGTGGTTGACGCTGTCGTCGACACTGTGGTCGATCCTGTCGTCAAAGTTGTTGCAGAGGTGGTATTGGATGTTAAATTGGTCGTCGGCAATGTATCGTTCCCGCAGGCGACCATGAACATACCGAATAACAGGAACAGCAACAAAGCAAAATACCTTCGTTTCATTTTGTCATTCCTCCATTCTTTTTGTTTTGAAATTAAAATATTATCTATTATAAAATGAATATATCACAAAGAAAGAAAAAAATCCATATTTCGCGAGATTTTTCATTTGATGAAAAATAAAAACGCGGCTTTATAACCGCGTTTTTGTCTATAGTGGCTTTTATTCAGTCGTAAAATCCGTAATAAGGGTAATACTGGCCGTCTTCCGAATGGAAATAATTAGTGACATCGAGAGTGAATCCGGACGCCATATCGTATTTTCGGATCTGGTTATAGGAAACCGTATAGATATAATTCTCGATCATCACGGTTCTTTCGATCGAATCGTAATGGTACCAGTATGTATGGGACGTGTCGTCCATATGCGTCAATCTGGTGATAAATTCCAAATCTCCGGCGTAATAAACTTTGAAAACATAAACACTCTGGAGACTTGCGTACCAATCGGAATAATATTCGTAGACCGGGATCGTCACATACATGTAATCGGCGCCTTCCGGTTCGTAACTCACAAAGGCCTTATGGTCGTAAGTGACCGGCGAATAACTGTAATCGCCTTCGACAAAGTAAGTTTCAAGATTGATTGTTTCGTCTCCCGACACGTCATATAGAGCGACTTTGACTCCGGTGAAATGCGTGAATCCGTTTTCGGTCACAGCCTGACGACCGATGCCTAAAAGCAGATTGTCTCCGATTTCATGAAGATAATCCGATACTCCTTCTTCATACAACTCGTCGACGATTTCCGGATTTTCCGGATCAGACAGATCGAGTTTGTACAAAGGATCGGTATTCACGAAAGTTACGACATAAGCAATATTGCCGCTGTATCTGACGGCATAGATCCTTTCGTTCGGTTTCCCGAGTCCGGTCAAAACCGATACGGGTTCGATCTCGCCTTCGGTGGTGGCGTCAAAAATCGCCAATTGGTTGGTAATCGTGGATGTGGAGTAATCTTCGCTATACACATATCCCGTGGTGGCGATTCGGAAATAACCGTCATATTCATCCATTGAGAATTGATTCAAGGGATATCCGTTGATTTTGGCAACGGCCTCGTATTCCAGTTTGCCGTCTTCCACTCCGAAACGGATGACATATGTCCAGTATTGGAAATACCAGTTCGAAAAGACCGTTTCATCGTTGCTCGCATCGGTTAAAAATACTTGGGTGTAGCTGTATCTGTAGCAGACCACGTAAAGATTGTCAAGACTCATGTAAAGGTCGGAACTGCTGCCGAGATAAGCGTTGACATCGGCCTGTTCATCGTTATCCACGGAAAATGTCGCCAGGAGCATGTAAGAGATATAGTAATTGTTTCCCGGCATGTAATAGATATGGTCGATTGGCAGATCAATCGCTTTGTCGGATGCAGCATCGTCATAAAAAACAGGGAAATAATCATCTTCGTCGTATCCATATCTGCCGGCATAGTTTTCCATCATCAGATAACAGACATCGTCGATCATCCGGCTGTCGTTAAGATAGCTTCTCTCGAAAAACAGATTGCGGGTCACCGTAACGTTTTCCTTGTCGGAAATATCGAATACGATGACTCTGGTTCCGTAATTGTTCAGGTAAACATAGGATGATCCATCGGTATCGGAATCCGAAGCACCGGAGGTGACTGTGGTTGTTTCATCTTCGATCATGTAATTGATGTAGTAATATTCGTGCATAAGCACCACCACGGAATCACCGTACTTGTAAAGTCCGTAAGCGTACCCGTAATCGTTTGTGAAGACATAGACGAATTCCAAAGTGTTGGCATCGACAATATAAAATCCGTTGTCTGACAGCACATAGATATAATATCCGTCGGTCAGAATTCTGTCGGCTTCGGATACGCCGTTGACCTGGTTGTTGGTCTCGCTGTAGTTGACATCATCCGTACTATCGCTTTGTGCGGTGGTAGTTGTCATTATATCGCTTTCCAGGGCGGCGGAATTGGAATCCATGGTTCGATAATATAATGTGTCTTCTTCGTAATAGGAATCAAGATAATCCTTCAGCTGATCGTAACTTTCAAACTGTCCGACTCCTTCGACGCTGTCGAAATCGACGGCTTCCCATCCGTTGCTTTTCTGGCAGCCGGCCAATCCGATTAAAAGCAGGACGAGCAAGGCGCCGGTCAATATTTTTTTCATATCGTTCTTACCTCCCGATTCATCAATATAAACAAAGAGGCGGAAACATTTGTTGGTTTATTGTGAGATTATTCCGTCAATCTGATGAATTCTTCGATATCTTCTTCCAGAAGTTTCAGCGAAGACACCCAGAACTCTTTTTTGGTCATGTCGATTCCGGCGATCTTGGCAGCGTCTTCCACCGTGTTCTTTCCGGTCGCAGCCAATAAGGAATCATACATCATGACAAATTTTTCCTTGTCTTTCAGATATTCGGCATAAAGTCCCTTGGCGAACAGAAGACCGAAGGCATACGGGAAATTGTAGAAACTGAGGTTGCCGGAATAGTAATGGCTCTTGCAAAGCCACATGTAGGGATGGAGAAGTTCGGGATCGAGTCCGTCTCCATAGGTTTTTCTTTGGGCGTCCAGCATCATTTCCTTGAGTTCGTTCTCGTCGAAAATGGTTTTCTTGCGGCCTTCGAACAGGTTCTTTTCAAAGATGAAACGGCTCATGATGTCGACGATCACCTGGGTGTAATCCTGAATCGACGATTCCAACAGATTGATCTTTTCGTCTTTGGATACGGCATCCTTGAGCGCCGCTTTGTTCACAATGGTTTCGCAGAAGGTGGAAGCTGTTTCCGCCACTGGCATCGTATATTCGGAATTGAGGATGGATTCGCCGAAAATGCATTCGCCATGGTAAGCGTGTCCGAGTTCGTGCGCCAGGGTGATGACATCGCCGAAAACTCCGGTGAAATTCGACAAAACCCGGCTTTCGCCGATCGGATGGATGTTGGAACAGAAAGCGCCGCCGACCTTGCCTTTTTTCGGCAAATAATCGATCCAACCTTCTTCAAACGCCCGTTTGGCCATATTGTAAAGCCGCTCGTTGAAAGTCCGGAAATTTCTCAGGATGTATTCCTGCGCTTCGGGGATCGTGAAAGTCTTCTCGCTTTTTCCCATGGGAGCGAAAATATCATAGAAAGGCAATCCGTTCTTGTGTCCTAACAATTCGCCTTTGCGTTTCAGATATTTACGGAAAATCGGAAGATACTCTTCCATGGCTTCCATCATCACGTCAAGGGTCGCTCTTTGCATCCGGCTCTTTGCCAAGGCTTCCGCCAAAGCCGATTCGTAGCCGTGGGCTGCGGAAAGGACATTGACTTCACCTTTGATTGCGTTGATGGCAAATGCCACCGGTTTATCGATCTTTTCATAGGCTTTCAGTTCCGCACGAAAGGCGTTTTCCCTGACTTTGGGATCTTTTTCATAAGCCAGGTTTCTGACCTGGGAAAGCGTAATCTCCTTGCCTTCGTAGTCGACGGCGACCGTCGAAGTCAATAAAGCCTGGAGTCTTTCCCATGCCGTCGAACCAGACGGTTTCAGCTGGGCTAACAGAGCTTCGGTCTTGTCATCTAAAAGATGCGAGGCGTTTTCCCTGATTTCCTTTAACATGAATTCGTGTTCTTTCAGAAAAGGATCCGCTTCGATAGCTTCGTCAAGTTCGGGAAAATTCCGGATCCACTTGGCGGAAGCGGCGAGTACGGCAGCCGTTTCGGCAAGTTTCACATGGAGCCGGTTTTCGCTTTTGGCGGCCTGTTGGTCGGTAGAATCGGTAGCTCCCTGCAACCCGGCGTAATTCATGAGTTTGATGGCAAGCACGGTAATTTCGATGTTGAGTTCGAGATAGCTTTTCAGTTTGGACACTTTCTCGTCATAGTTGGCAAAATCCGCCTGTTTCGCTTTGATCCTGTCAACCAGATTTTCCAAAGCCAGATTGTCATCTGCGAATTTTTTGGAATCGAATGACGTGTATAGTTTGTCAAGATTCCAGGTGTAGTTTCTTAATTCTTCCATTTTCAAATAGCTCTCCTTTGTCAATTTATAGCTTTTGGAGGTTTGAATGTCCCCCGTTGATGTCTTATATTCGATGATATTCTCGTAAATAAACCCGCATTTCTCGATGACGCGCCGGGATTTGTCGTTTTCCAGAAAATGATAGACCGCGATCACATCGACTTGAGTCTCGTGGAAAACATGATGGATTACTGCCTTGCATGCCTCCGTCATCAGCCCTTTGCCTTCGTATGGCGTCGATAGCACATAACCAAGTTCCTTGGTGATAATTCCTCCGATAGTCTGCCTTTCGTGCATTCCCACCGATCCGATCACCTTGTGGTTTTCTTTCAGTTCGACCGCCCAAACGTCATCTTTTTCGATGAAGCCAGCGATTATCCTTTGACTTTCCTCGATCGTTTCGTGCGGCTTCCAGCCGGCACTAGGTCCGACAGTTGCCAAACTGGCGTAATCGAACATGTCCGAAGCATCTGCCTGGGCCCAGGAACGCAGTATCAGTCTTTTGGTCTCGATAGTTTTCATGACAGAACGTCCTTTATGGAAAGTCCTTTAGACTGGATGTCCAAATGTTTGTCCGCGATGATAGTGACCGTTTTGGTTTTGTTAACGGCCTCTTCGATCATCGGACGATAATCGAAGCTTTCCTCATATTTGACGGCCGCCGCCACCGACGGTCTGATCACCGGGCTTTTCGGAATATATACGGTGCAACAATCCGAAAACGGCCGGTTTGATATCTCCAGAGTCCCGATTTTTCTCGCTACCTCCATTATTTCCATCTTGTCGTAGGTCGAAAGCGGTCTGATCACGAGATCATTGATCGCTTCTTGGATTGTCGCCAGACTTTCCGGTGTCTGCGAAGCCACCTGGCCGATCGAATCTCCGGTGATGATTGCCAGCGATCCGGTTTTTTCCTTGATTCCCGATGCGATTCTGACCATCATCCTCCGCATGATCGTAATAATGTAGCTTTCCGGAACTGAAGCGATGATTTTCTCGTGGATCGCGGTAAAGGGAACAAAATTAAGCCGGATTTCGTCATGAGGCGCATAGCGGGATAAAATTTCCGCCAGATCGATGACTTTCTGTGCTGATTCGATCGATGTCATCGGCGTCGATTCAAAATGGACAAGTTCGACCTGAAATCCTTTTTTCATCGCTAAGAAAGAGGCGACGGGAGAATCGATGCCACCGGATAGTAGCACCACCGCCTTGCCGGCGATCGGAATCGGAAATCCCCCCAGTCCCTTGATCTGATCGGTGAAAAGGTAGGCTCCTTCTTTGCGGATTTCGATCGTCAGAGTCAATTTCGGATTATGGACATCAACGATCAGATTCGACATTTCGGAAAGGATCATTCCCGACAACACCTTGGAAATATCAGGACTTTGCATGGGATAGGTTTTATCCACTCGTTTCGTTTCCACCTTGAAAGTGATTTCTTGTCCTTTGGTGTCCTCCGTGAGCAGTTCTATCGCCAAAGCGGCGATTTCATCAAAATCTACCTGGCACTTAGACATCAGGCTATATGAATAAAGACCTGTCACATAACCCAGCTGTCTTATGACAATGTCCAAAGGCGCATCGTTCAGATGCACATAGGCGCGGTCGTGGCAGAATTCCAAGCCGACCGAAAGACCGGCGAGTTTTTCCTTGATCAGCCGGTTGACCGCGTCCATAAAACTGTTGCGGTTCCTGCCTTTTAAGATCAGATCACCGTATCTTATCATCAACAAATCTTTCATGGCTCATACCTCGTTTCGTTCACCTACTATTTTATCATACATCTTGTCAAAAAACCTGGCCT
>Ga0209203_1001815_pt1 | contig 15050 bp, 13 predicted proteins | sample AD_UKC109_MetaG_FD_184423 | JGI IMG/M metagenome (GOLD analysis project Ga0209203, IMG submission 184423) | Active sludge microbial communities of municipal wastewater-treating anaerobic digesters from Hong Kong - AD_UKC109_MetaG (SPAdes)... | ecosystem: Engineered > Bioreactor > Anaerobic >... | reverse complement strand
CAAGTCGCTGCAGCTCATCCTCAGAACGACTGCCATAAGGCATGTTTTTCTCATCCGCAATGAACACAATATCATGTTCTGGAAAAGCCGTTTCTAGTGCCAGGGCAACGCTTTTACCACCCTTACCCGAGTCAAAAACACCAATCTTTTGCCTAGCGTTCAGACTATTCATGCGCTAGAACTACTAGCTGCGCGGATAACGTTCTCAAATAGCGCACAGATAGTCAGTGGACCTACTCCACCCTTTTCAGGAGTGATGATTAGGTCAATACGCTGCCTAACATCGTCCGCAAGGTCACCAATCGTTTTGCCTTGCTCCCCGGCCACACCGGCGTCTACTACCACCGCACCAGGCTTTATCATTGCCGAATGCAAAATCCCAGGTTGACCGGTAGCAGTAATAATAATATCGGCTTCGGCTACTTGCTCTATCTTGTCGGTGGACTTACGGTCAATGACCACTACATCATACCCACTTGTTTGAAGACGTTTTTCGAGCGGTGCACCAACAAGCTTACCGCGCCCAAGCAGTACAATCTTTTTGCCATTTAACTCAACATTATAGCCAGCCAACAACCACATAATAGCCATCGGGGTCGCCGGCTCATAGATTGCATCTTTGCCAAGCGCATCAACATCTTTAGCAGGCGCAACTGAGTTGCAAATTTCGTCGGTTTCGGTTGGGTCGGCAAGCGGTAACTGTACAATAATACCGTGAATAGTTGGATCGGCGTTTTTTACCGCAATCAACTCTTTTACTTCTGACTGTTTTACTTGGTTTATTTCAACATCCACTAAAATGTCAGCCCCATAGCGCTGTTTCATGCGTACATAGGTCTGGATAGCAGGATGGTCGGTCGTAATCACAATAGACAGCTTTGGCGCAATACCACGTGCCTGGCGGAGGGCTCGCACTTGTTTAGCCTGACGTTCCTTAATGAACTCTGCTAGTTCGCGACCGTTTAATAGTTTCATATCTGTTATTGTAGCATTAAGCTTTCTTAGTTGACTAGAAGCCTCAGCAGACAATAGTATGGCTATAACTCTACGTTCGATCACTGTAGCCTGAGTCGTTACTCTGCCGCTCTACTTGCGTCGCGAGAAGTATTTTGCTACAATTGCCCCCGTTGTTCCCCTATTTAATGACTTCACTAGTGTTGTTATTATTCAAGGAAAAAGAGCAGCCCGAGACTTTGGCCTCACCAAAGACCGGCGCGACGAGAAATGTAGTTTGTCTCGTTTCGGGTCAGTAGCTCAGCTGGTTAGAGCGTCTGCCTCTTAAGCAGAATGTCGAGGGTTCGAGTCCCTCCTGACCCTCCAATTGAAATAAAAGTACCAGAATTTATGTTCTGGTATTTTTTATGGCTTGATTTGTATCTGTAAATCGGGCTTAGGGCTGGGGTTCTAACTTTTCCGGCACGCGAAACTGCCAAACCATCTAAATACAAAAGCTGCTTTAACCGGATACGTTCTTCGGGGTCTTCAGCGCTCCACCAGTTATCCTTTAGATGATCCACAAGAAAGATCAAAAACGCTCAAGTCGTACACTTTAGTAGACTACACCCAGAGACAGGGGAGCAATACCCAACTTTAGCATGGGTCCGATCGGTTACTCCATGGGAAACACCCAACAGCTCAGGAAATTGGCGCTCAAATCAACTAAGGCTTAGTTCGTTTACTCAACTCTGTATACACTCATATACCGCAGCCCTTCATTGAAAAGCTAAGAACTGGTAACCACAAAGCAGCTTATATGAACGTGAATTTGAGCAAAGAGTACCTGCTCTGCCTTCTTATACTCAAAATATAAACAACATCATTCAATGTGCCTTGAAAAACGCTAATCTTCTGTTGGCCTTTACAATAATGACCTCCTCACATCAACATGCATATATTTGATGGGTTGATGAGGCCAAAAGAAGCGAAACCCACAAGCGGCGTATCGAGAAAATGGTTGAGATGCTCAAGCCCAGACAATAAACACTCCATTAGGAACTGCCGCCTCGCTATTCGACGGATATTTATATTATAGATTGTTACTATTTTGGCTGTTTTGCACCCACTTTAAGGATAAATATTGCTGTATTTGCTACAACATATCGCACATGTGTTATACTGCTTATAGTTATTTAAAATATAAATAGTATAATTAATAGTTATGAAACAAATTTTGAAAATTGCCGCACTCAGTATTTTGCTTGTTTTTGCTGTTATTGCTCCTGCAATTGCTGCTCCTAATCGCTCCAGGCCAGCTATCGCTCCACTTGGGCTTGATGTTTCGTACCCCCAGTGTAAAAAATCGCTACCTAGCACTCAGGCTTTTGGCGTAGTGGGTGTTAATGGAGGTAAAGCGTCGAATAGTAACCCCTGTCTGAGCAAACAGCTTCAGTGGGCCAGCAAATCGCTGGGTAGCAAGACTCAAACTAAAGTGCAACTCTATGTCAACACCGCCAGCCCAGGCGATTACATTGACCTAGTTGCAAGCTGGCCAGCCGATAACGAGTATCATGGCCAAACAACAACCATTCCTGCCCAGTATGGTACTTGTTTGCCTAATCCAGCTACCGGCAAGGGTGAGAACAGTGCCGCTTGTGCTTGGCAATATGGATGGGAACGAGCATTTGACGATGTAAATACGTTTTTTGCTCTAGAAGTTAAAAAGGCTATTACTGCCGGCGCGTCTCTTGCCGCCGACCCTGGAGCGTATGCTTGGTGGCTAGATGTTGAAACCATGAATTCGTGGCAGACTGATGTCGCAACAGACACTCAAGCCTATCAAAAAAATGCCGCCGCACTCGAAGGAATGGTTGCATACTTTACACAAGCCGGAGTGACCCAAATAGGACTGTATTCGACAAATTATCAGTGGAACAGTATCGTTGGCAATACTATAACACCACAGAGTCCACTTTTTGGACTTGATACTTGGTATGCGCTTGACCAAACAACTGTCGATGTGGCTCGCCGCGCCTGCTCAGATCCACAGCTTGCCCGTCCGCTCACTGATACGGGGATAATTACTATGACTCAGTTTATTTCAAACAACCTTGACCACAATGTTTCCTGTGCCGACATTGTACCGCCCACACCAAGTGTTTAGATTATGGCTTCGAAGAAGGCGATTTTTTGCCCTTAGTAACCAGCGGTTTAATAGCCTGGCGATAGTTAATACGACGACGCTTTTTGCGGGCATTGCGAACGGCACGTGCCAACTGTCGCTCCATGTCTGGATCGGCATAGCGAGCAATCGGGTCGACAATAAGAATCGGTTTCTTGCGTTTTTCATCAAGCTTAATAAATGTTTCTAGAGCAGTCTTTTCAAGTATCCATTCACGTCCTGGAGCCGTTTCACCAATAGCGGTAATATGCCAAATAGCATCTCCTCTGTCGGCTATTTCCACAATCCTAAGCGGTGCAACCAGAAGCGATAATCCGCCTGGAAGAAGCTTGTTTACGCGGTCGACCATTTTTTTAGCGGCCTCTGGGTCGGTCACAAAGAGCTCAACAGCGGTAAGTCGCACGCCCTTTTGAGCAACACGAACACCGTTCATTGTTTGGTTGGCCACCCATATTATCTCGCCGTTCAGCCCACGAATTCGCGTAGAACGCAGCGTTATACGTTCAACCACGCCCTGGACATTGGGAAAATCAATACTAATAAGGTCACCCACGCCAAACCAACGCTCGGCCATCATGCCCGCACCAAACGAAAAATCACGTAGCAATGGTGTGAGCATGCCACCCAGTAATACAGCCGTTAGGGCACCTGCGCCAATAACAGCACTCGGCCTTGAACCACCTTCGTGCGTATATACCCACCAAAAATACATCGCTACCACCAACAAAAAAAGTCTAATAATGGCGATGGCGATGATTGTTGAGGTTTCGAGTCGACGCAGTCGATTGACCGTTGCTAGGTCGGTGGAGACATCGGCCGCCTTAGCAATAGAGCGTGACAAGCCACGCAGTATTTGAGCCATGACTGCTCCAACAATCATGGCTGTAGCTAACGAAGCAAGCAGAATAAGAAGCGACTTACCGTCAAAAACAGATTCGCCTATCCTCTGTAGAACTGTTTTGGTTTGTTCGACAGTGTTTTGTGTTTGACTCAGTTGTTCCATAGTCTCCATGGTAGCAGCCCCGCATCTGTTGGGTCAAACTAGATTTATTGCCAGCACTATGCTACACTTACCCCTGTTCCTGAATTGAGACAAACCTACAGTTTTTCTCATCGCGCCGGTAAAATGGAATACATTTTGGCGGGCTGCTCTTTTCCTTAACAAACAGTTGTACCCAAAATTCCAACTCAAGGAGCTCGCTGGTAAACGAATCAGCTAAATGGAATTTTGAAATAAGGAACCTAGCATCAAATCGAAGTTTTGTCGTAGACGACAAAACAAGATAGGTGTGTCAATTCCGACGTGCACCGGTAGCTCAGCGGATTAGAGCACTTGTCTTCGGAACAAGGGGTCGGGGGTTCGAATCCCTCCCGGTGTACCACAGTGAAATTAGAGATAAGAGATTGGGACAACTTTCAGTCTCTTTTTTTTGCAGTGAACTATTTATCTGTAAACAAGTTCAAATCCTGTTTGCTATTTGAAATTATATAATTATCTCTATGGGCAAACTAATAACAATCCTTGGTAATTCTGGGTCAGGAAAAGCACAGTTGCGAAATTAGAGCGTGAAAAATCTGCACATACCGAAAAGGTTGCCCTCATTGAGCAAGATTACTTGCGTTGAATCGTGTTAAGAGAAAAAGAACGAGACAATGGGTTTAATATAGAGCTTAAAAAACAAACTGCGATATTTGCGCTTGAACGAGGCTACGACGTGATAGTCGAGGGAATTTTATCTTCAAAGCGATACGGAACAATGATGCGCGAACTCATGAGTATGATTGACTAAAGCTATATATTTTATATAGCTATTCCTTTCTACGAAACGCTGCGCAGACACAAAACAAAGCCCAATGCGCATGAGTTTGGTGAAAAAGAAATGAGAGAATGTTATAGAGAAAAAGATGTGCTTGGTGTAGAGGATGAAATCGTATTCAACGAGAAGTTCAGCCAAGTCGAATTGGTTAATGAAATATTGAGATATTCGGGTATCTAGCTGGCGAGTGGTTCTAATTTTGTATATAACAAACGCAACGGAATCATTGCGAAAAAGCAGTTTCGTATCCGTTGATATAGGTTTTGATTTCATCAATTATCGTGGACCAAGTAAAGAGTTGGTCAGATGACCGGCTTTTACTTAGTAATTCACGAAGCAAACCGAAAGCCCGCAGGGGGTTCGGTGGAGCGTAGAGAATAAACGGGAGCCTGCTCACATCTCTTTCGTAGCGGAAAAGCGAAGTAAAACCCGTCTTTATCTATGTATGAAAGGTTGCTTCTAGCTTGCGGTATTCGTCGCGCAACTCTTTGGACGCAGCAATTGTATCGCCCACAACCCTGCTCTCACGATGAATCAGTAGGTCCTTGCCGATTCCTAACAACAGGATTGGCAGCGGTGTGCGCGCTCGCTCAACAACTGCTAGCAGCCTCTCCGTGAATGCATTGACCCCATAAGTCTCCTCGGCCGAAAGCCTTCTGGGTGCAAGCCGACCGCTGATGTACCATAGCGCAACCAACGCAGCTGTGATAGCTATTGCCACCGGAAAAAATACAATCAAGACCAGAAGCCACCACGCACTCACCTTAAAACTAAGCAAGATGAGTGCCACCAACAATAACAACAGAATGCCGTACGCTACTATTCCTACCCTGCGAACAAGCTTGCGGATAAAAACTGCCGTTATTGCCCGGACTAGGCCAACTGGTAGAGTCATAGAGCTATGTTCTCACAGGCAACGGAGCCCAGCTGTAAACGTTCGTACAGTTCATACCGATAATGACTACCATTTTCTTCGTGCCAGTCCGAAGTTTCCATAAGTCGCATTGTAGCTGGCACCGTATAAAAAGCATCGCAGCCGTAGTCACCCTTTACGGCTGTTCGCCAAACCTCGTCTGGTACTAAGCGTTTGTCCGCATAGAGGCCGCCGCTAGCAACCCAAAAATCTTGATTAGCCATTTGGCGCTCTTTTACAAAATTATCAATATCGGCTACGCGGATCACCCCCGGCGGTAAATCGAGTGACCTAGAGCTCACAACGTGAAGATGTCGTTTTCCAAACGAGGGGTTAAGAGCATTTTTATGGCGAGCATTCTGTTCTATAACCAACCAGGTAGCACGGCCTAAAAGTACAATGCCACCAAACTTCTCCATGGTACTGCGCATAGCTGCTAACTCGCCGGGAAGTTGCCAGGGAGTCTCTCCGCCACGACTATAACCACCGTTTTCATCGGTAGAAATTATGTGCCGAATCTTCATCGTAGCTCCAGGTAGGCAGCTCGTAGCTGAGCTAGAAGATAAAATGACCCGGTAATAATAACTATTTCGTTGTCACATTGTAGTGCCTTTTGGTAGGCGTCACTCGCATCTGCGGTAAAAATCACCTCTGTTATTTTGGCTTTCCTAAGTGAACCGGCGAGTGTTTTGGCACTGTATGCTTTGATTGGTAAGTCTTGAGCTCCCTGAAATTCGGTAGCGATAACGCAGTTGGCAATCGGCCGCAGTAGCGGTGCAACTTCTTTAATTTCTTTGCCAAGCTTAAGGCCAATTACAATGGTTGCACGAGTCGCCGGATACCGGGCTTTAAAACTCTCTATAAAGGCGGTCATTTTTTGGGCATTATGTGCACCATCCATAATGATGGTTTTGCCCTGCACGAGTCTGCAATCCATTCGACCTGGTACAGCTATAGTCTGCGTTTCTTTTATCATTTTTTGCGACAAAGTTGCAATAGAGTCTCGGCGCACAAGAAACAGGAATGTTGCATAGGCAAGCAGCCAGTTGCGATGCTGGTACATAGGCATCCCAGCCTCAAACTGCATCTTGGTAGATATCTGTAATTTAGCCTGGTCGAAAGTCAGCAGCTCGGCATTTTCTTGCTGGCTCACCCAAAACCGCACTACCTGCATTATTTCATCACTTTGCTCATACATAATTGCTGTGTTTTCTGGGTGTACAATACCAATTTTTTGATGCGCTATCGCTCCTAACCTATCACCTAATATATTCATGTGGTCATAGCCGATGTCGGTAATAACACAGACTTTATCGGCTCGAGTAGCCACATTCGTACCATCCTGCAGCCCACCAAGCCCTGTCTCTACTACGGCATAGTCAACATTCTCGCGGGCAAATACCCAAAACGCAAAACCTACCATGACTTCAAACCAACTCGGAGTCTCAGAAATATCTTCGATTAGCGCCAGGTACTCCTCCATGAAGCTACAAAACTTTTGGACTGTGAGTGGGTGGCCATTTATCTGAACACGCTCGGCCAGTGTATCGACATGAGGTGACACTGTCAGTCCAATCTTTTGTCCAGATTTTTGCAATAATGTCGCAATATAGTACGAAGTCGACGTCTTACCACTAGTACCTGCGATGTGAATAATCTTAAGTTTGGCCTCGGGATTACCGAGATGGGTCATTAGCCGCTTTTGCCGCTGGAGTGTTATGTCTTTGCCGGTCGTTTCGGCAGCTACTGTAAGGTACGGCTTCAGAGCCTCATCAACCTCACGCATCGATCGTATTGTCATGACCATACAGTAGCACATTCGCTAACCATGCTATACTGCTTATATTCGACGCTACCAAGCTACCAAAAAATAAATATGCATCTACCCCTCTCAATCGCGCACTTAGAGTCCTGCTTGCAGCTGATTTTGCAATATTACTAGCTTCAGGCATGATTGTCCCCTTTTACGCAGTGATGGTCGGTCGCGTTGGCGGTGATATCTTAGATGCAGGCTTTGCGGCAAGTATTTTTGCAGTCGTCGCAGGATTTGTATTCTTAGCAACTGGCAGATTAATAGATAAAGCAAAACGAAAAGAACACATCATTGCAATAAGCAACTTACTCATGCGCATAGGCTACGTCCTTTATTGCTTCACGGATACTGTATGGTCGGTCTGGGAGGCTAACAACTACTTTGCTGGGGCTGTTGGTGCACTCATGGGGTCATTGATTATAAAATACGCTCCATTTGAGACGTTATTCATCTTGATGTCACTATTATGCCTGTTGAGCGCTACTGGCATATTTCGTCTCAAGAGTAACATTTTTAGCAAATTACCTAAACGTATCGCAGGCTGAAACTGAGGGTTGTTTATATCCTGTCGTGAACCATTTTACCCGCTGTTCGCTGCTGCCGTGGGTCCAGTTTTCGGGGGTCACCCTGCCCTGCATTGTTTCTTGCACGTGGTCATCGCCAACCGCGGCAGCGGCACTCAGCGCCTCTTTAATCTCTTGGTCGTTTTCAAAGACGCCAAGTGCCGAAACCGAGCGCGCCCATATGCCTGCATAGCAATCGGCCTGAAGCTCTAGTGCTACCGACAGCTGGTTGGCGTCTCCAGCCCCTTGCTGCTGAGCAGCCATAACCTGCTCCATGGTACCGGTCAGGTTTTGAACATGATGTGCAGCTTCGTGGGCAATAACGTAGGCCTGAGCAACATCACCACTGCTGCCACCAAAACGTTTTTGTAGCTCATCAAAGAATGTTTCGTCCAGATAGATAGTTTGGTCGTTGGGGCAATAATGTGGACCAACAGCACCACTAGCAATACCGCAACCAGACTGAGTCACCTGACGGAACAGAACAAGTTTGGGCGCTTGATAGGAAGCCCCCTGAGTATCAAATATACCCCCCCACGTATCGTTGTTTGACCCAAGCACTTTGCTGGCAAAGACTTCATAATCATCTGCACCCTGAAACTCTGGCGGTTGCTCACCCGATTGCGTCGCCTGCTGTTGCGACACCTGGCCAAGTAGTTGATCGAGCACGGTGGTGTCTTGACCACCTAAAAACATAAATGCCAAGAAAAGCACCAAGCCCGTTATACCAGATATTGCCAACCCTCCGCCGCCCATACCACGTCGGTCTTCGACATTGCCAGAACTACCAATTTTATCCCAAAATGCCATAATTACTCCTTATTTTGCGCGTAGTATATAGCTGCGTTGCGGCAAAATCTGTACGCAAGATTACAGGCACTGTAGCACAAGACGTTTCTAGGCAGCTCGAGCTGGACTGACTTCGGCCAGTTGCTCAATTGCACGATGTATACTGCCGATGTCAGTATCAAAAATAGCCTCGAGCTGTCGCCAGCGGGGATGATTTGTTGCCATAACAACCGTCTCCGTTCTCCAGCCTCGATCGGGCACAAAGGTCACGAGTGAATTGCAAGCAGTCGACCCAACGAACTGACGTGTCTGATGCGCAACGTATAGGGTGATTTCACCGCCAGAACCGCGCTCAACCTGTGTAACGGTTTGACGGGAGGTAACACCAGTTGGCAAATCGTGCGTCTGTACTAGCCAGGCATCGGGACTCTGCCGTGGCTGACCAAGTAGGTGAATCACATCTATAGCTTGAGCCTGTTTGATATCAACCAAAGCTGCCACAGTATGTCCTAGGACGAGCCTATCTCGACTTGACGCAATTAGTAATGGTGGGGAGTTATGCCGTAACCGCACATCAGCATGGCCAACAAACCTGAACATATGTTCTAGGTGGGCATCAACCGGATTAGGTCGACTAGTGTTTAGGTGGGGCTGGTCTGACTGGTCAATCATAGCCCTTGCGAGTGCCTCGCACTCATTTTGTAAGGTATGCACACCCTCTGTATCTGCTAAATTTGGCCGAGAGTTTGCTTGCCGTAAAACGGCTTCGCCCACACTACGTGAGATTGCTCTGTCTGCCCAACGTAGTATATTCTCCTGACCGGTTGGGATTGGTCCAATCTCTAAGTATGGTGACATATTTTTGTGTGATACTTCTTAATTTTACACTAGTGAGCCTACTGCTTGTATGATACTGCTTTCGCTTATTGGTTACCAGTGATATTTATCACTCCTAGCGAACAAGGCGGTTTTGAATAAGAGCACTGAGGGTAGTGTAGTGTTCGGCGCACAGCCAAACCGCCCCAGCTAACAGTAGTGGTAGAATAACTATGTTTTCTACCCACGAGCCCGTGACTATGCGCAGTTTTCGCACTGGCGGTAGACCAAATTTAAGTGGTAAAGGCAACAACCAAGGTACGCCTTCGCGCGTTACTGTGTCCATGACAAGGTGTGAAATCATACCAATCATAAACGCAGTCCAGACTACCTCACTATCGATGTGCGGCATGATTGGTTGCAAAAACTCTAATAATGCCCGTCCAATGACACCAAATACTGCGAGACCTAGTAGCGAGTGGCAAAAAAATCTATGCCCACCGACAAGCGCACCAAACACCCTCCCAAAATAGCGCCCAATAGGCAGATTGCGCCAAAATGGTGCGGTAGGCTGGTCGATATCTGGAGCAATGCCACCAAGCTGATTGGCCAACAGCGCCGTCATTGCCGTGGCAACGGTCATAGTTGCTGGCGGGAACACAATGCTCCAAGCAAGTAACGCAACAAGTGCGGCCGTATCATGAGTACGTGCTGTCATGCTATGTAGTGTACAGCACATTGAACATTGAGCGTTGAACGTTGAGCGTTGAATTTATAGTCTATTTTCATTTAAGTGCGGGATTTTGATTTTGCACCTGGGATAGAAATTTAATCTGAAGTTTTTACCTGGGATTTTTGTTCGCGTTTGATCGGCCTCAAGTATTGTTGCAAAATGGTGGCCTTTTTTTGCCCAATCACCCGCTCGAGCTCAAAATCGCGCGCTTGCATTATTCCACGCACACTACCAAATGTTTTGAGCAGCTTTTTGCGGGTTGAGGGCCCGATAGTAGGTATGTCATCGAGCATACTACTGCTCACACGCTGGCGCTTGAGTGTTGAGTGGTACGACACCGCAAACCGGTGTGATTCGTCGCGAATACGCTGAAGAAGCTTGATGAGATTGGTGCTGTGCGGTAGGTTAATAAGAATAAAGTCTTCAGTTTCAGTGGTGTATCCGCCTAGTCTTTGTACAATTTCGAGGTTAAGCGACACGTTTGACCCACCCCATGAGCTCTGCTGACTGCCCTCCTTGTCATTTGTAGCTTCTGCGGAAAAGGATGTTCTCTGCCCTCGCTTGATAACAATTTGTTCTTCGCGCTTGGCAAGCCCAATAAAACATAGCGCGACGTGGCCCGCCTCGTCCCGCGCGCGAAGCGCCGCATCAAGCTGGCCCTTGCCGCCGTCTATCAAAAACAGACTTGGCTTGCCCCAGGCTTTGACATTCTTATCGCTTAGGCGGCGCCGGATGGTTTCGTGCATATTATAAAAGTCGTTATTGTGGTCGCGTTTGGTTTTAAACTTACGGTATTCACCTTTGTCGCTCACACCGTTAGTAAACACCACCATACTGGCCACGACATCTGTTCCCTGTTGATGCGAAATATCGTAGCCCTCGATGCGTTTGGGATAGACTTCGAGTCCAAGCAGGTCTACCAGCTCGGTTAGGGCGTGGTCTTTGCTAATGTCGAGGAATTCTTTGTCGCTAAATATAACCTGTCTCCCTAGATTTTGTAGTGCCTGTAGCTGGTTGCGTAGCTTGGCTGCTTGCTCAAACTGCTCAAGCTTGGCCGCCTGTGTCATTTCGCGTTCTAGATCGCGGATAATGTGAGCTTTTTTGCCCTCTATAACCGAAATCAGCCGCCGCAAATTGGCACGGTAGGATTCGAGAGAGGTCTTGCCTTCTTCGAGGCCCGGGTCGAGTCCCAGGTGGTAATGCAGGGTAGCACGCTTTTGATTGGGCATACGCCGCGTTGCATACGGAAAGATACGGCGCAGGTACTTAAGTGCCTGTTTGACAGCATAGGCGCTAAAATATGGGCCATAGTAGCGTGCGCCGTCGTCGAGCGGGCGACGTGTTAACGTTACCGTGGGATAGTCGCTATCGTAATCGATGCGGATGTAGCTCATGGCTTTGTCGTCACGAAGCAATATATTGTAGCGCGGCATATAACGCCGTATCATTTCGGCTTCTAAAAACAGTGCTTCCAGCTCGCTTTCCACCTCCATCCAGTCGGTATCGGCTATTTCGGCCACCAGCGCTTCGGTTTTGGGGTCACGGTTGCGACTAGCCTGAAAATATTGGCGCACACGGTTACGTAGAACTGCTGCCTTACCAACGTAAATAATCTGCCCAGAAGCGTCTTTGTGAAAGTAGACCCCAGGGTTCTTGGGCAGTTCGGCCAGCTTATGCTGCAACACATCGTTCATGTACTACAGTATAGCAACTACTTTTGTGGCCTTTCAGTAAACAATATTAGCCGTTAGGGTGGTTGGGGATGTCTTTTGCTTCTTGACTGTTAAGCACCATGTTTCTATATTCGTTCACGGCCGTGCCTGCCCTTGTGTTTACACCTCTAGGGTCATAGTGCCAATACTCATTTATGTACTGTGTAAGTCCAACTTCTGGAGCGTTTTTCATTAACCAAGCTGCAACTTTGCTGAATTGTGGGGTAGCACAAACTGCCAAACCATTGCTCGCGACGAAATTAGTATTGCATTCTGCAGTTCGGTTGTTCAGCCCAGGAATATAAAAATCAAAGGCGGCTTCGTTATGCCATGAACCTCCTGGAGGAGCCACAGCAGTATAATCTCCCTCACTACACCGTTTGTCTGCATTACACAAATCAGCTTGATGTTTTTCGTTCCGATATGAGCTTGTGGTACTTAGGGGTATGCCGTCTTGCTGTGCCCATTTAACGAGCGTTGCAATCTTAGCCGAATGCTCGGCCGATACAATCGTTCGTCCATTTGCACCTTCAACATAATATTGATTACCTGGTGTGCTTTCAGACGAGGAGCTTGGAAGTCCATTGACCGCACAGAATTCCTTTTGCACATTCTTCCAACCCGACATCATGCCTAGACTTTCGGTGCCGGCAGCACAGGCACTGGCGGCTGGTGCTGGCGCAGGAGCTTCAGGGGCGGGAGCTGGTGCAGGTGCAGGTGGCGCAGGCGCCGCCGGAGCGGGCGCTAGAGCCTGTTGGGCTTTTACCTGCATAGCATTATATTGCTCTAGAGACCGCATTGCCGCTGCCGTTCGAGGTGAAGCATCGCGTACTTTTGGACGTTCAAAGCCGTTCATGAAGTTGGCCGAAGCTTCTTCGATTGTGGTAGCTGCTTTTAACATTTTGCGAGCACCTTGCTGGGTATTATTGAGTTCCCATAACGCAAAGTCAATTTGCACATCTATGTCTTCCCAACCTCTGCCGCTTTGAGCAGCAAACCAGCGCAGGGTGCCTTCTTTATAGGTACCGTCTGCTTGTTGCTTAAAACCAAACCTGTCATATCTTTCGTCGTAAGCACCCCACTGGCCTATGCCACGCCCCGGGCCACCCTTACCATTGGCACGTTTAGGCTTAGCTTCTGAGCCACCTTGTTCAATTGCCGGGTTAAGTCCATCACCAGCAGCCTCTACGGCAAAGTTGCCTATCACACCAAGTGCCTGCTCAAAGGTGTAGCCTTCATCTAAGAATCTTTCGATAAGTTTTGCCCTGTTTGTCCAGCGAGAGTCAGATGCAATAAGCATTTCTAGTGTTTTGGTACGTAGGGTATCGGGTGCAACTGAAGTTTCGGGTGGTGCGGGTACTTCGGGAGCGGGGGCCGGCGCTGGTGCTGGGGCGGCAGGAGCAACGGGATTTGGGCGAGCCGGTGGTGCAACAACTGGAAGTTGTGAGTCGGCAGTTTCGCCAGGAGTTGGACTGGCACCTGGCTCTAACACCACAGTACCAGGAGCCGTTTCAGATCCAGGAATAGCCCCGTTACCCAGGCCTGATGGCGCTACCACAACCGCATCGGCTGTTGTTTGTATACTGCCTTTCGTATCAATTATGGGAGTGGGTGTGTTCTGCCCAAGCAGCGCATTGGCAGACGGTGTTAACTCACCGCTTTTAGGCATAGCGTCAACAACGAGCACTTTACTGGGAACCATAGCAACAGCAGGCGGTCCGGCTAATGCCCCTTTGTTAATGGTGGCTGCAGCAGCATTTTGGGATACCCCAAACAGCGATATACCTGTGGCCAATGCGCCGTAAGCAATTTTTTTGCTTGGTATTTCGGCGAAAGTACTTTTGGCAAATTGTATTGCCGGCGAGTGAATCCTCACGACACTTAGCTCGTAGCCCATAGCATTAGCCGAAAGTGAAAGTGCAGCCATGGCGTTGTCTATTGGCTGCTGATTGTTATGCTTGCGAGCAGATTCTAGTTCTTTGGCGAGTGCTTCTATCATAGTGGTTTTGGCCTGTTTGAGCGGCATCCACTGTATTGAACCGTCGTCAGTTGGTACTGGAACTTCTATGGTGTCTTGGTGGTTTTTGGCGAGCGAAAGCGCTGCATCGGAGTATTCCCTAGCCTTATGGGGCCGAGTGGTAGCGCTGTCACATGCCTGAAGCATTAGTTTAGAAAAAATATATGGTACATCTTGCAAGTTTTTGGTAGGAAAAAGGCTTTCGCAATCTTGCAGTGTTCGGTCGGTAAGGGTACCAGCCTCCAGCTCGGTGAGTATTCTTTGCCCAAGCACACTCGCATCACCAACGGTAATACTTTCTGCTACTGCTGATAGATGTGGGGATTGTTCCATAGTACCGATTCCTAATTTCTTATGCTTGAGTTGTTGCTTCTATTGGTGTCATTGTTATTTCGTTAGTGGGCATAAACCATGCCGCAACCCGGCCCAAAAGCTTGGGTACTGGACCAGCTGGCGACAGCAAAGCACGAGGATTTTTTGTTGTGTCAACAACATACACAATGCCTTCATCCTCGTAAGGACTCTGACTCGGTACGTCAACATGTTGGTGCGCTATTTCTGACTCGGTTGCCTGTACCGGCTTGTCGGCAAATTGGGTATATTCGTCAAGCAGTACCTGGTTTTCGTACACCCGCTTAGCCATAAGAGCGTAGGCATCGATACGCTGACTCAGCTCTGTTTGCTGCGCTGCTGCTAGCTCAGCTTGTTTTTGGGTGATGAGCGCTGGCAATGGCTGATATTTGTTTTGTAATGCTAAAT
>Ga0209203_1001810_pt1 | contig 15085 bp, 6 predicted proteins | sample AD_UKC109_MetaG_FD_184423 | JGI IMG/M metagenome (GOLD analysis project Ga0209203, IMG submission 184423) | Active sludge microbial communities of municipal wastewater-treating anaerobic digesters from Hong Kong - AD_UKC109_MetaG (SPAdes)... | ecosystem: Engineered > Bioreactor > Anaerobic >... | reverse complement strand
CCCTTATAAAGGCCGCGTCTATGACCCCTGTTGCGGTTCCGGCGGTATGTTTGTTCAGTCGGAAAAATTCATCGAAGAACACGGCGGACGTGTCGGTGACATCGCCATCTACGGACAGGAATCCAACCACACAACATGGCGGCTGGCCAAGATGAACCTTGCCATCCGCGGCATAGATTCCAACCTCGGCAAAGAACACGCCGACAGCTTCCACCGCGACCTGCATCCCGACCTCAAAGCGGACTTTGTTCTGGCCAATCCTCCGTTCAACGACAGCGACTGGCGCGGCGAACTGCTCAAAGACGACAAGCGCTGGAAATACGGCATCCCGCCCGCATCCAACGCCAACTACGCCTGGGTCCAGCACTTTATTTATCATCTCGCGCCGAATGGCATTGCCGGCTTTGTTCTTGCCAACGGCTCCATGTCATCCAATCAGTCGGGCGAAGGAGAAATCCGCAAGAGCATCATCGAGGCCGATATCGTGGATTGCATGGTGGCTCTGCCCGGACAATTATTCTATTCAACGCAGATTCCGGTCTGCCTGTGGTTTATCTCGCGCGACAAAAAGAACGGACGTTTCCGCGACCGCCGTGGAGAAACTTTATTTATTGATGCTCGTAAAATGGGCACACTGATCGACCGCGTTCATCGTGAACTGACCGACGAAGACATCCTCAAAATTGCAGAAACATATCACGCCTGGCGCGGCCTGCCTGCCGAAGCGTCGGCGCAGGCAGGCGGCGATACCGCCAAATCGCGTCATTCCGGCGGAGGCCGGAATCCAGAGAGGTATCAAGACATCCCCGGCTTCTGCAAATCAGCCAAGCTTGACGACATTCGCGGTCATAATCATATTCTCACACCCGGCCGCTACGTCGGCGCGGCTGAAGTTGAAGACGATGGTGAACCCTTTGAAGACAAGATGTCCCGTCTGACAGCAGAACTCAAAAAGCAGATGGAAGAAGGCGCAATACTTGACAAACAAATCTGGCAGAATCTGAAGGAGATCGGTTATGGCAAATGATCTGATTCCAACATCTCCCGAAGGTCAACTGCTGATTTACGAAGATGGCTCTCTGCGCGTTCAGGTGCGCATCGACGGCAAAACCGTCTGGCTGACCCAGGCCGGAATCGCATTGCTGTATCAGACAACGCCGCAAAATATTACAATGCATTTAAAAAGTATCTATGAAGAAGGCGAACTCAACGAGGAGGCAACTTGTAAGGAATACTTACAAGTTCAACAAGAAGGTAGCCGAAGCGTTCGACGCACGGCAAAGCACTACAACCTCGACGCCATCCTTGCCGTAGGCTATCGGGTACGTTCCGCTCGCGGAACTGCCTTCCGCCAGTGGGCCACCGCCCGCCTTTCGGAACTTCTCGTCAAGGGCTTCACCATGGATGACGAACGGCTCAAAGAAGGCCGCACCCTGGGCGATAACTACTTTGATGAACTTCTGGAACGCATCCGCGCCATCCGTGCCTCGGAGCGGATGTTTTACCAGAAAATTACCGATATCTATGCCACCAGCATTGATTACGACCCCGGCGTCGAAATAACCCAGACCTTCTTTGCTACCGTGCAAAACAAACTGCACTGGGCGATTCATGGGCACACCGCCGCGGAAATCATCTATCATCGGGCTGATGCGAAAAAACCGCATATGGGACTGACAACATGGAAAAACGCACCCCACGGCCTCATTCGTAAAACCGATGTTGATGTTGCCAAAAATTATCTGGACGAAGACGAAATCCGCGAACTCAACCGCGTGGTCACCATGTACCTGGATTATGCCGAAGATCAGGCGCGGCGTCACACACCGATGCACATGGCCGACTGGATAAAAAAGCTTGATGCCTTTCTGCGGTTTAATGAACGGAATATTCTGACGCATGCCGGCAGGATTTCGCAGGAAATGGCAGAAGAACACGCCATAACGGAATTTGAAAAATTTGAAGTTAAACGCCTGCAACGTGAAGCACAACAACCCACGAGCGACTTTGACCGCTTTGTGGAAAAAACTAAAAAGATTAAAACCAAAGCTGTCAAGGCTTTGCCGGAAGGCAAGATAACAAAAGCAAAAACAAAGAGAAAAGAAATTGGCCATAAAAAATAACCTTTACCTGCTGGAAACGCAGATAAAATACGTGTCCAAAATAATCCATTTTATGGACACGTTATTTGAACGTGTCCATGCCGGGGACATGAAAGAAAAACACAATACTGCAGATAAGAAGAAAGACCTGAGAGCATATAATCGGCCCCCTAAGCCATCAAAAGATCATCCTTGGAAGCACAGGTGGAAAACCTGGGGGACAACGCCAACTGTTTTATGAGAACGATATTGATATCTATATTTTTTCTTCTAATAGGACATTTCTATTTTGGTAAAAATAGGACATTTCTAAATTGGCTGGACAATTGCAAATATCTCATTGACATACGAAAAAGTTATTTTTATACTTTTTATTGCCTCAAATTAGTTCCGATCATTTTTTATGCTACTTATTAAATTGTTGTTAAAGTGAGATATAGAATTGAGTGAGAACAATCATTTCTTTGAGAAACCGATTTTAAATTCACCATACAAATATCCTTCAAGGCACTGGGAGCTTGATGAACAGGGGCAGCCAACTCAACAGGTTATAGAGAAACGCCGTCGTGCCGAATACATCACGCCTATCCCCAAACCAAAGAAACGAAAAACAACGGTCGCACAGCAAAATATTATATTTGATGAAGGTAAAGGACTTTCATCAGAGAAACAGTTGTATGATCCAACGCCTATTATTAATGACTTACGATACCATGTGGACAAATGGCGTAGCATCCCCAATCCGAGTGATTGGAAAGTTACACCGGAAACAGCACGTCTGCTGCAACACTGGCGTCATCATCAGTTCAGCTCTTATCGGCCATTCTTTTGCCAGATCGAAGCCGTCGAGACTGTCATTTGGCTAACAGAAGTCGCGCCCAATGAGAAAGCGGGCAAAGAATTCCTCGAACATCTTATCAATGCCAACAATTACGCCAACCCTAACCTGATGCGCCTGGCGCTGAAGCTAGCGACCGGTGCCGGTAAAACAACGGTTATGGCCATGTTGATTGCCTGGCAAACAATCAATGCCGTGCGTCATCCCAATAGTAAGAAGTTTACCCGAGGATTTCTGGTAGTAACTCCGGGCATAACCATTAAAGACCGGTTGCGTGTGCTCCAGCCTAATGATCCGGACAGCTATTTTAAAAACCGTGAGCTTGTGCCCAATGATATGATGCGCGAATTGGAACGCGCCAAGATAGTCATCACCAACTACCATGCCTTTAAACAGCGTGATCTGTTGGAATTGTCCAAAGGTGGACGCGCATTGCTTCAGGGCAAAGGCGGTGAAGAGCTAAAAACAATTGAAACCGAAGGCCAGATGCTTCAGCGCGTCATGCCCGGACTGATGGGTATGAAAAATGTCATGATTATGAATGACGAGGCCCACCATTGCTACCGTGAAAAGCCTGACCAGAGTGAAGAGAATGAGGATGAAGAACTTAAGGGTGACGATAAAAAAGAAGCTGAAAGCAACAATGAAGCCGCGCGGCTTTGGATAAATGGGATAGAAACAGTTACCCGAAAAATAGGAGTCAATCATGTCATGGATTTATCGGCAACACCGTTTTTTCTGCGAGGTTCAGGATATGCCGAAGGCACATTATTCCCCTGGACGATGTGTGACTTTTCATTGATGGATGCCATCGAATGCGGAATTGTCAAACTGCCGCGTGTCCCAGTTGCCGATAACATTCCCGGCAACGAAGTGCCGATGTTCCGCAATCTTTGGGAGTATATCCGTAAAGATATGCCTAAAAAAGGTCGTGGCAAAGCAACAGGACTTGATCCTCTTAAATTGCCCACTCGTTTACAGACTGCCTTGGAAGCGCTTTACGGTCACTACGAAAAAACGTTCAATCTCTGGAAAGAAAATCGCATGCAATTGCCGCCATGTTTTATTGTGGTCTGCAACAACACATCAACATCAAAACTGGTTTATGACTACATTTCCGGTTTTGAATATCCCGAAAAAGAAGATGGCGTCACGCCGCCGCCATTTTTGGGTAAATTCCCGCTATTTTCCAACTACGATGATTACGGCAATCCACTGGCCAGACCGAAAACGCTTTTAATCGATAGTGAACAACTGGAATCAGGTGAAGCGCTGGATGACAATTTCCGCACCATGGCAGCCACCGAAATTGATCGTTTTCGCCGTGAAATCATTGAACGCACCGGCGACCGCAGCCAGGCCGAAAAACTGACGGATCAGGATTTACTCCGTGAAGTCATGAACACAGTCGGCAAAAAAGACCGCCTTGGTGAATCCATTCGCTGCGTTGTATCGGTATCCATGCTGACAGAAGGATGGGATGCCAACACGGTTACGCATGTTTTGGGTGTGCGTGCATTTGGCACACAGCTTTTATGTGAACAGGTCATTGGCCGCTCTTTACGTCGGCAATCTTATGAGCTCAACGATGAAGGTTTATTTAATGTTGAATACGCCGACGTGCTGGGTATTCCTTTTGACTTTACTGCCAAGCCGGTGGTGGCGCCGCCACAGCCGCCGCGTGAAACCGTGCGCGTTAAAGCGGTGCGACCGGAACGCGATCATCTGGAAATCCGCTTTCCCCGTGTCGCCGGTTATCGTGTTGAGCTTCCTGAAGAAAAATTAACCGCATCGTTTACCAAAGATTCCGTGCTGGATTTGACGCCGGATCTTGTCGGCCCGACCAACACACGCAATCAGGGCATTATTGGCGAAGGCGTGGATTTGAATCTTATTCATACCGGTGACCTGCGTCGTTCAACCCTTATCTTTCACCTTACCAAGAGGCTGATTTACACCAAGTATCGCGATCCCGGCGAAGAACCGAGACTACACTTATTCGGGCAACTCAAGCGCATTACCAAAGACTGGCTTGATCAATGCCTGATTTGCAGGGGTGGCACTTATCCGGCGCAGCTCATGTATCAGGAACTTGCCGATATGGCCTGCGAACGGATCACCGCTGCCATTATGAGTTCACTGGAAGGCACACATCCTATTGTTGCCGTTCTTGATTCCTATAATCCTGTTGGCTCAACCATACACGTTAATTTCAATACATCCAGAACAGACCGGTGGGAAACAGACGCACGGCGCTGCCACATTAACTGGGTGATTCTGGATAGCGATTGGGAAGCGGAATTCTGCCGTGTCGTGGAAGCGTATCCGAAAGTTAAAGCCTACGTCAAAAATCATAACTTGGGTCTGGAAGTACCCTATCGCTACGGATCGGAAACACGCATTTATCTTCCCGATTTTATCGTTCAGGTGGACGACGGCCACGGCGAGAAAGACTTGCTCAATCTCGTTGTTGAAATCAAAGGTTATCGCCGGGAGGACGCCAAAGACAAAAAATCCACCATGGAGACCTACTGGATACCCGGCGTCAACAACAATGGTCAGTTTGGCCGCTGGGCCTTTGCCGAATTTACAGAAATTTATCAAATTGAGTCCGACTTTAAAGCAAAGGTTGAAAAAGAATTCGATAAGATGATTGGAAGATTCTCTTCTGATACCAGGATCTAATATGAGTTCTACAAGAATAAAAATATTTATCAGCAGCGTTCAAAAAGAGTTTGCGAAAGAGCGCAAAGATATTCGTGACTACCTTCGCGGTGATCCACTTTTGCGCCGCTTCTTTGACGTTTTTCTCTTTGAAGATTTACCCGCTAGAGATCAAAGGGCAGATGCCATCTATCTTGAAGAAGTTCGCGACAGTGATATTTATCTGGCTTTGCTTGGCAATCAATATGGTGTGTCTGATAAAAAAGGTTTTTCTCCAACGCATCGTGAATTCAACGAAGCAACTCGGCTTGGCAAGGAACGCCTCGTTTTCGTTAAAGGTACGACAGACGAAAATAGGCAACCCAAAATGAAAGCACTGATTGACAGTGCAGGTGCACAGCTCATTCGCCGTCGTTTTGCTGACATATCGGAACTGATGCCTGCGGTTTATGCCAGTCTGATCGATTATTTGGTTGTGAAGGAACTTGTCCGTGTCGGACCATTTGATGCCGCAGCCTGCACGAACGCTACATTGGATGATATCAATCTGGACAAGGTGATCAAGTTTGTTGAACTTGCCCGGCGTTCCCGGGCATTTCCCCTGTCGGAAGATACGCCACCTCAGCAAGTTCTGGAGCATCTCAACTTACTCAACAAAGGTCGTCCCACCAACGCCGCAATCCTTTTATTTGGAAATACGCCACAGCGATTTCTGATTTCATCGGAGATTAAATGCGCGCATTTCCATGGTATAGTGGTCAGCAAACCGATTCCTTTTTATCAGGTTTATAAGGGAACTGTTTTTGATTTAGTCGATCAGGCGGTCGATTTTGTGCTTTCTAAGATCAATTTAGCCGTCGGTACACGTGAACTAGGCACACAGGCGCCTGTTGCTTATGAAATGCCGCCCGAAGTCATTCGGGAAGCAATTGTTAATGCCGTAGCGCACCGCGATTATACAAGCAACGGCAGCGTCCAGGTTATGCTTTTTTCAGATCGGCTCGAAGTCTGGAATCCCGGCACACTGCCGCCTTTACTGACTCTCGATAAATTAAGGCGACCGCACGGTTCGGTGCCCGGCAATCCATTGCTGGCAGAGCCTCTATATTTGACCAAATATATCGAACGCATGGGCACTGGAACGGGTGACATGATTGCGCGTTGCCGTAAAGCGGGATTGCCTGAACCAGAATTCACGCTGACGGATGGCTTTGTTGTAACCATTCGCCGTAGACCGGAACAGGCCTTTGAAGCCGTCGGCGGTAAAACACAGGCACCAAGCCGGCACCAAGCCGGCACTAAGTTGGCACTAAGTGGGAACCAGGTTGAAATCCTTAATCAATGCTCTGATGCATGCTCGATTGTAGAGCTGATGCAGTTGGTGGGCCGATCGGATCGCACCAAGTTCCGCAATCAGGTTTTAAATCCGCTTCTTGAAGAAGGTCTTTTGCTTATGACTATACCGGATAAGCCAACAAGCAGTCTTCAGAAATACCGCCTGACTGAAAAAGGTAAAATCCTCCTTTCAAAACTGAAAAAGAAAGGAAGCAGATAACAACAACGGTCAGTTTGACCGTTGGGCCTTTGCCGAATTTACAGAAATTTATCAAATCGAATCCGACTTTAAAGCAATGGTTGAAAAAGAATTTGATAAGATGATTGAGAGCTTTGCCAAATGAACTGTGTAAGATCATTTCTTCCAAGATGTGAAGATTTAGTTGACGGGTAGTTGACTGGAACAAAGAAAGGTAGCACGTGTTTTTTGATTAATGATGTAAAAACAATACCTTATGTGTGAGGCAGGTAGTTGACTGGTTGGTAATGGACTTCTTGCTACATAATGTGCGTCATTAAAAACAGAACAAGTATTAGAACTTATTATAATTTTATTGAAAGGGCTCACAAAGGGCTCAAAGGGTTCGTTTGAGAGCGGATTCTATAGCAGGCATTATAACTTTAAAGATATAAGCAAAGCCGTGGACAAAGGCACCAAGCTGGCACCAAGTTGGCACTAAGTCGGTACCTTATCGCGAGATTGGCAAAATAGTGGCAAGAGCATAAAGTGAAAGGTAGAGAAGATGGCAGCAAAGAAAACAAACGGCAAAAAGGTAGAAACGCTTATTCACGATGAGGCGAAGAGGAAAAATATTCCGACCGCCGAGTTTCAATCTGTTTTGCAAAAAGAAGCGCAGGACCCGCTGAAAATAAAATATCCGCGCAACGTTAACGGACTGGACAAAGAAAAGGAAAACAGAAATCGTGACCTCGACCCTCAAATCGTCTGGCGTGGTAAGGACGAACAGGACTGGTCAGACCTGGTTGTTCATGTTCCGCCACTTTACATTCAGGAAAAAGTACATCCCAAAGTTCTGATTGACGACCTGCTCAAGCGCACTGAAGCCGACAAACAAGCAGCCGAAACGCAGACCGACCTATTTGCCGATTTCAACGGCATACCATCAGAGGCCGCCAAAACTGATTTCTACCAGCACGATCAGAACTGGAGCAATCGCCTGATTCTGGGCGACAGCTTACAGGTTATGGCGTCGCTGGCCGAACGCGAAGGCCTGCGCGGCAAGGTGCAATGCATTTATTTCGATCCGCCTTACGGTATTAAATTCAATTCCAACTTCCAGTGGTCAACCACCAGCCGTGATGTAAAAGATGGCAACGCCGAACATATTACCCGCGAACCTGAACAGGTGAAAGCATTCCGCGATACCTGGCGGGATGGGATTCATTCGTATTTGACATATCTGCGCGACCGTTTGACCGTGGCAAGAGATTTATTGACAGAGAGTGGTTCGCTATTTGTTCAGATTGGAGATGAGAATGTTCATAGGGTGCGGTCATTAATGGATGAAGTGTTTGGGGAGAACAACTTCATCGGTTTGATCTGGTTTCGAAAGAAAACAATGCCGCTTGGTGCAACTTATCTTGAGCGTATGGGGGATTACATAATTTGGTTCGGCAAGGATGCAGCACACACAAAATTCAGACGTCTTTTTAAGCCAATTGACATAGTGGGTGATTTTCATTGGAATTGGCGGCAAACCGATTTTATATCACGAAAGAAGTTCTCAAAAAAAGAATTAGAACAAAACCCTTCCGGTGATCCACTGCGATTGGTTTCAATGTGGCCACCTTCCTTTAGCGCAAAAGACGTTTATGATTTACCATATCAGGGGAAGAAATGGCCGCCCGCTCCTGGGCAATGTTATCCGTCAGGAATTGAAAAACTTGAGCGTGTCGCAAAAGCAGGACGATTTGAGATTGAGGGAAATTATCTACGATATGTGATGCAGCTTTCGGATGATGATACAACAAAACTTAATTTAACGTGGGCAGATACAACTGGTGCGCGAGATCAACGATACGTAGTTGAAACAAATGAGCTTGTTGCTCAACGCTGTATTCTCATGACCACCGATCCCGGTGATCTTGTTCTTGATCCAACCTGCGGTTCCGGCACAACAGCTTATGTTTCTGAGCAATGGGGCCGTCGCTGGATTACGATTGATACCTCGCGTGTCGCTTTGGCATTGGCACGTGCCCGCATCATGGGCGCTCGTTATCCTTATTATCTATTGGCCGACAGCCGCGACGGTCAAATCAAGGAGGCAGAAGTCAGTCGGAAAGAACCTTCCCGTGCTCTCACGCATGGTGACATCCGTCAGGGCTTTGTTTATGAGCGTGTCCCACACATAACGCTCAAGTCCATTGCCAACAATACCGAAATAGACGTCATCTGGGAAAAGTGGCAGGAAAAGCTCGATCCCATCCGCAAAAAGTTAAATGAAGCCCTTGGCAAAAAATGGGAAGAATGGGAAATACCTCGCGACCTCTCCGCCGTCTTACCGGCGAAGGCCGGTAACCAGAAAATATCAAAAGAAGCGGAACAACTTCATGCTCAGTGGTGGCAACATCGCATCAATCGTCAGAAAGAAATTGACGCATCCATTGCGGCCAAAGCCGAATACGAATATCTCTACGACAAACCTTATGAAGACAAAAAGAAAGTCCGCGTTGCCGGACCTTTCACTGTGGAAAGCCTTCTGCCGCATCGCGTATTGGGCGTCAACGAAAACGATGAACTTATTGACGGCGTAAAAGATTCCAGTGATAAATACGGAACAGTGCGCGACTTTACGCAGATTATTCTGGAAAATCTTAAAGTGGCCGGAGTTCAGCAGGCACACAAGGAAGATAAAATCGTCTTTACGTCGCTGACGCCGTGGCCGGGTTACTACATCTGCGCCGAAGGTAAATACATCGAAGGCGCACAAAAGAATCCCTCGGTGGGAGAAGGAAAGGGAGAGGGGGCAGGCATCGAAAAACGTGCAGCTATTTTTATCGGGCCGGAATTCAGTACGGTTTCCCGGCCTGATTTGGTTGCCGCCGCCCGTGAAGCAGGCGATGCCGACTTTGATGTTCTCATTACCTGCGCTTTCAATTACGATGCCCATTCTTCGGAATTCAACAAACTGGGTCGTATTCCCGTTCTTAAAGCCCGCATGAATGCTGATCTGCATATGGCCGATGATTTGAAAAGCACCGGCAAAGGCAATCTTTTCGTCATCTTTGGCGAACCGGACGTTGACGTGCTGGAAGCTAAAGATGGACAGGTTCAAATTAAAATTAATGGAGTGGATGTCTTTCATCCCAGCACCGGTGAAGTCCGCAGCGACGGCGCCGAAGGAATCGCCTGCTGGTTTATCGATACAGATTATAATGAGGAAAGCTTCTTTGTTCGCCACGCCTATTTCCTAGGCGCAAACGATCCTTACAGGGCATTGAAGACGACACTGAAAGCGGAAATCAACCAAGAAGCCTGGGCAACGTTAAACAGCGATATTTCCCGCCCCTTCGACAAACCAAAATCCGGCCGCATCGCCGTCAAAGTCATCAATCATCTCGGTGATGAAGTGATGAAGGTGTTCAAGGTTTGATAACAATGCGTGTTTCGACGCGCTCTGAATATTTGAAAAAATGAACAAAACGCTTAAAGATCAATTGTCAAAAGTTGCGCCATCTCTAAATCTCACGTCAAAATGCGATGTGATGACTTTGGACCTAAAAATAGGCGACCGTGTCAAGCATCGGAATTTCGGCGAAGGCATAATAGTTCAGTTATACCCGAACGCTCAGGGAATAATTGCAGATGTTAAATTTGCTCATGCTACTGAATATGTCGATTCCAGGACTCTAAAGTGCAGTCGCATAGAGGATATCCGACATAAAATCGAGAACGAAGCTAAGAGGAAGGCCAACGCTGCAAAAAAAGAACGGGAAAGGGAGATACAAGAAAAAGAGAAGCTAAGGAGGAAGGAAAAACGCAGGCAAGAGAAGATAGAGATTGAACGCAATAGGGCCGAAGAATTGAATAAGGCACGCAAGCAAGCCCTGCTCAACAGACTGCAAAATATTTTTGAATCCGATTTTCTTTCCGCAGATCAGTTGTACAAGGCAGATCCGGATTCCAACCTTATCAATGAGACAGAATATAAAGAATCGAAAACTTCTTTTGTTCAAAACTGGGCGGTAAACACGATTGGAATAGATCTTGATGTAGAACAGGCGGCAGCGGTGGCAGCCGTGCATGGTGATATCAAAGTCACCGCCCGCGCAGGAAGCGGAAAAACAAGAACTCTGGTTACACGTTCGATCTTTCTCCAGAAGCACTGCCGTATCGCTCCCCACGAGATACTCCTCTTGGCTTTCAATACAGCCGCTGCTAATAAAGTGAAAGATGATCTATCGAAGTTCCTCAAAGGAAATATTCCTCATGTATTAAACTTTCATAAGCTTGCATACGCCCTTGTTCGCCCGAAAGAGAAACCGATTTATGATGACGATAATCTAAACCAGTTTAGCCTTAGCCGCGAGATTCAGGAAATCATTGATAGCCGCAGGATGTCAAAAGAATATGGCCCTTGCATCAAAGAGGTGATGCTTGAACATTTCCGTCATGACTGGGTGAACATCGCTAACGGCGGTTTTCATCTTACAATTGATGAATTCTTGGCCCATCGCCGTCAACTTCCACGCGAAACTCTAAAGGGTGATTATGTAAAGTCTTTTGGGGAGAAGCTGATCGCCAATACCCTTTTCGAAAATGACATTGATTATCACTATGAACAATATTTCCCTGGAAAAAATATCGATTTCGATTTTCGACCGGACTTTACGATTCCCAACAAGGATAAGAATGGAGGTGTGATAGTTGAGTATTTCGGCATTCAAGGCGACAAAGACTATGACGAACTCGCGGACCGGAAGCGAGAATTAATGACAAAGCAGTCCAATTGGGTATTTCTGGAATTCTTTCCAAAAGACATCAAAAACTATGGCGAGAAGAAATTCGCAGAGGCACTAATTGGGAGACTGCAAGAGGCGGGAATTAGGATTACACCTTTATCTGAGACAGAGATCTGGGAACGCGTGAAGGAACGCGCGATAGATGGCTTCACAAAGGCTATGCGTCAATTCATAAGTCGCTGCCGAAAACTCAACCTGAGTCCTGATAAGCTAAAGGCACTTGTCAATGCTCATACACCTTGTTCAAAAGCGGAGAGCCTTTTCTTGGGTATAGGCATTTCGGTGTACGAAGACTACCAAAATATACTTACCCAAAAACGTAAGGAAGATTTTGACGGTATAATGTGGCGGGCAGTTAAACGACTTCACAATAATGAGACTAATTTTAAACGGGACCAAGGGCGGGAAATCGGTAACCTTAAGGATATTCGATTCATAATGATTGATGAATTTCAAGACTTCTCAAAAATGTTCTTCGAGATGATGAACGCCATCCGCTTAGTCAATCCAAATGTCCAGTTTTTCTGCGTCGGAGATGACTGGCAGGCAATAAATGCTTTTGCAGGTTCTGATCTCGATTATTTCGAAAATTTTGATCAGTATTTTAATAATTGCTCTCAACAAAATATCCGTACAAATTATCGCTCTCCTAGAGGGGTGGTTTCCGTAGGTAATGCACTTATGAACGAATTGGGGGGGATATCAGCCCAGGCGTCCCCGAATCGAAAAGATCACGGATGGTTAAGAATATGTAACATCGACGAATTTATCCCAACAGCGCCAGAACAGGCTCTTCATAATGCTGACAAAAGAACACCCGCACTCTTAAGACTCATTCGGCATTTGCTGGAGCGTGATACAATGGTTGTAATGCTTTCGAGGAGAAGCGGTGCACCATGGCATAATATCCAATATACCGATACAGAATTGCAGGAAGCGGATGAACAGGAGCGTTTCCGAAGCTATATTTGTTCATATTTACCAGAAGATGACCGCGAAAGAATCACCATTTCAACAACACATAAATATAAAGGCCGTGAACGAGAGGCAGTAATCATCCTGGATGCAACGGACAGCAACTATCCTCTGATTCACCCTCATTGGTTTTTTCAAAGAGTTTTTAAAAATAGCATTGATAAAATAGAACGTGAAGAGCGACGCCTGTTTTATGTAGCAGTGACCAGAGCAATGAACTCGTTAGCCCTGATTACAGAGGCGCAAACACAAAGCCCTTTCATTGCAGATATAAATAGTCATCACCCCATCGAAACCCTGCGGTGGGATGACTTGGCACCAGTATCTTCGTTGGATAGCCCGCGTTTAGAAATAAGGGTCTTCAATAAGTATACTTATGATATCAGAGATCAACTCAAGGATCGAAAATTCAAATGGAACGAATCCAAACGATATTGGCATAAAGCTGTCATGGCTGAGGGTTTTTCTTTTGATGATCTAATTGGACAACCGTGGGCAAATAGCGGTGTTGAAATTCAAGTTTATAATGAATCGTTAGAGCTGTTGTACGAGCGATAAATATGGGTCATGGTCAATGTGTCAAATAATGCCAGGCAAGATTATTTTGAACGCATATGGGCAAAAAAATAGGAGAATGAATTTATGCAAAAAAATGGAATATTCCACGAAAAAATGCGACGCTTCTGGCGACCTGGTGACGAGATTATCTGTACTCGGGTTTTTCGACGGTCGAGCAATAGCTGCTATTTATGCGGCAATACGCCGATTGAATGGCACCATGTTCTGTTGAATCCTATTTCAAATCAAACCATCGATGTCGAATTTTCTTGCGTTATAGATATGAAAAAAATAATGGAGCAATTAGGCTCCTATGAAAAGATCTTTTTCTTCCCGCAGTATTTAGAAGAAGTGAAACATCTTAATTCTCAGTATGAAGGTGTGGCGGCCATCGTAGAATTTAGTCCTAATCCTGATATTATTGCTAGATTATTATCTCATCCTGAAGATCTTAATTACAAACAGGTCAGGGCCATACTTGATCATACGGTGAGATTCAACGATGATCTTATGACAGAACTGTTTCATGCCGCTCTTGATATATATATTGAACGAAAACATTTCATTTATGAACAGTTACCCGACAGTCAGAAGAACGGCAATGTCGAGCACAGCATTAAAAATTATTTTCGTGAAGAATGGGAAAGAGTTCAATCTGAAGAATATAGGGAAGAATCATATCATGGGCATATAAGCGACGAAGATTATCCCTTTTAATTTAGAAAGAATAAAACGAAATGAACTTCCGCATCGCTGACACATTTACTGACAGTTTATCCAAACTGACAAATGAAGAACAGAAGGCAGTAAAGACAACCGCTTTTGATCTTCAAATGAATCCGGCCAATCCGGGTATGCAATTCCATAAGCTGGAAAAGGCAAAGGATAAGCGTTTCTGGTCTGTACGTGTAAGCAGCGATTTACGTCTGATTGTTCATAAAACAGAAGACAGTCTTCTTTTATGTTATGTCGGCCATCACAATAACGCATATCAATGGGCTGAAAGCCGCAAACTGGAAACACATCCCCAGACGGGTGCAGCGCAACTTGTGGAGATTCGGGAAACCGTCAAAGAAATAATCATTCCACAATACAAAGAAGCGCAAAAACCGGTTGCGACAATAAAGCCACTGTTATTTGAAAATTGCTCTGATGAGGAACTGCTGCAATACGGTGTGCCTCCTGAGTGGCTTGATGATGTGCGCAAGGCAAACGAAGACACCATTCTGGAACTGGCCGACCATCTGCCGGGTGAAGCGGCGGAAGCGCTTTTGTGTTTGGCCACAGGAACTCAACCGCAAATAATTCCTCCTGCTGTTGCCGGTTCTGATCCATTCAAGCATCCGGATGCCGAACGTCGTTTCCGCACGATGCAGAATGTTGAAGAACTGGAACGCGCCTTGGATTTCCCATGGGAAAAATGGATGATTTTTCTTCATCCAGCGCAAAAACAAATGGTGGAAAAAGATTACGGCGGGCCGACAAGAGTTTCCGGTTCAGCAGGCACGGGCAAAACAATCGTTGCCCTGCACAGGGCCGTCTTTTTATCGCGTTCCAATCCCGATGCCCGTGTGCTTCTAACGACATTTTCCACTACTTTGGCCAATGCTTTACGTATCAGAATGAGACG
>Ga0209203_1001808_pt1 | contig 15104 bp, 20 predicted proteins | sample AD_UKC109_MetaG_FD_184423 | JGI IMG/M metagenome (GOLD analysis project Ga0209203, IMG submission 184423) | Active sludge microbial communities of municipal wastewater-treating anaerobic digesters from Hong Kong - AD_UKC109_MetaG (SPAdes)... | ecosystem: Engineered > Bioreactor > Anaerobic >... | reverse complement strand
TGAATAGCCCATAATGCCATCGAAACCCAGCCCTGGGATATGCAAGACATCCTCTGCACGGAGCTTGACCAGTTTGCTGTCACGGGTCGTGTACTCGTAAACAAGCGCACCGCTCGAATTACGGTCGACATTCATCTTGTCAGGCAAGAGCGGGTACAACCCCACAATTTGCCCCCGACCTGAGCGGATGATTTGACTGTAGGCATTACCCCAAAGCAGCAGGTGCGAAAGCATCGTTTCCCGCCAGACGAATGAGGTCATTTCGCTGTTGGGTTCATCGTGAAGCAGTTGGTACAGCGGATGATCCATTGCCTTTTCCTTGCCGTCATCCGTAAACTGATACACGTGCAGCGGCAGGCTGGCGACCGTTTCGGCAATGACACGAACGCAGGCGTACACCGCCGACATCTGCATGGCAGAGCGCGGGGTGACCGACTTGCCCGCCTCGCTGGAGCCAAAATAAAACGCCAGCGCTTGGCTGACGGCATTTTGCGGTTTATCCCGCGAGCGGAACAACTGTGGGAAAGGGTTTTTCATGGGACACCTCCAAGGTTATAGGCCAAGCCCCGTCTTATGGTCATGGCATTTTTTGCACAGCGGCTGCCAGTTGGTCTGATCCCAGAACAGTCTTTGATTACCACGGTGTGGAATGATATGGTCAACCACAGTCGCAGGTGTGGTGCGATGATTACGCAGACACTCCGCGCACAGCGGATTTTGTTTCAGAAATCGGGCCCTCGCTCGTTGCCACCGCTTGTCATACCCGCGAGCAGCTGCACTATCACGGGTATATTGTTTTCGGTGTTCCTCGCAATACACACCATCCGACAGATTCGCACAGCCAGGATGGCGACAGGGGCGTTTGGGTCTACGTGGCATTGTGAACCTCCTCAAATAAACAATAGGCCTCGATCATCGTCATAGACACTGCCGTTATTGCTCTGATTCTTCATGGCACGGTCGAGCGCCATCACCATAGCCACCGCACCATCGACCTTTTCGGTGGATTTGGATTTATCGATTTTTTGGTTCCCTGCTGGGTCGGTTTTCACATAGGCGTTGTCCATATTCCACCGAAGCACAGGATGACCGCCATGCGCGATGCGGTGCTCCAGCACCAAGCGCATGAGTTCTTTCGTGGGCGGACTCATATCACGAAAACCCTGACCGAAGGGAATCATGGTAAAGCCGTCATCTTCGAGCGCTTGCACCATCATGGTGGCGTTCCAACGGTCATAGGCGATTTCACGGATGTTGAATCGTTCCCCAAGATCATTGATGGCTTTTTGGATGAAGCCGTAATGCACCACATTGCCTTCGGTGGTTTGGATGAAGTCCTGCTTTTCCCACACGTCATACATCACATGGTCGCGGCGCACACGCAGTTCAAGCGTTTCATCAGGCAACCAAAAGTATGGCAATACGTAGTAGGGCTCATCATCATTTTCAGGTGGAAATACCAGCACAATCGCGGCCAGGTCACTGGTGCTGGCAAGGTCAAGCCCAGCGTAGCACGCTCGCCCTTCAAGGATTGATACATCAAACGATGCTCCGCATTCGTCCCACTTGTCCATGGGCATCCAGCGGATAGACTGCTTGACCCACTGGTTTAAGCGAAGCTGGCGAAACATGTTCTCATCTGCTGGGCTTTCGAGGGCTTTACGGTAGGCATCCCGCACCTTATCAATGCCAATGGTGTGTCCAAGCGATGGGTTGGCCTTGTACCAGTTCTTCTCCAGCTTCCAATCCTCGGTATCTGGGAGACCAAATACCACAGGATAAAAGCGCGGATCACGCTTGCGGCCTTCCAATATATCCAGCGCCTTTTGATGCACTTCCCAGCAGATGCTGTTACGGTCTGTTCCCGCCGTGGTCAGAAAGAAAAACAGTGGTTGCTTTCGTGCATCACCGCTGCCTTGGGTCATGACATCAAAAAGTTTTCGGGTCGGCTGGGTGTGCAGTTCGTCAAAAATACACGCCGACACATTCAAACCATGTTTTGTAGAAATTTCTGAGGATAACACCTGATAAATGCTGCCTGTTGGCTGGAACACCATGCGTTTGGTTGATGGAATGATTTTAATGCGCCGCGCCAGCGCGGGTGACTGCCTGACCATGTCCACCGCGACATCAAAAACAATCCCTGCCTGCTGGCGGTCACATGCGCAGGAGTAGACCTCAGCTTTCCACTCATCATCGTTGACCAGCATATTCAAGGCGACCGCTGCGCCAAGCTCACTCTTGCCGTTTTTCTTCCCGATTTCGATATACACCTGATTGAACTGGCGCATGGTAAGGTCTTCTTCCCTAACAGTGCCAAAGACATCAGAGATGATTTGTCTTTGCCACGGCAGCAGTTTGAATGGCTTCCCATGGAACTCACCCTTGGTGTGGCGAAGGCACTCGATGAACTGGAGTGTACGCTGCGCTTTGCGTTCATCATGTGCCATCTTGCCAGCCCCCTTTGAGCAATTTTTCCATCGGATCATCGGAATCGATGCTAGACGAATCGCCTGTCGCAATTCGTGCACGGCAAGCGGGTGTTAGCCCAAATTCTGTACAGAAGGATTGCATGATCTTCAGGTTTTGCTGGGCGATGGACACTTGCGGCACTTGCTGTACATAACCGCTGGGTGTTTTGAAAATCGACCCATGCCGGGTGATGAACTCCTCCGCCTCGCGCCAGCGTGCGTACGCTTGGCAGTAGCCCGCAAATGCGGTAAGGTCGGCTTCCGTCAGCACGCCCATGGCTTTGAGGGCGGACGCCAGGCGCTTCCATTCCTTCTTGGCTTCAGGCAACAGCCACGATGGGCATCGGATGTTGTCTGCCGGTGGCTTGGGTTCATGCTTGTTCAGCTTCTGTTTGCCGGGGTTGCCTTCCAGCACCTTGAGTGCTGTGGGCTTGGGCTTGCGTCCGGGCGTAGCCAATGGAAATGCCTCCCTTCATAAAAATGGGCACAAAAATACCGCCATGCAGCGCACAGCGGTTGAGGTGCCCTTTGATGTTATGCGTCGGTATCGGTTGATTCCTGTGGTTTCGGTGCTTTACGGCTTCCAATTCCGGGTATGCCCGCCATGAGCACTTTTCTTACGTCCTTGTACTCTTCGCCGATAAATCCAAGCCTAAGCAAGAAACATCGGAATGCGTACTTCGGGTTCTCGGTGTTCTTCCAGGTCATCGACACTCGCTTTTGAGTCTTTGCCATTTTGATAAGCGCTGCGATGAGGTGGATGGTGGCGTTAATGAGATCAGGCGATGAGGTGCCCGCCAGCCAATCAAACCGCAGTACCTCATCATCCGTGAAGTCACAGTCCAGCGTTTCGGTGTCCAAAGCGAGCTTAATCAGGTTACCCTTACCTTCGATGAGCTTGCTTAGATTGCCTAGGTCATTTCCCGTCATGCCCTCTTTGGGGAACAGCAAGCTCACGCCGTCGATGCCCTTGTTTTGGATGCACCGACTCATGAATTCATCCTGCGGTGGTTCCGCTGGAATTTCCCAGTCATTACCAGTCGTCGCAAAGCCCTTGGCGCGAAGTCCGACCACAAGCTGACCAACGGCCTTGGTATCAGTGAACTCATCCGTTTCAACCTCGCCGTCTCGATTGACCGTGTAATCGCCAACCTTATATGCAAACGATGGCGGCCCTTGATACTCTGGCTTGACTGCGAGAATTTCACCTATGGCATGTGTTAGTTCTTTTCTGAGTTCCTTGCCGTTTTCAAACAAAATCGTCATTGTAATTTTCCTCCTTGAGGTTGCGTACTCCCGTTTTAGGGGTGTACTATACATCCCTCATGTGGAAAGGAATAGCAAGATGGTGTAGCGCACAAAAATGTACGGTGATATGGTGTGTTATCCACCAAAAGAAACCGCCTTCTCACGAAAGCGACTGCATCGGTCTACACCTGTTCAATTCCATCCACAATTTTGGAAGCAGGAGTTGTCTCTCCATCGCGCACAACAAAAACGTCTGTTTGCTCACCTTCATGCGTAGACAGATATCTTTTTACCGCTACATCCACAAACTTGGGTTCCAGCTCAACGCCATAGCAGATACGTTCCAGCTGGTCGCATGCCATAAGCGTGGAAGCGGAGCCTAAAAAGGAATCCAGCACCACGCTGTTCGTCAGCGTAGAGAGTTTAACGAGATAAGCAATCAGCGGCACTGGCTTGGAAGAAGGATGACCACAGCCCTCGGTCTTGGAGTTTTTGATGCGCGGGAACTCAACAATGGTCGTCTGCTTTTGATCGCCGTACCATTTATGCTTACCCTTCTTCAGCCAACCATAGAGAATGGGTTCATGCAGGTACTTGAAATCCGTGCGCGTAAGCACGAGCTGATCTTTCTTCCAGATAACAGTCGCCCCGAGGTGATACCCGGCTTGATCAAACGCTTGCCTGAACAACAGACCATTGGAGTCGGCGTGAAACATATAGATGGCGGCATCGTTAGCCATGTTTTCCGAAAGCCGTTGCAGGGACTGCAGAATAAACTCATAGCCTTTTTCATCATTGAGATCATCATTTTTGATTTTTCCAGAGGCACTCTCTAGCGACACGAGATAAGGCGGGTCCACACAGATCAGATTTGCTTTTGTGCCACCCATCAGCCGTTCAAATGTTTCTGGCAAGGTGCTGTCACCACAGATGACACGATGCCTACCCAAATGCCAAACATCACCCAATTTTGAGAAGCAAGGTTTTTTGAGTTCTTCATCGACATCAAAGTCATCTTCCTGGATGTCCTTGTCAAGCACCTTGTTAAAAAGTGCATCCACCTCGGCAGCGTCAAAGCCAGTAACATCAAGGTCATAGCCGCCATCTTTTAGGTCGGCCAGCAAGTCAGCCAGAGCCACGGGCTCCCATTCACCGACTGCTTTGTTGAGGGCGATGTTCAGTGCTTTTTCATCGGCTGGGCTGTCGATATGCACGACCACGCAATCAATCTCAGTCGTGCCCTCTGCCACCAGCACCTTGTAACGCTGATGACCGCCTACGATATTGCCTGTGACTTCGTTCCAAATCACAGGGTCAACATAGCCAAATGTGGACATTGACCGCTTGATTTTTTCATAGGCAGCATCCCCGGGTTTGAGATCTTTGCGCGGATTATACTTCGCGGGCTTGAGTTTTTCCACGGGTATGCGCTGTAAATTCATGTTGGTGTTCATGGGTTTTCCCTCCGATTTTCTTGGATTGTGGCTTAAAACCGCTTGCGTTTCCATATTTATACAGGCGCATAATGCACCAATATTTTGCGTGTTTTATGCGCCCTTTTTGCATACAAAGTCCCGATTTTACTGGGTTTGGGCTCAGGGGCCCCGGGCCCCTGTAATTCTCGGCGACGGAAGCGGGTCGGCCGATCGGTCTGGAGCAAGGGATTCACAGAGATTGCATCCCCCTCCCCCAAGGCAAACTTTCGCAGGGCAAAGCGCGAAAGCCAAATCCTGGCCGCCATCGGACTTCACTACGGCGAAGCGGCGAAGTGGACAACCCGGCCGTTTAGGCCCGACTTTCGCACGGTGAAGTCGAGAAGTCCCGTCGCCGGCCCCCGGCGCCGGCCGGCTAAAAGTTTCGGCGCGGGCGGTCACAGGACCGCCTTCGCGCCGTATAGGAAGAAACCCGCAAACCCTTTTGTGGATTGGTGTTAAGCCACAAAGGACTGGCGGGTATTCTTGTGCGGTTTAGCCGCTTGCTTTTTGGGAAACCTCGAGCGATAAATGGGTCGCGCCACGGAAAACGTGGCAACTGCCGCGGACGGGAAAAGCCGTCGGGCAAGGAGGCAGCTCCGTGAACGAAAACCAAAACGAACGAATCCTTTGCGCCGCCCAAGCCGTTCAACTCGCCGCCCGTTCGGTTCTGGAAGCCCTTGCAAGCGCAAACAACCCCGAAGGCTGGGCATTGGGCGACCCAACCTACTGGGCAGCCCGGGCCGCCGCTGAAGCCGCCCGCTCTGCGGGCGACGACGAAACCGCTGACTTCACCGACCAGCTCGCCGACGAATTCGTCACCCTGGCCAACTCGGTCGGACACACCATCCTCCGGTAACCCGCCCCCTGACAAAGCCGTCCGATTAACCATCGAAGGAGGAGTTCCATGTTTTTCAAACAAGTCGCTTACGTTTCCGCCCGTGCCAACCGTGCCCGCGAGGCCGGTCGGGTCGCCCTTTACTTCGCACAACGGTACGACACTTACCCGTCGGTTGAGACCCGCCGGGATGCCGAGCGAACGGCCAAAGCCGCCCTGAGGGCCGCCGACCGTGCCGAGGAAGCCGCTTTTGCCATTGACCCCGTTGACGCCGAGAACAACCCTATCCTTTTCGAAGCGCATTGCAACGCCATGGAAATGGCGGAGTTTGCCAGAAAAGTCGCCGCCGCGCACGCACGCCCCGCCTGACGATGATTGGTTGGCTGCCAGTCGAAACGCTCCAAATCAAGGGGCGTCGCGGGAAGCCCGCGCTTCAGAAAACCGAAGGAGGAACCACCCATGAAATCCATACCCGAACTCGACGCCGCCATCCAAGCCCGGACACCTATCTCTGCCATCGGCGTTGGACACACCTTCATCCGCGCATACCAGTTCGCGCAAAAATGCAATAACGATGAGCTGGACTTCTACGACACTTTCTTCGAAACCGACGTGCCCGGTATGGCAGCCGACTGCAAACGCTTTCAAATCAAGAGCTTTACCATTTCGTCCCCGCACTCCAACATGGCCGACTCGCTTTGGGCGTTACAGCAGCTCGGTTGGCGCATTACTGGCATGACACAAATCAATTCCCAGTTCAAGAATTACAAAACCGGTGCATACGACAGGATATCCGCCCTTCGGCTTGCGTACCATCCTGCCTGATCAATCTGGCTGGCCGTCAGCCGAAATCTATCACTTTGCAGGACAAGAAAGCCACAGCTTTCAAATCAACCGGGAGGTATTTGCATGAACACCATCGTGATTAAAGTCTGGCGCGGCATCGTTGCCGAGGTTTATGCCGACGACCCAAACGTAACGGTGACCGTCATCGATGAGGATGAACTGACCAACCAATCCGACACAACGCTGCCCGAACACCAGGTGTACTGACGCTTTCAAATCAAGAGGGAGGACTCCGCATGAACATCACCACCTTCGCCCAGTGCATGGACGTTTTCGATTGGTACGACGACAGCCTGTACGACTGCCTAACTCATATCATGCTCGCCAAACTCGACGGGGACGAGCGCATCCAGCGCACGCTCCCCGACCTGATCCAATATGCCAACGACCTGATCAGCGCCCACAAACACACCGATGCCGCATACCCGATGGAGCTTCTACATCAACCCGCCTGACGAGGCCGTGCGGCACACGGCCGAAACCTGCCGCTTGGCAGGTCGCGGGAAGCCACAGCTTCCAAATCAAGCAAGGAGGGAACACAACATGAACGAAAGCGCAGAAGACCGCACCATGGATATCATCATCGAGGTGTATAACAACATGAGCGCGGAAGGGAAGCGAAACTGGGCGCCGGCAGACGCGCAGGATGTCGTAAGCGACCAAATCAAGATGGATGCAGCGCACGGCCTGCCGCCCACGGTCTACGATGCGCGGGATTTCTACGAAACCATCCGCGAGCTCGTTACCCAAGACGGCATCGCATAGGCTGCGCTCGGTACATCTGTAGTAAAATCCAGCGAGAGGAGCGCAAGAGCATGAAGAAAGCATTCCGGCTCGAAGGCTCTCAAATCAAGCTCAGGGAAGTCAAAGCCCTGGTCGGGCAGGCACGGTACGAACACATCATCCGTGAAGCGCGGAAAACCTTTCTGCAAGACCCGGTCACCGAAATCGCATTTATGACACACCATGGTATCCTCACCATAGAATTCCGTCTCGACTAACCACAGCTTTGAAATCAAGGAGAGAATGATGAAATATATTGCTTACGGTTCCAACATGTCCACAGACCAAATGGCGTACAGATGTCCCGATGCCAAGCTCATCAGCACGGGACGGCTGCAGGGCGCACAGCTGGAGTTCTTCCTGCATGCCACGGTCGAACGTTCCCAAATCAAGAACGCCTTTGTGCCCGTCGCCATCTGGGAAATCAGCAAAGCCGACGAAAAACACCTTGACCGATACGAAGGGTATCCCAGCTATTACATCAAGGAAGAATGGATGGTTCACATGGATGATGGCTCTCAAATCAAGGGGATGATCTATCTCATGAATCACAAGCGGTACAGCTTACCCACCACCGAGTATTACAATGGCATCCGAGATGCATACATCGAACTGGGACTACGCTCTCAAATCAAGCGGGTGCTGCGTCCAGCCCTGCGCAGGAGCTTCCGCCATGCCAAGCAATAATCTCCCAACGCAAAACGCCTGCTCGGCTTTCAAATCGAGCAGGCGTTTTCCCGTTTGTGGGGCTTTTGAATCCAGGAGAAGGTGACCCGTTAGGGTTGCGGTTTCGTTTCAACACGTGCCAACGTGGGGCAAACAGAAGCCGGTCAAAGGCTGCTGATGATTATTCCTCATCTAGTTCTGCAATGATACTAATCTCTTCATCGGTGCTCTCGAATCGAATCGTGAGGGGACCATCCGCTGAGTCGAACACAGCATGGAATGGGTTGGGTTCGAGCCGAACCAACCCAGGACAAACACTGTGGGCGAGCTCCTGAAACTCTTTGAAATCCTCATACTCGCATTCGTCCCGCCAACGCTCAAACAAATAGCACAGGCAATGCGTTTGTGCTCCTTGGAGGCTTTCCCACACCTGATCACCGGACAGGGTTTTGAAATCAACAGTCGGTCTCATACACGCCCATTCACCAATCGGGAGCTGTTCACCCTTGACAGCGAGCAAGGCTTCAGACGTTCCGCAAACATCGCAAACCATGATATCTGCTTGTCGACTGAGAGCATTGCGATTCACGTTATCAGCCATCGTATCCTTCCCACACCGAGGACAGGGTAAGTGTTCATTTTGCTGCTGGACTTTCAAATTCAACAGCGTTTGATGTTGTTCTTTGGTCATTGGATTTACCACCTCGCTTTCAAATCGTCGTGATGTTACCGTACTATTTTTGTAATAGCAAGATAAGGTTTTGCATCAATTTGAGTAGTGCTCCTGAATTTTCTTGACTGCACTTTCTAAGACAGCGCAACGATCAAGCTGCTCCCAAGGATAGTTGGGGTTGGTGAAGTGACCGTACACAGCGGTTGGCGCATAGATCGGGCGGCGAAGCTGAAGAAGGTCGATCATTCCAGAGGGGCTGAGGGGGAAGCTGTTAAGCACAGCGTGGTCGATCATGTGCTTTGGAATCGTCTCGCTTCCAAAGGTGTCTACCCGAACCGCCACAGGCACTGCCTTGCCGATGGCATAGCAGAGGTTCACTTGGCAGCGGCTGGCCAAGCCGCAGGCTACGACATGCTTGGCGATATACCGTGCCATGTACGCGCCCGTGCGGTCAACCTTAGTGGCATCCTTTCCTGAAAGTGCTCCGCCGCCTTGCAAGGCCAGGCCGCCATAGGTGTCCACCATGAGCTTGCGACCCGTCAGGCCTGTGTCGGCAGCAGGGCCGCCTTCCACAAAACGACCCGATGGATTGATGAGTACCTCGGTATCATCATCCATCGGGAAAGCTTCAAAGCATGGCAGAAGCACCTGGAAGTAAATCTCCTGTTTAAGTGCTCTCAAATCTTTCTCGCTGGTATGCTGGACGGACACCACCACCGCTTGTACGCGCTTGGGTTGGTCGTCCTCGTACTCAATCGTCACCTGCGCCTTGCCGTCGGGCAAGCTGCCCCGGAGGATTCCATTTTGACGAACCTCATCCACACGCTTACAAATCCGATGCGCCAGAACCACAGGGAGCGGCAGCATTTCATGGGTCTCGTTGGTGGCATAGCCATACATCGTGCCCTGATCACCAGCGCCGATGGCTTTTGAATCATCATCGCTGCCTGCACGGACTTCCAGCGATTGGCTCACGCCAGCGGAGATGTCCGGGCTTTGGCGATGCAGATACACCTGCACTTTAAAATCAAACGGCTCGTAGCCGACATCGCTGAGCACGCTGCGCACGATGCTTCGCACATTCGACTTGCCAGCACAGCTGATTTCACCTGCGATGATGATCCGACCCTTAGTCGCCATCACCTCACAGGCCACCCGTGAGTGCGTGTCCGAACGAAGGCATTCATCCAGTATGCGATCTGCAATCTGGTCACAGAGTTTATCCGGGTGTCCAGCACACACGCTCTCGGCAGTTCTTAAATCTTTATCCATGGGTTTCACTCCAATCCTAATTTTGGGTTTAGAGAAAGCCCCCGCCAGCAATGGCGAAGGCTTGAGTATATTTCTTCCACGATACCATCGTAACACACCTTTTTGTAACATTTGTCACATGGTCGGACTTTTTTGAAAAAAGTTTTAACCGCCCCTGAGCAGGGGATGATAAGCAGCGCCAACCCACGTCTCTGGTCGATACTGATTGGCGTTGCAAGAAGCTTTTTTGAATGCAACCGCAACCGTAGTGGGCAGACGAACACTCCGAGCGCGTTCATCAGCAGCTTCAAAATAGCTCCGCATCTCCTCGCGTACATGAGTTCGGGTTAGGTAGGCGTACCGCAGCACGTCAGCATCCAACTGATATGCCAAGTAGTATTTATCTACCCACAAATAACCCGTATCGCTCTGCGTATGAAGAGGGAGTGGGGTTGCCGTCCCGTGCAACTGCCGAATATCAGCATATGCAAGCCGCATCAATCCAAACCGCGTGCAAACAACCTTCATCAGCGCGTAAAGCTCTGGACAGGTCAGGCACACCAGTGCCTTTCGCTCTCTACTGTGCATAGGGGTGCCTCATGGATTCGCGCAGCAAGGCATCCACCATGGGCAGTGCTTTACTGTCGTGCAGGCGGTGAACATGCTGCTTGCTCATGTGCAAGCCATCCGCAATGGACTGGAAACTCTGGAGATTGATATACTTACCCTCCAAAATCAGCCGGCAGTCCATGTCCGGGATTTGGTCGATCAGTCTTGCGGCTTCAGCTTTCAAATCCACAAGATAATCAATCGCCCGATCCAGTTCCTGCTCGGCTTCCCACACACGAATAACGGAATCTGGCAGAACATTGACATTCCGAGTGTGTGTCACGGGTTCTTGTTCAAACGAAACGGATATGCTCTGGGAAAGTGCACGCAGATCTCGAATGCGATCCAACTTGTTTTGGATCTGCTGGTCAATGTGTCGAATCTGCGCCAGATACTCTTTGGCCGTCATTGGGGTTTGCGTGTTATTCATAGATGTCTCCCTCCAGTTCGTCAAGGATTGCTGCCACCTGCGCAGCGGATGTGACTTTGTAAGCGTGGCCCTTTGCAGCGTTGATGCGTCGCAGCGTTGTTTCTTGTAGCTTTGTGAGCTTGCCCGTCTCAGTCTTGACCTCGAAAGCCACGAACATTCCGTGGCAGCAAACGATGATATCAGGGATGCCAGCGGTACCGTACTGCCCGCCGTGTTCCTTCCAAGCGAAGCAGTAAGTACGTTGTTTCAGCAGCCGCATGATGGCGGCCACGATATGTTTTTCTGTCATTTTTGTGCTCGCCGCACGGGCAGCTTTTCCAGATTGCTCGTTCACTAACGGGTCTTGAAAATCATTCGTGCTCACTCTCATACTTTATCTACGAACCGAGAAAACCGGGTCAGTTGCCCACTCTCTCTATATATATTATTTTTTCTTTTTTCTTTTTTACTCATAATATAAAAGAATAGAGAACTAGACGGTTTTCTCGGTTCACCCCTCTGGATATATAGCCGCAACTTTATGCGTTTTGGACGCATGTCGCAGCCGACAAACCGACAAAACCATGTGGTTTCCACCTGCTATGGCAAGCAGACGGAAAGAGCAACTTAACTCTGGTCATCATGCTCAGTCCGTGTCCCTCCCCTCGGCGATGTACCGAAGTCCAGTCCAAACACGGCGCTTGGATACCTTGTCCCTGCTGCGCTGGATCGTGGGGTACTGCGCTTCGATGTCGCGGTTGAATATGGTCTGGGACATGCTCTTGAATCCTGCTTCGTTGCAGAATTCCTTGTACGTGTTGTATACTTCATCACGGACGGATATAGCCTCTTCGTCAAGCGTTAGATACATATCCGCAAACGACAATGAGCTGCTGCTCTCGGTGCGATATTTCTCCAACTCAGCACGCGTCGCCGCTGTTTCGTTGAAACGATATCCGTTGTTCATTACGCGCCGAAGCCCGACAAGTGCCCACATGAAGATGCCGTCGCTCTCGGCTGCGAGCTTCTCACGCAGGCTGTGATCTCGCTTATCCTTTGGCACAGATCGTTGAAACCGAATAATAATCAAGCGACGAAAAAAGCCTTCTGAACGATCCCCGTAGTTACGGGGTATCTCGTTGCAGGAGAACAGAAACCGTGCATAGGGCCTGAAGGAGAATGGGTCTTTGTTCTTGCGTTCAGCGGTGATGTAATCCTCGCCAGTGAGTGCCTTGAACATGCCGTTATCGTCTATGGCTTTAGAAGGCAGATCAGCAAAGATGTTGGCCAGCTTGCCGAACAGCTCTGCTTTATTGAAACGGTCACCGAGACTTTGCCACGGGATATTGGACACGTTGTCACTGCCCAGCAAGATGTCCTGTGCTACGGCAAGCAAGGTAGATTTACCTGCGTTTGCCGCTCCTACAAACACAAAAGATTTCTGCGCTTTGTTCAAGGGAACAAGCAGATAACCGAAGATCTCTTGCAGAAGTTTGATCTCAGGTTCTTCGAGGATGCTCTGCAGGAAGCGATCAAACACGGGACAGCCGAGATCGTCGTGTTCCATCAGTTCGGGGCGATACGCTGCGCCAATCTGCACAGTGGACAGGTATTCGGGTGTATGCTCACGAAACGACTCGTCTAGGAGGTTGTACAGGCCATTTTTGAGATTAAGGATGAATGCGTTGGGATTGATGTCCTGCACAGGACGGTTGATCAGCATACGCCATTGTCCCGTTGCATCATTGATCGCCGTTAGCACCGCATGCCGGGCGATCATGTTTTCGCGCACCTTGCCCGATGCCCAGAGGCCATCCTGCGAGTGATACACACCGTTCTCATACGCAAAGAACGTGCCAGCGCCGTAGAAAGCGTCCACATTCTTGGACATGTGTTCGGCCAGTACGCCCGGCAGGAAACGCATCCCACCTCGCTCGGTAACCTCGTACCAGTCAGGCAATTCCCCTGACTGCATCGCTTGCCGTGTTTCGCGGCTTAAGGTGTAAGCGCGATGAATGTCCTTGTGATACAGGCTCAGCGCTTTGGCGTCTCCAGCCTTGAGCCTGAAATGATCACGCAGATCATATTCGATGAACGTTCCAGCTTCCAAGCGTTCGATGTTGTACAAAGAATCCTTGATGAATTGCTGGGCGATGCGCATGTCCTGCGAAGGGTCGTTTGTGGGTTTGACAGACTTTAGCGCTTCCCGAAGCTCTTTTAGGTTCATGGGCAAATAACACATGGCCGCCGGCGCTTTGCACTTGCACTCGCCGTTTGCCATGCGAGGGCACTTGAAGCCTTTCCCCGCGATGGCTTTGCAGGTCATGGGCTTGGTGCCAGACGCAAGGAAGTGCTTAATTTTGCTTTGCGTCTCCTCCGCCCGATAGTTGGGATACTTGGCCGACAGCGCATGAATCATCTGCTCACCGCCATTAAACACAGCAAGGTTGGTAATCATCGCATACCAGTCGTGTTCAGGGAGCTTAGCGGCGTGGTCTTTGCAATGTGTCATGAACGCACAGCGACGCAGCACTGAGTGCAAGCCCTGCCTCGTCCCGCTGGGCGCAGAGGCCGTATCGACAGGTGGCATTTCTTCCTTGAGTTTTGGCAGATGCTCTTCCATCTGAGCCTGCGTGTAACGCAGCTCTGGGTTAAACTTGACACAGGTGACCATGACGGGTTCCTGTTTGCAATGATTGAACCCGGGCAAGCGCAGGACACGGCTTTCGTTGACGCAGGACTTGTCGCCATCAAAGTGCGCCACCAGCTCACGCTGAACTCTGCGAAACGATGCGACGCTAGCATCCCGCACCAGCCAATAGGTATGCAGGGATTTGCGGGTCTTGACAACAATGGAGGGTTCTAGCGGAAACGCTTGTATCCGTGCCCACTGCTCTTCAATGGAGGCATCATCGCATTCCATGAACTGGGCATTGATGCGTGTGATGTCGTTATCCTCATGACCGCCAGCGTTGACCACGAAATAGATACCGCGGTTCTTTTGGTTGTGTTCCCTGAGCGCTGGCAATCGCTTGGTGATGTCACATAGTGACGTTTCCAGCTTCATGCCTTGGAATGGGTCGCCATGCTTCTGGTCCGCAAAGATGCGCAGGCAGATTCTGTCCTCGGCAGCGAAGAACGGACGAAGGAATTCTTCCAAGGGGATGTTGAGTGTTTTCACGGTCGCACCTCCACGAGGTTGTCGTCGAAAAATCGGATTTTGATATTGCGATGCTTGGCCTTATACAGCTCTTTTTGCAATGTGGGTGTACGCTCACTGCCAAAACACCACACTTCCTGACAAAAGGATTGGAGAATCAAGCCCCAATACATTAGTTTTTCCTGTGTATCCTCATCATCTGACGTTGCTCCATGATCAAAAAACAACTGCGGTGCCAAGGGAATCCGCCCCTCCGCCATAGCAATCGCGCAGTAACGGTGGAGGGTCTGCTCGCATGCGTTCGCGGCGCATATATATGCGATCGGAATAAAACCGTAGAGCTTCCATTTACGCTCCTGTTCGAGCCTGGAAAACACAGCGCAGGCAGTCGGGTCGGGACAACCTGATGCGTTATATTTAAATTCGTGCATCATGAAAGTTCACCGTACCTTTCTCCAACAGATACATCCGCCGCCAACGACATGAAATTGTCCAGGGGCGGCATGGTCTCCATGCACCTTGTTACGATGCTGACGGCCTCGTCAGCCTTGTCACGGCGCACCTCAAATACAAGGCTGTCATGCACTGTCATGATGGGGCGGATATAGGGTTTGTCTGCAAGCTCTGTAATCAATCTGGCCATTGCGAGCTTCAGGCAGTCCGCGGCCAAGCCTTGTA
>Ga0209203_1001806_pt1 | contig 15118 bp, 13 predicted proteins | sample AD_UKC109_MetaG_FD_184423 | JGI IMG/M metagenome (GOLD analysis project Ga0209203, IMG submission 184423) | Active sludge microbial communities of municipal wastewater-treating anaerobic digesters from Hong Kong - AD_UKC109_MetaG (SPAdes)... | ecosystem: Engineered > Bioreactor > Anaerobic >... | reverse complement strand
TTTCGGCATATCGCGGGTTGGTTGCATAACCGGCACTTTTGAGTCCGTGCGCCCATCCTTTATAATCCCTGATATCCAGACTGAAAAGTCCGGCATAACGAGGCCTGGAGGTCAGAAAAAGAGAGTGGTCGTTAAAGGATTCTTCAGCCGAAGCGTATTTGCGGAAACATTCATCCCTGGCATCATCATCCATGGTATAGGTCATACCGGTCCATTCCTTGTGGCATTTGATTCCGAAGTGGTTATTTGCATTAACCGCCAGTTCTGAGTTGCCAATACCCGATTCAAGCAGGCCCTGGGCAAGTGTGATGCTGGCCGGAATCTTGTATTCGTGCATCTTTTTAACAGCAATATCACGATATTTCTCAATATAGCCCGTGTAGGCCTGATTCCGGGCAGCCGGTTGTGATATCAATGATAAGGGAAGCTGCCAGAAAAGAAATATTATAATAGCTACAGTGCTGATCCTCATTATCCGAAAATTTCAGGCAAAGATAAGCATCCTGCAATAGCGAAAAGCACAAAACAGGAAAAGCTCCGGAACAAAAATCCTTGCTCCTGTAAGCTGAGATGCCTTTAAATATAAGCAGAACAGCTCAAAGTGCAGGTTTTTTGGCAATAAGCCCGATTTAAAAGAATATCAAACCTCCCAATCGTCAAAATGTGTAATTTAGTGGAGTGAAAGTACACACTTCTCTACAAGTGAAATAACGATGCAGGAACCTACCATACTGATCGTTGAAGATCATGTGAAAATGGCCGATTCAATCAGCAGCGGCCTTGAAGAAAACGGATTTAAGACCGAAGTTGCTTACGACGGTTTTATCGGCAAGCGGCTGACTGATGCGAAGGAATATGACCTGATCATTCTTGATGTTAATCTTCCCCAGATTAACGGTTACGAGTTGTGTGCAATGATCAGGGCTAAAAATCCGTCGGTACCGGTAATTATGCTTACAGCTCTGGGCAGCACCGAAGACAAACTGCTTGGATTTGACAAGGGAGCAGACGACTACATTGTTAAACCATTTGAATTCAGGGAGCTGCTGGCCCGCATCAAAGCCTTGCTGAAGCGCTCAATCCAGGAAACCAGGAATGAGCAGTTACTCAGAATAGCTGATCTGGTAATTGATCTTGACAGCAAATCAGTGAGAAGGGGCGACACACCCATTGAATTGACTGCAAAGGAATTTGCATTACTTGAATATCTTGTCCGCAACAAGGGAAGGGTGGTTTCGAAAGCCGATATCGCCGAAAAAATCTGGAATATCAATTTCGATACAGGTACCAATGTTATTGAGGTTTATGTAAATTTCCTGCGTAAAAAGATAGACAAGAACTTTCCCGTAAAGCTGATCCACACCCATATTGGCATGGGTTATATACTGAAGGAGATGTGATAATATGCAGATAAGGACCAGATTAAGCCTGCAGTTTGCCCTGTTGGTGGGCAGTATATTAATTGCATTTTCCATATTGATCTATGCGCTCTCTGCCAGTTACCGCAAGCAGGAATTTACCGAACGCCTGCGCGAAAAAGCCATCAACACCGCCAAATTGCTGATCGATGTCAAAGAAATTGACAACGAACTTATGCGGATTATCGACAGCACTAACTACAGTTCACTGGAAGACGTTGAGGTGATCGTATTCGATTATTTCAAACGGTCAAGAGTTTATGTTTCCGGTAAAGCACCGGGTTTGGAAATCACCGAGGAATTACTTTCCAAAGCGAGGACCAGTGATGAATTCAGGTTTCGCCAGAACGACCGGGAAGCCATTGGGCTGCTCTACACTAACGGACTCAGGCGTTTTGTTGTATTTGCCTCTGCCACTGACAGGTATGGAATCACGAAGCTCAACAACCTGCTGCTGGTATTGTTGATTGGCCTGCTGGCTTCCATTGGATTGACGATTATTACGGGTTTATTTTTCTCACGGCAGGCGCTCAGGCCGATCTCCAATGTGATAAGTCAGGTTTCCTCCATCACGGCTTCGAACCTGGAACAACGGGTTGATGAAGGTAACGGAACGGATGAAATTGCCCTTCTGGCCATAACCTTCAACGAAATGCTGGTCCGTATCGAAAAAGCATTCCAGATCCAGAAAAGTTTTGTTTCAAACGCTTCGCATGAGCTGAGAACGCCCCTTGCTTCGATTACAAGCCAGATTGAAGTGGCACTGATGAAATCCAGGAATCCTGACGAATACCAGGTAGTACTCCGGTCGCTGCTTGAAGATGCCCGCAGCCTCAGCGGCCTGGCAAACAACCTGCTTGAAATTGCCCGCGCTGAACAGGACATTCATGCTTTGAAAAGGAAACCGGTAAGGCTGGATGAGCTGCTGCTTGAAACACAGAGTGAAGTTGAACTGCTGCACCCCGAGTACCACATTGAGATACTTATCAATGACAACACTGATGAAGAAAAGGAGCCGACTGTCAATGGCAACGAAAACCTGCTGAAACTGATTTTCACCAACCTGATTGACAATGCCTGCAAATTTTCATCAGGGAAACCGGTTAAGGCAATGTTGGAATACAACCCTGATTGCGCAGTGATTGCTGTTAAGGACCAGGGAATCGGCATCAATCCTGATGAACAGCAAAGGATATTTGAACCGTTTTACAGGGCCAGGAACGCGATAAATCATCCCGGACACGGAATCGGATTATCCCTGATACAAAAAATAGTCATTCTGCACGGAGGTTCTATTACGATAGATTCCGCCGAAGATAAGGGCACCACTGTAAAAGTCTGTCTTCCTTACACTCATTGACAAATGGAACTCATCCTGAAATATTTCCCGGACCTGAATCCCTGGCAGATCAGTTGCTTCGAAGCCATGCAACCGCTTTATAAAGAATGGAATTCAGCAATCAATGTGATTTCGCGCAAGGACATAGATCATCTTTACGAGCATCATATTTTGCATTCACTGGGTATTGCCCGCGTGATGCGTTTTGCCCCGGGCACCTCAGTGCTTGATGTTGGCACAGGCGGAGGATTTCCGGGAATTCCGCTGGCGGTGATGTTCCCCGAAGTAAGTTTTCACCTCATTGATTCAATCGGTAAAAAAATTAAAGTCGTGGATGCCGTTGCCACAACGCTAGGCCTTCAAAATGTCACCAGCGAACAGTGCCGGGCAGAACAGATTACCGGAAAGTATGACTTTGTTGTAAGCCGCGCCGTAACTTCTCTGCCTGAATTTACATCATGGATAAGAAAAAACATTTACAAAAGAAACATCAACCCCCTTCACAATGGGATATTCTATCTTAAAGGCGGAAATCTCACTGAAGAGTTGAAGCAATCAGCCGCAAAATATCAGGTATATCACCTGAACCGTTATTTCACCGAAGAGTTTTTCGAAACCAAATCGGTAATTCACCTCTGGTTCTGAGCAACAAGGTCTGCAATAAATTCCGCATCCAGGCCGTTCTTCCTGCCTCTTATCAACTAAAAACACTATTTTAGCAGACCGCTTTCATCGAAATCAAATCAATAATCTTTTAATAAACACCATTATGAATAACCCGATTCAGCATCTTGAGCCTAAAGCTGTATGGAAAAATTTCTTCAGCCTCACCCAGATTCCGCGTCCTTCCAAGAAAGAAGAGCGCATCATAGAATTTATGAAAAATTTCGGTTTATCAGCCGGGTTGGAAACCTGGGTTGATGAAGTCGGAAATGTGATGATCCGCAAGCCGGCAACCCCCGGAATGGAAAACCGGAAAGGCATAGTGCTGCAGGCGCACCTTGACATGGTCCCGCAGAAGAACAGCGATAAAACGCATGATTTTGAAAAAGATCCCATTGAACCCCAGATTGACGGAGAATGGGTTAAAGCCAACGGTACTACACTCGGAGCCGACAACGGCATGGGGGTCGCTGCAATAATGGCTGTGCTCGAATCAAAAGACCTTGTTCACGGGCCCATTGAAGCCCTCTTTACCATTGACGAGGAAAGCGGCATGACCGGAGCCTTCAACCTGCAGCCTGATGTACTTAAAGGCGACATCCTGCTGAACCTCGATTCGGAAGACGAAGGCGAACTTTACATTGGCTGCGCCGGCGGGATCAACGGCAATTTTGAGTTCCCGTTTAAAAAGGTCTCCACCGATCAAGGTACCATTGCATACAAAATCAACGTAACTGGCTTAAAAGGCGGACATTCGGGACTTGACATTCCGCTTGGACGCGGAAATTCCTGCAAGATTATTACCCGCCTGCTGTGGCACGGCATTCAAAAACACGGATTAAGGCTCTCATCACTTGAAGCCGGCAATATGCGCAATGCCATCCCGCGCGAAGGGCACGCCACAGTTACCATTCCGGTAAACGAAAAAGAAAAGTTTGAAAAGTGCATGCTCAGCTTTGCCGAAACCATCAAGGCAGAACTTTCGGTTACCGAACCCGGTCTTCAGATTACAGCCACCTCAGCTGCCATGCCTGATTACCTGATGGATGCCGATACGCAAAACCGTATGCTGCGGGCTGTTTACGGATGCCCTAACGGTGTGATCAGAATGAGCGATACGATGGAAGGACTGGTGGAAACTTCAACAAACCTGTCAATCGTAAAAACTGACGGAGAAACGGTAAAAGTGATCTGTCTGCTCCGCAGTTCTGTAAATTCAGCCAAAACAGACCTCACGCATATGATGGGCAGCATTTTTGAGCTGGCAGGGGCCAAGGTCGAATTCGACGGCGAATATCCCGGATGGAAGCCAAATCCGGATTCTGCAATCCTGAAAGCCATGCAGGATGTTTACAACACCCGTTTCGGGAAAGTGCCGGAAATCAAAGCCATACATGCCGGCCTCGAGTGCGGATTACTTGGCGCGGTTTATCCCGGCTGGGATATGATTTCCTTCGGTCCTACCATCCGTTATCCGCATTCACCCGACGAAAAAGTAAACATCGCTTCGGTTGAAAAATTCTGGATTTACCTGACCGAAACCCTGAAAAATGCACCGGTAAAACCGGCTGTCTGAGAAAAACATGTCAGCGGATTTTATAATCCGCTGGCTTTCTTTTTGTTATCAATAAGGACGATTTTCTAAAAAAAAATCCTAAATATTTGTCTGCTTCAGAATAGTTACTATCTTTGCAGTCCCAAAAAACAAGAATATGAGTAAGAGAACATTTCAACCGTCGCAGAGGAAGAGAAGGAACAAACATGGTTTCAGGGAAAGAATGGCATCTGCCAATGGCCGCAGGGTTCTTGCTGCCCGCAGGGCTAAGGGAAGAAAAAAACTGACGGTTTCGGACGAAGCCAAGCACAAATAATATCTGATGCGGCCCTGAGCCGTACCATCATATTCCGGGAAGGAGGTAATTCATATTGCCTCCTTTTCTTATATCAGCATTTGGCTGCAACCTTGCACCAAACACCATAGTACCGTCAGCAGAACCACACGGATTCATCAAAAAAGTTTAACTTCGCAAACCATAAGCTGCACCTTTTGCTTTTCACCATGGGCCTTCTCCGTTTCTTAATAATCATCTTTTCCATTTACCTTGCTTTCAGGATATTGACTACTTATGTATTCCCATGGCTGGTTAAACGTTCTGTGAAAAAATACCAGGAAAAGTTTTATGAACAGAATCCGCACCTGAAACCTGACCAACCGCGAAAAGAAGGGGAAGTGACCATTGAGAAAGTAGGCCGGGAAGAATCGGGTAACGTACCTGAGAACATTGGAGAATATACTGAATACGAAGACATCAAGTAAACATCAACCTTTTCAGCTCAAATTATGAAAATTCCAAACCTGAAACAGTATCTCCCGCACCTTGCTGTGGTGTTGATTTTCCTGGTAGTTATCATGAGCTATTTCAGCCCCCTGCTTGAAGGGAAGCGGCTCAGACAGCCCGATATCACCAACTGGAAAGGAATGTCGAAGGAAATCGTTGATTACCGGGCAAAAACCGGTGAAGAAGCCCTATGGACCAATTCAATGTTCGGTGGCATGCCGGCTTACCAGATTTCGGTTGAATATAAGGGCAACCTGATGCGGCATATTGACAACATCTTTAAGTTCGGACTCCCCCACCCTGCCAACCTTGTTTTTATTTACCTCATTGGTTTTTTTATCCTCCTCATGGTGCTTAAGGTTGATCCATGGCTGGCGCTGGCAGGTTCAGTTGCCTTTGCGTTCTCGTCATATTTTTTTATCATCCTTGAAGCCGGGCACAACAGCAAGGCCCACGCCATTGGCTATATGGCGCCTGTGCTGGCCGGCATCATCCTCACTTACAGGGGTAAACACATTGCCGGAATGCTGGTTACTGCACTCTTCCTGGCCCTAGAGCTAAGGGCAAATCACCTGCAGATCACCTACTATCTTATGATGATGGTGATCATTCTCGGAATCAGCGAACTTATCATCTCAATAAAGCAGAAAACAGTTCCCGCATTTCTGAAGGCTACGGGCCTGCTTTTCATTGCTGCATTTCTGGCACTCAGCACCAATATTACCAATATCTGGGCGACCTGGGAATACGGAAAAGATACCATCCGTGGCAAAAGTGAACTAAGCTCTGATCCCGGAAACCGCACTACCGGGCTGGACAAGGATTATGCCACCCAGTGGAGTTACGGAAAAGCGGAAACATTCACCCTGATGATTCCCAATACCAAGGGAGGAGCCACGGGGAGTCTTGGCAATAACCGGAAGGCTATGGAAAAAGTTGATCCGACATATGCCCAGGCCGTTGCAGGACAAAATCACTACTGGGGCGACCAGCCTTTCACTTCCGGCCCCGTTTATGCAGGCGCAATCATGGTATTCCTGTTTATTCTAGGCCTCTTTATCCTTAAAGGACACATGCGCTGGTGGTTACTGGCTGTCACAATACTTTCGGTTATATTGTCGTGGGGGAAAAACTTTATGCCGCTCACCGATTTTTTCCTGCATTATATACCAGGGTATAACAAGTTCAGGGCTGTTTCCATGATCCTGGTAATTGCTGATCTTGCAATACCGCTTCTGGGTATTCTTACCCTGAAGGAGATTCTCGAAAAACCAGCGATCGTCCGGGAAAAACAAAAGCAATTTTATATCGCATTAGGGCTTACAGGCGGATTAGCCTTGGTATTTTACCTCATGCCACAGACATTCTTCAACTTCTTCAGCGGAATGGAACAAGCTGCCATCTCTGAGCAGCGGACTACGCTCGACAGCAGCCAGGTTGCACAGTTCGACAGCCTCATCAATAATCTGGAAGCTGCCAGGATATACATTTTCAAATCAGATGCCATCAGGAGTTTCCTTTTTATTCTGGCTGCAGCTGCCCTGATCTGGCTTTATGGGAGCAAAAAAATCAAAGCCGGCGTCCTTACCGCTTCAGCCATCCTGCTTATTGCTATTGACATGATCCCGGTTGCAAACCGCTACCTGAACAACGACAACTTCGTCAGCAAAACACAGGTAAACAATCCCTTTATGCCAACTGAAGCAGATAAGATTATTCTGAAGGATGCAGATCCTAATTTCAGGGTATTCAACACTACGGTCAGCACATTCCAGGATGCCAGCACATCCTACTTCCATAAAAGTATCGGAGGTTATCATGGAGCCAAACTCCGCAGGTATCAGGAACTGATCGACCATCATATCAGCAAAGGCAATGAAAGTGTATTGAATATGCTTAATACCAAATACTACATCGTAAATGACGCCAACCGGAAGCCTTCATTACAGATCAATATGGACGCCACCGGAAATGCGTGGTTTGTAAATACCTATAAAATGGTTGAAAATGCAGATCAGGAAATTGACGCCCTGACGAATTTTTCTCCTGAATCCACGGCCATAGTGGATAAACGGTTTGCACAACAGCTGAGCGGATTTTCATCCATGCCTGACACCAATGCATTTATACAGCTTACTGAATATCAGCCGAATAAATTAAAATATAAATATCAGGCTGCAACCGATCAACTGACCGTATTTTCTGAGATTTACTATGATAAGGGGTGGAAAGCATTTATAGATGGTAAACCTGCTCCGTATTTCAGGGCAAATTATGTGCTCCGGGCCATGATTGTACCCGCCGGCTCACATGAGATTGAGTTCAGATTTGAGCCAAGGGTCTATTTTACCGGAGAAAAAATCTCGTTCGCAGGATCTCTGCTGCTGATCCTGCTGATACTAGGATATGCCGGTAATGAGGTTAGAAAGAATTTTAAGAAAAAAGTTTAAAAATCAACAGCTTGCGCAAAGTACTGGTCATTTCCTATTACTGGCCGCCCAGCGGAGGTGCAGGAGTTCAGCGTTGGTTGAAGTTCGTTAAGTATCTCCGGCATTATGGGTGGGAGCCGGTGGTTTACACGCCTGAGAATCCGGAGCCACCAGCCTTTGACGATTCCCTGAGCCGGGAAGTGCCCGAAGACATCACCGTCATCAAACAACCTATCTGGGAGCCATACGACTTTTACAGAAAGCTTATCGGAGCCCGGAAAGACGAGCGCATCAATGCAGGCTTTCTCAGTGAAACCCGCAAGCCGGGCAGCGCCCATAAATTCTCTGTCTGGCTGAGAGGAAATTTTTTTATCCCTGATGCCCGGAAATTCTGGATCAGACCATCAGTAAAATTTCTGACAAAATTCCTGAAAGATCATCCGGTTGATGCCCTGATATCCACCGGTCCGCCCCACTCCATGCATATGATCGCTTTGGGTGTTAAAAAAAAGACAGGCCTTCCCTGGCTGGCCGATTTCCGCGACCCCTGGACCAACATCGACTTTTACGATCAGCTGATGCTGAGCCGTTTTGCCGACCACAAGCACAGGCGTATGGAACAACAGGTTATTAAACATGCCGATCGGTTGGTAACTGTAAGCCGGAGCTGGGAGACTGACTTTAAAAGACTGGGAGCCAGCCGCACTGAGGTTATCACAAACGGATATGACCCGGCAGATTTCCCTGAAATTCCCGTGTTATTACCTGAATCTTTTACCATCACGCACATCGGCTCCCTCAACAGGGACCGTAATCCGGATTTTCTGTGGAAAGTGCTTGGTGAAATGGTTGAAACAGATGATGCTTTCAGAAGGAAACTCCAAATCCGGTTTGTGGGTAAAACCGATATCAGCGTATTTGAGTCGCTCGAACATTACCGTTTACGTGAGTATGCCGTAAAAACCGATTACCTGCCGCATGGGGAAGCCCTGAAGGTTTCTGCTACTTCGGCGGTACTGCTGCTACTTATAAACAACACGCCCAATGCTATGGGTATCATCCCCGGCAAAGTGTTTGAATACCTGGCTTCGCGCCGGCCGGTGCTTTGTATTGGACCGCCCGAAGGCGACAGTGCCGGCATTATCCGTGAAACCCGGGCCGGTGAAATAGTTGATTTTGGCGACGAGAAATCATTAAAAATGGCGATTGACGGACTCTTTGAATCCTATCAGCAACGTAAATTGCCCGTTCCAAAGGATTCCATCAATAAATTTTCACGCAAAAGCCTTACCGGCGATATCGCACGCATCCTCAACGAGATAACAAAACGAGAAAACGCATAATATGAAACCTGTCAAAATCCTGGTCATAGCCGGCGCCCGGCCAAACTTCATGAAGATTGCCCCCATCATGCAAGCCATGCATAAGTCACCTAAACTGGAACCAGTGCTGGTGCATACCGGGCAACACTATGACGTGAAGATGTCGGATACTTTTTTCGATGAGCTGAACATTCCCCGTCCTGACATCTCTCTTGAAGTTGGTTCAGACACCCATGCCAGGCAGGTAGCAAAAATTATGGAACGCTTCGAACCGGTATGTGATGAGCAGAAACCTCAGGCCATTCTGGTGGTAGGTGATGTAAATTCCACCATGGCCTGCAGCATCGTTGCCGCCAAGAAGGACATCAAAATCATCCACGTTGAGGCTGGCATCCGCAGCCGCGACCGCTCCATGCCCGAAGAGATCAACCGCATGGTGACCGATTCCATTACTGATATTCTGATGCCACCTTCCCGGGATGCCGTCGAAAATCTTCTGGCTGAAGGACATTCACCGGAAAAGGTTCACCTGGTCGGGAATATCATGATTGACACCCTGATGAAATCCAGGGAACTGATTGAAAAGTCTGAAATCCTGAAAACCCTGAAACTGCAGCCCGGCGGCTATGTGTCGCTTACCCTGCACCGTCCTTCCAACGTTGACAATATTGATAATTTCAGGAAGATACTGGCCGCGCTTGAAAGCATTCAGCAGAAACTGCCTATCGTCTTTCCCATCCACCCGAGAACCAGAAAGATGATCTCGGAATTTGGCCTTGAGGACTATGTAGCTTCGATGAAAAACCTGATACTGACCGATCCGTTGGGCTACTTCGACTTTGGCAAACTGATTTCTGCCTCCCGCTTCGTGCTGACCGACAGCGGCGGCATACAGGAAGAAACTACCGTTTACGGTATTCCCTGCATCACCTTGCGTGAAAACACCGAACGACCGGTTACCGTTTGGGAAGGGACCAATGAACTAGCCGGCTGCGATACGGAAACAATCGTTGCGCTTGCCCTACAGATTCTTGACGGAAACTGGAAAAAGGGGAGAATCCCCGAATTGTGGGATGGTCAGGCCGCCGGAAGAATTATCCGGATTCTGGAAGAAGTTTTGTAATTTCACCCTGCAAACAATCAAGTGTTTCATTCCGCTTCCCGGAAACGGGAAACACAGATAAACGAATACCTGACCATGAAACATTTCATCTGGGTCACCCTTCAGCGGTTGCTTAATCCTACCTGTAACATACATGCAGCCAGCATTTGCCGCCATGTCAGACTCGGGCAGGGCGTTACCATAGGTTATGGATCACATATCTGCGCCGGCAGTATCGGAAAATACACTTATATCAACAAATACTGCCTGATCGACAGGAATACCGCATCTATCGGAAATTTCTGCTCCATTGCATACGGCGTAAAGATTGGCCTGGGCAACCACCCGGCAAATTGGGTGAGCTCACACCCTTTTGCTTATGACAGGAAATACGGATTCGTTAAAAACAATAAAGTTTTTACCGGACAGGTTCAGGAGCCATGCATAATAGGCCATGATGTATGGATCGGGGCCAATGCCGTGATACTGGCGGGAGTAAAGATAGGAAACGGGGCCATCATCGGGGCCAATTCGCTGGTAAACAAAGACGTAGAGCCCTACAGCATCGTTGCAGGAAGCCCGGCAAAACACATCCGCTTCCGTTTCGACGAAAAAACCATAGCAGAATTGCAACAAACTGCATGGTGGGAATGGGAGGATGCAGAAATCAGGTCCCGGATTCAGGAATTCGACAATCCGGAAGCCCTCATTCAGGATATGAATGATCGAGCAAGCGACTGACAAACAGTGAGATTTTGTAGGAGCCGTTAAATACTTTATTCAGTTCATTCATCAGGAAATAATCTTTTTCAGGCATTCCCAGCCTTTGCAGTTCCTTCACAAAAATATTCACGGAAATTTTCCCTTCAAGGACCACTTTATCGGATATCCCACTGGTAAAGTAGCCCTTGCCAATCAATAGTCCGAGGGTGCGGTTGCGGCTGAGGTCGTTGAGTGCGGTAAGGCCAAAATCCCCAATACCACAATATTTAAATAATGTTTCCTCCCTGCCCCCATAGTAAAGCAGCACCCTGCGCATTTCATCAAAAGCTTTGGTAAATGCAAGAAACCTCAGGTTAGGTGAATCGAAGTGTGCATCAACAATGCCAATAAGAATGGCATAGATATTTTTCAGTATGCTCAGGGTTTCCACGCCTTTTATATCTGTGGAAAAATCTGTGTAAATGGTTGTTTCGCTAAAAATCCGGTTTACCCGGTGATAAATAGCTTCATCAGCTGCGCCCACCGTCATGGCGGTCGGGATATGGTTGATAAGCTCCCTGGCAAAAGTGGGCCCCTTCATGGTACAAACCGCACAACCGGTTGCTTCCAGAAGATTTTCAACGATGGTCTTGTTATCCTTTCCGAATCCCTTGGCGAGGTTAACAATCAATACTCCGGGCCTGAGCAGGTTTTTAACTCCATGGATGTAAGAAACAACGGCCACTGAAGGAATGGCCACAAACAGGATATCTGCCTTTTCAAGAATACTGCTGTCGGTGGTGGCTTTCAGGGCCGGAGCCAGGCGAATCATCGGAAAATAAGTTGAGTTGATGTGCCTGAGATTGATATCTTCAACTACGGATTCTTCGATAGAGAGCAGGGTAACATCGAGGCCGGGCCTGGCCGCAAGGATATGACCAAGGGCTGTTCCCAGGGTTCCGGCTCCGGCAATGCAGATGACGGGATGTTCATTCATTCGTTTCGGATTAGAAGGCAAAGATACTATTTTGATAAACTCCTGACCGTTCATATGATCTGAGGATTCCCGCTAAGGTTTTGTTCGTATCTTTGCTATACAATATTCTCAGTACAGATGACATATCACTCAGGGATTATAATACAAGCCCGAACAGGTTCATCGCGATTACCTGGAAAAATGACCATGCCGTTTGCCGGGAATATGAACCTACTGGAACTTATGTTGACGGATTTCAAACAAACCGCAGGAGAAATTCCGTTCGTTGTTGCTACTTCCGTTCAGCGCGGGGACAGTGCCATTGTTGACGTTTGCAGGAATCTGGATGTGCCGTACTTCAGAGGACCGGAACAGGATGTTCTGGAACGGTTTATATTAACTGCGAAGCAGTTTGGTTTTGACAACATTATCAGAGTATGTGCCGACAACCCGTTTTTTGACCTGGGAACTACCCTCGGATTACTTGACGTACTCACAGAAATGAGGTGCGATTATGCCGGTTTCTCAATAAATGGTAAGCCATCAATCAAAACGCATCTCGGGTTGTGGGGAGAAGCCGTAACATTTAAGAGTCTGTTAAAAACCTCTACCCTCACAGTTGAGCCGAAGTACCGCGAGCATGTAACAAATTACCTGTATTCCAATCAGCCAGAATTCCAAATTACACTTATCCCCGCTCCATATGGATTTCACAACCGGGAAGATCTCCGGTTTACACTCGACACGGAAATCGACTTTAAGTTTCAACAGCAATTATACCAGATGGCTGGCGGTATTCCTAACCCTGAAAGACTAATTGAACTATTAAAGATTACTAGCGAAAACGAGCAGTTTAGAGTTACCATGCGGGAGGAGATCCACCGCAATTCCAAGTAACAACGGACAAAACAAACGTATGAAACACACATACATAATTGGTGAAATTGGTCAAAACCATAACGGTTCGGTTGAGATTGCCCGTACCCTTATCGATGCCGTTTCACAGCCGGTAGTTGATAACCTTTTTGGTGAAAAGCTGAAGCCAATGGACGCTATAAAGCTCACCAAACGCGACCTAAAGGAGGAATTGTCGGCATCAGCAATGCTTAAGCCATACAATAGTCCGAATTCCTTTGGAAAGACCTACGGCGAGCACAGGGCTTATCTCGAGCTGAGCGATGAGCAGCACCACGAGATTTTTCTTTATGCCAAATCAAAGGGGCTGGAATTTGTTGAAACCCTCTGTGCACGGGGATGTCTTACCTTATTAAATCATTTCATTCCTGACCGGCTAAAGGTAGCCTCACGCGACCTCACCAATCTTCCGCTGCTCGAAGCCATGGCGGAAACCCGAATACCCATGATCCTTTCCACTGGGATGGGCGGCCGCAAAGAACTCGACCAGGCTCTGCAAGTTATTACCCGTCAGCACAGCGATGTATCCATACTGCATTGCCTTTCACAGTATCCTTCGGAGTACAGAAACATAAATCTGAATACAATTCCGTATTTGAAGAAGCATTATCCGGGATACAAGATCGGCTATTCCGACCATTCGATAGGAATAATGGTTCCTGCAGCAGCAGTGGCACTTGGAGCTGAGATCATTGAAAAACACATCACCCTCGACCGTACAATGAAGGGCACTGACCATCAGGGTTCTTTAGGCGTTGATGGAATCTACCGCATGGTGCGGGATATTCGCAATCTGGAAATGGCACTTGGCGTCGAAGATATGTTCATCAGCGATGCAGTTCAGGATACCCGCATCAAGCTGGAACGCTCCGTTGCAGCCCTTTCACCACTCAGAAAAGGAGAAATTATTACCGGCGACAAGCTGCACCTTCTGAGTCCGGGCGACGGATTTAAATGGAATGAGCGCAGCCTTATCATTGGCCGTAGAGCCGCTTGCGAAATTCCCGCCGATGAAGTTATTTACCCAAATATGCTGGAAGAATGACGATAAAACTTGTAATTACCGATATCGACGGCGTATGGACCGATGGAGGAATGTACTACGACAATCAGGGCAATGAGCTGAAGAAGTTCAATACGTCCGACAGTGCCGGCGTTGTTTTCCTGAGGGAACTTCAAATTCCACTGGCAATTATCAGCGGAGAAGATACTACTTCGCTCAGACGCCGTGCTGAAAAACTCCGCATCGAACACCTCTATATGGGCGTACGGAACAAACTGTATGTTGCGGGTGAGCTGGTTAAGTCGCTTAACTTAACTCTTGACGAAGTTGCGTATATCGGCGACGACATCAACGACCTGCCTCTGCTGAAAGCGTGCGGGTTAAGCGCCACTCCTGCTAGTGCACCGGATTATGTAAAAAAGGCCGTTACCTGGACTCTTGACAAAAATGGCGGTGAAGGTGCGTTCAGAGAGTTTGTCGAACGCATATTGCAGGAAAACAACCTGTTTCAGAAAGCTCTGGACTCCTATTTCAAGCGCATCAGAACATACAACGGATAAAGTCCACAATTCGTTCCGAAGTCCGGCCATCGATACTGAATGCATTTCGTTGAATGAAGGATTCATATGCCTTATCGTTGATGCTTAGTTCCCGGCTCAGTATACCCTCAGCCACCTTCGTTAGCTCAGCACCGTTCAATGCCCGGAATGCAACCCCCTGCTTAATGTAAGCCTGAATATCCTGATCCAGGTGATCAAGAATCACAAGGGGTTTCCTGAAGTACACCGTTTCAGCCCCAACCGTGGAGAAACAGGTAATAAGCATATTACATGAAGCAATGAGCGAATACAAATCGTGTTCGCTTGTAATGGAATAATTGGTGCATCCCGTCTGCCTAGCGATACGATGG
>Ga0209203_1001805_pt1 | contig 15126 bp, 12 predicted proteins | sample AD_UKC109_MetaG_FD_184423 | JGI IMG/M metagenome (GOLD analysis project Ga0209203, IMG submission 184423) | Active sludge microbial communities of municipal wastewater-treating anaerobic digesters from Hong Kong - AD_UKC109_MetaG (SPAdes)... | ecosystem: Engineered > Bioreactor > Anaerobic >... | reverse complement strand
TGGGTGAGGGGATCCTTTCTACGTCTCAGGATTCGCTCCAAAGGGTGGGTGCGGATTCACCCTCACCTTCCTGACTGACCTCTGTATATAGCTTAATTGAGATCACTATAAAGATACAAGGGTGGGTCATCGTGCTCGAAGAGTATGGCGTCAATAACTGTTGCCTACCTCAGTCCCGGTATAGCCAACCCACCGGACAGTCGAATTGCGTGTGTTCATGTTGGGTAGGCAGTCCACGTTGGTGGGTTGTTTATAGGCAGCTGGGTTTTGACTCACATTCAATGACACCAACCCACCCTACCCACATATTCTATTCCCCCTGGACGCTCATCACCCAAATAAAATAGTAAATAAAACTGATGGCCTGGCTGACAGTCCATGAGCCCAACCCGGCCTGTACATACCAAAAACACAACCGCCCTGCGAGAGGGCGGTTGTGTTTTTCAGAGCGGACAATTACTTCTTTTCAAGGTCTTCCGGCCTGGGCTCAATGATAGTTGACTGGTAAGCCATTTCCCTGTTCTTACGCTTGCTCGGGCGGTTAGCAGAGCGCTTACGCAGCGCCTTCACCAGGAAGAAGGCACCAAAACCCAACGGGATCAGGAAGGGCAGGCAAGTGATACCGAAACGGATCAGGAAATCCACCAGGCCTTGGAAACTGCGCACCAGCTTCACCAGCGACTCGCGCACCACGCCTTCGGGCTTCCACCCGCCAATTTCGATTGGCTGCAGGGATGCCTCAGCCACCAGCGTGACCGCGATTGAGGAAAGATCAGCAGATTCCTTCAGGTAATTGATGTGACCCTGCAGGACTTCGATTTGCCCGCGGATGTTGGTCAGCTCGCGGAAAACTTCCATGGTGCTCGAAAGATCCGTGGTGTCTTCCATCAGTTCCATCAGCTGCGCTTCGGCAGCCTTCAGGTTGCGCAGGCGCGACTCGGAATCAACGAAATCTGCGGTCACATCCTGCCCGGATTGGCTTTCAGAAATCACACCCTCTGAGCCATTGGCGCTCATCGCTCGGATCTCAGCCAGGGTCGCGTCGAGTTTTTCAGCTGGTACGCGGATGGTAACAGTGGCTCTGTCGTAAGTGCGACCGCTGGAATAATCCTGGTCTTTCCAGGTGTAAGAATTGACCACAAACCCACCCAGGCGGGCTGCCATGTCGGAGATTTCCTTCATCGAATCATTTGGCTTTGCAACTGAGATGGTGATCTCAGCGGACTTCAGCACTACCCTCTCCACCTGGGCTTGCTGCCCGGCAGTATCATAAGAGGTTGAGCCATCACTCTTGTATCCGCTTTCTTCTTCGACAGGCGCATATCCTGGCATAGCAGCAGGGGCTTCCGCTGATTGTTCCATTGCATCCCTGGAGGAGGAAGCGCACGCGGATAACATCAACATTGAAATCAAAGCTAATAGCAAAATTTTCTTCTTCATTTTGTCTCCTTATATTTTCTCTTCCACCCTAAAGACGAAAAATATCGGTTTTTGTTCCTGCGAAATCTCAAACGCCCTGGCTGAGCCGCGAAGCGTGCCTCGAGGGGATACCCAATCCAAGAATGCGCTGTTTGACCGATTCCACGTCATACTCCACGCGTTTAAAAAGCCAGGTGCCCTCCTCATCATCCCAAATGACGTAAGCCGCTTTCGGATTGCGATCTCGCGGCTGACCAACCGAGCCCGGATTGAGAATAAATCGCTGATCCGATCGCCAGCGATCGGCGTTTTGGGGAGTTAAGATTGTTGGACGACCATGGGGATTCTCGACAAATATGGACGGGATATGAGAGTGACCCACCAGGCAAACTCGAGTCCTGAAAGCCGCAAAGTTATCGTTGGCAATACGCGAGCTGACAACATATTCCCAGATAGGGTCGCGCGGACTGCCATGCGCGAAGGTGATCTCACCCTCCTCGATCATGATGTCAAGCAACTCCAAAAAATCGCGGGATTCCTGGGTGAGCAGTTCGGATTGAATGATGACTGCTTTGGCAGCCTGATCATTAAACGTTCGCAGGTCGATGTAGCCCATCAGGGCTGCGTCGTGATTGCCCATGATGCAGCGCACACCCGGTTGCTGGCGTAAGAGTGAAATACATTCGTTGGGGTCAGGTCCATACCCAACCACGTCGCCCAGGCACCACACCCGGTCAAAGTTGCCAGCATCAGAGAGGACAGCCTCAAAAGCCGTCAGGTTGGCGTGAATATCCGAAACAATAAGTGTCCGCAAAGGTTTAAGGGATGCTAAACGTGAAGCTCCACTCCCCCCCTTCAATGTTCTCCAGTGAGCTCGTGCCAAGCAGGACAATCCAGGAATTGCCGGGTTTGAGCAGGAATGGGTTGCCAATCCCATCAAAAAACTGGAGCGGCTTACCGGAGTCCGGGGCTTTCCAGGTGATCTCATAAGCTTTGCCATCGCGAAAAGCAGTCGCAGGCAGACCGTCTGTGTTGCCGATCAGGTCAATGCTGTGAAGAGTCGTTTTATATTCATAGTAAGGCACGTTGATGACAATCAGGTTCGAAAACGCCAGCTGCTCACCAGTGTTCTGATCAATCGAAGGACCATAAACGTTATTCGTGGTTTCGTCCATCGCGAAACGCAGGTACTTACCGCTGGCTTCATCGTAAACAAACTCGCTGCCCTCACCCGCCCCAAAGGTGATCCAGGCGCTGGCGCCAGATTCGCCACCTTCCGGTGGGGTAGCACTGAAAGCCATCCCGCTCAAATCTGGGTTTTCGAGACCATAGCCCTGGTAGTTAAAGTAATTTGAAAGCGCGGCTGAATCCCCAAATACGCTGTATACCAGGTTGCGACCATCGTCGCAGACACCCGGGCAGAGGTATTTATCCACAAAGTAGCGACCCGGAATGTAGTTGTACAAATAAGGCAACACGTCGTTGCCATCTCCGCCTGTGGAGCCAACTACCGCCTGGTACAAGCTGCCAAGGTGACCATCAACGCGGCGGATAGAGCGCACAGGCCCAATTCGGTCGCTGTCCTGCCCATAATAGAGCGCCGCAAAGCGGTTGGCACCCCAACCTATGTAGTATTCAAAAATCAGATCAGCCTTCGAAAGACCCGACTGCGGTTGATAATTGATTTGATGGTTGGAAATTTTCATGATCACTGGGCGGCGGTTGAGCAGTTCAGGGTCTTCAACCTTCACACCCGTCAGTGGGTTGACACCCTCGGGATAATAGTCCGGACCGACTGGTACAGCCACTGTTGGAGTGGGCTCAGAGGTTGGAGCCTGGGTGGGTTCAGGGGTAGGTGTAGCGCTTGGCAAAACCTCTTCGGTAGGATTGGTCGAGAAAACAGCGGTGACTGTGCCTGCGATTGCGGTCCCTTCAGCATCTGTCAACTCTCGTGCAGCCGGAGCAACACAGGCGTTCATCAACAGCGCGACTGTGAGCAAAATAAGCAATATTCCTGGAGTTTTCTTCATATCATCCATCCTTGAACAACGAAATTGTACCCCATTATCAGGGTAAGAACCAAGGACGTAGAATTGTCAGCTAAAAAAAACTGACAGATTCCACCTCGATATACCCAGCAAAACCCTGGCCTATCTTAACAGCATCGGCAGGTAGTTCAGCACCTCCACAGTACCCATCAATGTAAACTCACTGAGATGACAAAGAGGTAGACTGATCCAATTCTCAGCCAGGTTGCGGGTGGTTGTTCCACCCGGGCAAGTAGTCGCGGCGTCTTCCCAAGCGTTTCTGCTGGTATTCCAATAATATAAACCCAGCGAGTCTTCGCGCACACCAAACAAATCGCTCTCGTCGTAGGAAAGTCGTAAGCTCAAAGGCAGAGTAAATTGGGTGACTGGATTGTTGAAGGTATCAAAAGCTGAGAGGTCAAAATTGAGGCCGGCAAAAGCAAGTCCACCATTGGGGTAACCGGGTGCTCGCAGGGGGGTGTATTCCAGGTAAAAATCGACACCTGCAGCCCCTGCAGGAACCGTTATAAGCGTCCTACCGGAATAACTGAGAATAGTTCTGCCTGTGGTGTTAGGGATATATTCCCTCTGCCATTGGGTCATGAACCAATCGGGGTCCTTGATAGCCAGGAAGCTGGCTGGCGGTTCTGAGGCGGGCACAGTCAGACGGTTGTACCCAAGGTTCAGCTCATAACCCGCGCTGCAAGGAAAAGTCAGATCGTCAGGCTGACATAGTGTGTCCAGGTTGGCGAAGTTAGCAGGCACATTTCCGCTCAGTTGATTTCCGCTCAGATCCATATGAATGATTTTGTCGAGGTTTCCCAACTCCGCTGGAATAGAGCCGCTGAGTTCGTTGTTACGCAGGTTAAGAAACCAAAGTGTTTCCGAGAGGTTGCCAAGTGCTGCTGGAATCGACCCGGTAAGATGGTTATCCCCGAGGTATAGTTGGTATATTTGACCTTGACCCAACTGGGGAGGAATAGTACCGGTCAATTCGTTGGAATCGAGCCGTAACCACGACAAATTCATTAGATTCCCGAGTTGGGAGGGGATCGCACCAGAAAACTGATTCTTTTCGAGATACATCCTGGAAAGTTGCGAAAGATTCCCCAGAGATGTCGGTAAAGAGCCGCTGAGTTGGTTATTATTCAGTTCCAGGTATCTCAGATTAGAAAGATTGCCCAACTGCGAGGGGATGGAACCACTGAGTTGATTTTCGCTCAGGTCGAGGTACATCAGTGAAGTTAGCTCGCCGAATGATGCAGGGATGGAACCAGTGATTTGGCAGCCACTAATATTGATTACCCAGGCTTTAGTCAGGTTGCCAAGTTCGGGTGGAATAGAACCGGAGAGGAGATTATCTTCGATAACAAAGTTCTCAACGTTAGCCAGGTTGCCTAATTCAGGGGGAATTGTGCCAGTTAGCTGATTATCATACAGCCAAAGACGGGTCAGGTTGCCAAGGTTACCGAGTTCTGGTGGAATCGTCCCACTTAATTGATTCGCACCCAGGGTGAGCGAGGTAAGTTGGGACAAATTGCCAAGCTCGGCGGGGATGGTTCCTGATAGTTGATTCCCAAAAAGCTCCAGTTGCCGCAGTGTGGTCATGTTGCCTAAGAATGAAGGTAGCTGACCAGAGATTTGATTCGTGCTGATATCCAATGTCTGCAAGTTGTTCAATAGACTGATCTCATAAGGCAGTGGTCCGCTGAGAAGATTTCCGTCAAGTTCCAACTTGGTCACATGCCCGCCTGATACAGTCACGCCAAACCAATTGTCAACAATCGTAGTCTCAAGCCAGTTGGTATGATCTGTCCAGCCTGCGCCATTGGTGCTGGCATAAAACGAGGTAAGCGCCTGGCATTCCTCAATCGAAACATCAGTGACCGAAGCGCAATCGAAGGTATTGACCTCATCACCAAATTCCACGTAGTGAGCGGAGGAGGGCAACACATTAGTCAATGCAAAAACGAGTATAGTAAGAACAAGATAGCGATTTATACTTTTCATTTGTGAGACCTCAAAATCGGAATTTCAGAATATCGAGAGCAAAGTATACTCCCAAGCAACATAATTGCGGGACTTTGATGCATTATTTCTTAAACTTTGTCAATATATATGGGTTGATCCAGGGAAAATACTAACTTGTAATCAATAAACTGGATTCAGATAGCCTCCAGTAATTAATAGAACGCCAAATTTGTTATGCGGTCGGCTGGAGGAATCCAAGCCGACCGCTTCTAACTCAAGGTCAGCCGCCAAAGGCGCGGTCGGTCAGGCTGGTGCCGACGTTGAAGTATTGCGCGTCGGGATGGTGCAGGATAATCGCTGCGGTGGATTGCTCCGGAACCAACTGATAAGCCGAGGTCAGGCTCATCCCAAGTTCCTGCTCAGCTGGCAGCAGCTCAAAAACTTTGCTGTGATCCTGCAGCTCCGGGATGGAGGGATAGCCCCACGAATAGCGAAGCCCTTGTTCCGGACCCATTTTGAGCTCCCTGCGAATCTGCTTATGCAAATAATCCGCAGTCGCCTCAGCCAGCTGCACTGCCAGCCCATGGAAGAAGAAGCCTTCGGAATATTCTCCCGCCGCGTCCAACGCCTCAAAGCGCTCCGTCGCCTGTTTTCCTACCGTCACCACCTGCAGAGCAACCAAATCCATCACACCCGAATCGAGTGGCATGAAGTAATCCGCCAGGCAGAGCTGTTCGCCTGCTGGCTGGCGAGGGAAGGTGAAGCGAGTCAGTTCGCGCAGGTCTTTGCCAAGCGAGGCCGGGTCAAAAACGATCAGGTCATTCCCTTCGGAAGCCGCCGGCCAATAACCATAAACAGCCTGTGGCTTGTACCAGCCTTCTTTCTCTGCTTGCGCGAGCATACGGAATCTGCGGGCGTCAAATTCTGCCTGCATTTTCTCCCATTCTTCGCCTTTCAAACCCACGCCGCCCCAGTTCATGCGGTAGAGGAATTTAAGGTCCATATGGGTTGCCACGGTCTGTAAAGGCAGATTGCGCACCACCCTCGCCCCCCACTTGGCAACTTCGGGTATAAACGCCGCCGGCTTGATGTTCGAAGTTCTTACAGGAGTAAATGCGGGGCGTTCTGGCTTCTTCTTGCCAAATTCCTGGTCAGCCTTCTCTTTCACCATCGCCAGCAAAGCTTGCTTACGGACAGGATCCGAAAGTTGGTCCATCACGTTCAAGCCTTCGAAGGCATCCTTGCAGTAAAAAACGCCGCCCCGATAGTACTCACCGCTTTCGGTTTTTAGAATCCGACGGCCAAAGGCCGGGTTGATGGCTGCTCCACCGATCAACACCGGAATGTCCAGACCGCGGCGCTGCAGTTCGTTGATGATCAATGCCATCTGCTTGCTGGTGGAGACCAACAACGCGCTCAAGCCGATCGCGCTGGCTTTCTGCTCAACTGCGGCGGAAATGATCGTTTCCATCGGTACTTGCTTGCCCAGGTCGACCACTTCGTAGCCGTTATTTGAGAGGATTGTGCGCACCAGGTTCTTGCCGATATCGTGCACGTCGCCAAAGACCGTCGCAATCACGAGTTTGCCCTTGGAAAGGCCTTCCTGTTTATCCAGGTAATTCTCAAGGTGAGAAACAGCTTTTTTCATCACCTCGGCAGATTGCAGCACAAAGGGCAGAATAAGATCGCCAGCACCAAATCGATCGCCGACTTCTTTCATTGCCGGCAACAACACCTCGTTTAGGATCATCACCGCGACCGTGCCCTTTGGCTGGTCAGCTTGCTCGTCGAGAATGGCATCGATATCTTCTTCGATACCTGCTTTGTGTCGGCGCAGAACCTTCTGGAACAATCGCTCGCTGTTCGTCAGCCCTTCAAATGGGTCCACTTTGGCGGATTGATCATCTTCGCTGGTAACAACCGAATCGAAATAAGCGATAAAGTCAGCCAGCGCTGCGTCTGAGCGGTTGAAGATCAGGTTCTCTGCCAGTTCGCGTTCGTTGGCAGGAATTTCCGCGTAAGGTTTGACCTGCGCGGGATTGACGATCGCCATGTCGAGCCCGGCCTCAACAGCGTGATGCAGGAAGACGCTGTTGAGCACCTTTCGCGAAGCAGGCGAAAGACCAAACGAAACGTTGCTGACGCCCAGGGAGGTGTGCACTCCCGGCAGTTCTTTCTTGATCAGGCGAATGCCTTCCAGTGTCTGGATGGCTGAATCGCGGTAGATTTCCTCTCCGGTCGCGAGGGTAAAGGTCAGATCGTCAATGACGATATCCTCAGGGCGCAGCTCGTACTCCGCAGCCAGCTCCACCAAGCGGCGGGCAATCTGCAGCTTGCGTTCAGCTGTCTTTGCCATGCCCTCTTCATCGATAGTCAGCGCCATGACAGCCGCGCTGTGTTGGCGTGCCAGGGCGAAAATACGGCGGGGTTTGGCATCACCAGCCTCGAAGTTGGTGGAGTTGATCAGGCAGCGTCCTGGTGCGGTTTCGAGTGCGACCTCGACCACATCAGGCTCAGTCGTATCTATCACGAGCGGCACCGGCACTTCAAGCGTCAGGCGCTTAACCAGCCGGCGCATCATCTCCGCTTCATCGCTGCGCTCAGTGACAGCCACGCTTACATCCAGCGCGTGGGCGCCAAAGTCCACCTGGTCGCGCGCGATCTGGAGCATACCGTCGTGGTCCTCTGACAACAGCAGACGTTTAAAAGCACGGGAACCCTGGGCATTGAGCCGTTCGCCAATGACGAAAGGCGCAGGCTGCTGCTCTAAAGCTACTGCCTGGACCGAAGAAGCCAGCGAGGCGAAAGTCTCAGGCGCGGATTCCGCAAGGGTGGTTTTGGTTAATTTTTGGCTCAGAGCCAGGATGTGGGCTGGTGTGGTGCCGCAGCAGCCTCCCACGACCCGAACGCCGTAGCGGCTGACGTATTCAGCCATGGCGCTTGAAAATTCCTCCGCCTGCATGGGGTAAACCGCTTCACCGTCCACGTTCATGGGCAGGCCGGCATTGGGAATGCAGGAAATGGGCAGTTGCGAATGCTCGCTAAGGTAGGAAATCGCTCCGCGCATATGCTCGGGACCGGTGGAGCAGTTCAGCCCAACCACGTTCACGCCCATGCCCTCGAGGATCGAAAGCACTGCGGTGATGTCCGTGCCAAGCAGCATTTTGCCGTTGACGTCGAGCGTGACCTGCGCCTGGATTGGCAGCCAGGTGCCTGTGTCTTCAAATGCCAACTGGATACCGCGGATAGTTGCTTTGACTTCCAGGATGTCGTTGGATGTTTCGATCAATAAGAGGTCGACCCCGCCCTCGATCAGCCCGCGGGCTTGCTCGCGGAAAAGTTCCACAAGTTGGTCATAACTGATGTTGGACATCTCAGGATCATTGGTGGAAATGAGTTTTCCAGAGGGACCGATCGAGCCCGCAACAAAGCGCGGCTTATCGGTGGTGGAGAATTCATCTGCGGCTTTGCGCGCAATCTGAGCCGCCGCAAAATTGATAGCATGGGTTTTGTCAGCCAGGGCGTAGTCTGCGAGGGTCAGGCGGTTCGCCCGGAAGCTGTCTGTCTCAATAACGTCAGCGCCAGCTTCCAGGTAGGCTTTATGAATTCTGGAAACAGTCTGAGGAGAGGAGAGCGCGAGATAATCGTTACAACCCAGGTAGCGTTCACCGCCGAAATCTGCGGCGGTTAAATTTTGCAGTTGGAGCATAGTGCCCATCGCGCCGTCGAAGAGCAGCACGCGCTTGTCGAGCTCGCGGAGATAAGCGTCTTTTTTGGTCAGTTTAGTGTTTGTCATCTTTTCACCTTATTAAAAATACCTCGCCTGGAGGTATCCCTTCGCAGTCTTTTTCGTCCGAATCGCGTGCCAGGCACAACAGTTATCAACGAGTAAAGCGAGTTTATCATATTAAGGATTGACGCTCAAATTGATGGAGGTTTTTATAGATAGTTTTTGGTGTAGGTCGGCTTGAAAAACGCAAGCCGACCTACGGCGACGACTCTTTTTAGACAAGCATATTTAGAGACAATACAGTTCAAACCTCTAGTTCATCCTTTGTTATCGCCGGTCTCCTGCTCGTTCTCGCCGGTGTCCTGCTCGTTCTCGCCGGTGTCCTGCTCGTTCTCGCCGGTGTCCCCACCGAGCGAGCAGGTTGACCGCATGTTCTCCAAAACTCCTCCAGTAAGATTCGAATGCGTGAACCATCATATATAATTGCCCCATGGATAGCTACAAATTAATCGATGGTGTTTATACATATTTTGTCACCTTCACGCTTGTTGATTGGCTGCCAATCTTTACCAAACCCGAACCAATAGAGATCATCAACAACAGCCTGCGATTTTGTCATGACAACAAACAATTACACATCCATGCTTATGTAACTATGCCAAGCCACATTCATCTCATCGTCTCTGACGAAAATTATGACAACGAACGGTTAGGTAAGACTTTGATAGATTTCCGCAAGTTTACAGGACACAAGCTTGCAGATTACGTTGATGAATATCCGTCAGAAATGCTTGCCCAATCAATTTCAGCACACTCGCTGACAGATCGAAACCGTCAGATTTGGAAGCCTGGTTGGCATGCCGAAGCGCTGTCCACGGAGAAGTTTTTGACACAAAAAGTAAATTACATACACGAAAATCCGGTAAGGAAGGAATTTGTCAAATTGCCAGAACATTGGAGGCACTCATCAGCTGGTTATTGGATTCATGGCGATATCCCTGAAATTCCAATAACTCCTTTTGGACAAGCATAATTGTAGACAACATAGTGCAAACCTCGCACGGTGAGGACACCGGCGAGAACGAGAGTGATTCCCTGTGGGCACTGCGTTAGCAAATTAATCCAAAAGAACAATCCTCTTACTCATCATCTCCCATTAATCGAGAAAGAATAAAGTATAATCTCAGCATGGAAGATAACCAAAACCTGCCTGTCCCCTTTAAATTTTATCTACCCGGCATGTTAGTGCTGATCATCCTCGGAGCGATCGGGATCGGCCTGATCCTCACCATGACCTTGCCCACCATTGGACCGCGCTGGTTGTTTTACTTCTTTGTTATTATTTTTGTGACAGGTCTTTTCCTGCCATTCACTTGGTTCCTGAACCTGCGCTTTCCCTCTTCCCCTCCAGCCCCGCCCCAGGTGATCATCCGCCAGGCGGCTTGGTTTGGCATTTTTGCAGCCCTCTTGCTCTGGCTGCAGATGGGACGGGTGCTGACCTTACCCCTGGGAGTCATTTTGGCAGCAGCTCTCTTCCTGGTGGAGTTTCTGATCAGGCTCTGGGAACGCAGCCGCTGGAAGCCTAACCCACAAAGCTATTGATCATGGTCTCCCTGCGTGATATCCCCTCGGTAGATCAGATTCTCAAACACCCCCGCACCGAGCAGCTTTTGGGGTCCTACGGGCACGCCTGGACCGTCTCAGCCATCCGCCAGCTTCAGGATGACCTGCGCCAAACCCTGCCAAATCTTACCGAATTGCCATCAGATGAGGAACTGATTTCCTCACTTGCATCCATCCTTGAAAAGCAATCCAAGCCTTCTTTACGGTCAGTGATCAATGCCACCGGCGTTCTCCTTCACACCAATCTCGGGCGCGCGCCGCTTTCCCGCGCTGCGCTGGCAGCTGTTGAAAGCGTTGCCAGCGGTTACTCCACCCTTGAATATGATCTCGGAAAAGGCGCTCGTGGCAAGCGCGACACGCATGCCAGCAATCTGCTGACTCGCCTCACTGGTGGCGAAAGCGCCCTGGTGGTCAACAACAATGCCGCGGCGGTGCTGCTGGCGCTCAGCGCGCTGGCAAAAGGCAAGAAAGTCGCCATCTCCCGCTCACAACTGGTGGAAATCGGCGGCGGCTTTCGCATCCCGGATGTGATGAAACAATCCGGTGCCAGACTGCTCGAGGTCGGCACCACCAACCGCGTGCGCCTCGCCGATTTTGATCAGGCAATAGCAGAAGGTGCCAGCATGCTGCTGGTAGCGCACCAATCCAACTTCAAGATCATCGGCTTCACCGAAGAACCTGCCCTCGAGGACCTTGCCAAATTAGCCCACCAGCACAATCTGCCTCTGATGGTGGATCTTGGCTCCGGCGCTTTTCTGGATACAGCCAAATACGGCCTGGCTCATGAGCCCACTGTACAGGAAGTGCTTGCCCAGGGGGCGGACCTGGTCTGCTTCTCGGGCGATAAACTCCTGGGCGGTCCCCAGGCCGGCATTATCGTTGGACGAGATGATCTCCTCGCCAAAATCCGCCGCCACCCGCTCTATCGGGCCATCCGTGCGGACAAGCTCTGCCTGTCTGCGCTTTCAGCCACCATTGAGCTCTACCTGAAAGGCAAAGCCGAGCAGCAGATCCCGCTTTACATGATGCTTTCCCGCTCGCTTGAAGATCTCACCGAACAGGTGCACAGGTGGATCGACCACCTGCAATTTGGCAGCGCCTTGGAAGGGCTTTCCACAGTCGGAGGCGGCAGCCTGCCTGGTGAAACGCTGCCCACCTGCCTGCTCGCCCTAAAAGTAAAATCGCCGGCAAAACTCGCAGCCCAACTGCGGGAAGCCGACCCGCCAATCATCGCCAGAGTTCAGGACGATTTGCTGCTGATCGACCCGCGCACCGTCCTCCCCTGGCAGGAAGAAAACCTGCTAAAGAGCTTAAAATCAAGTGGAAAACTATTCGAGGTATAAAAATGAAACAGGATTTGGATCAACTTATTATCAAACAAGGCGCGGACGCTTTATGGATCACCGGTGCGGCGCAGCACAACCCTGCCATGGTCTATCTGACCGGTGGCGCGCACGTAACCGGTGCTGATCTGTTCATTCGACCCGGGCAAAAGCCTGTGCTCTGCCACGGTATGATGGAACGGGATGAAGCTGCCAAAACTGGTTATGAGCTGCTCAGTTACGCCAAATTCCCGATGCAGGCCTATCTCGAGCAAGCCCATGGCGATCTTCTGGAGGCTTCAGCCCTCCGATACGCTGATATCCTCAAGGAAATCGGACTGACAGAAGGAAAAGTGCTGCTCTATGGCATGGTTGAGTTTGGTCAGCAGTTTGCGCTGATGCAACGCCTGGGCGAATTGATGCCAAGCTTGCGGCTGTCCGGGGATTTCGACGGCAGCATTATGCTTGAAGCCCGCGCCACCAAAAGCACGGATGAGCTGGCCCGCATCCGGCACATGGGTCAGGTCACTACCAATGTCGTAAAACGCACCCAGGAATTTCTGACCGCTCACGATGTACAGGATGAAATTCTGATCAAAGAGGATGGCAGTCCGCTGACAATCGGTGACGTCAAAGGGCAGATCAATCTCTGGTTGGCAGAAGCCGGCGCGGAGAACCCCGAAGATACCATCTTTGCCATCGGTCGCGATGCCGGGGTGCCGCATAGCAGCGGTACGCCCTCGGACCCCATCCGGCTTGGAAAGTCAATTGTTTTTGATATTTTCCCCTGCGAAGCCGGCGGTGGTTATTTTTATGATTTCACGCGCACCTGGTGCCTGGACTACGCCCCCGAAGAGGTCCAAAAAGCCTATGACCAGGTGAAGTCAGTTTATGCGCAAATCGTGACTGAACTTGAAAATAATGTCAACCCCTCGCGCTACCAGGCACGCACCTGTGAGCTGTTTGAGGGCATGGGGCACGAAACCATCCGCCAAAACCCGCAAATTACACAAGGCTACATCCACAGCCTCGGTCATGGAGTTGGTTTGAATGTGCACGAGAAACCCTGGTTTGGGCGCGAAAAAGACCCAACCAACATCTTGCAAGTTGGATCAGTTTTCACCATAGAACCCGGTTTGTATTATCCGGATCGTGGGTACGGCATCCGCATTGAAGATACATGGTTTGTCCGCGAGGACGGAAGCTTTGAAAAGTTCGTGGAGTTTCCAATGGAACTGGTTTTGCCAATGAAAGGATCTTAAGATGAAAAAGATCGATATGCGCGTTTTAGGAATCGAAAGCTCCTGCGATGAAACCGCTGCTGCAGTGGTTGAAAATGGCAGGGTGATCCAGAGCAGTGTGATTGCCAGCCAGGTGGATCTGCACGCGCAGTTTGGCGGGGTCTATCCGGAGCTGGCTTCGCGCGAACACGTCAAAGCTGTTCACGCGACGGTCAACGAAGCTCTGCAGCAAGCCCATATGGGGCTTGGAGACGTGGATGGAATCGCGGTCACGCGCGGTCCGGGTCTGGCTGGCTCGCTGGTGGTGGGCGTGAACCTCGCCAAGGGCTTAGCCCTTTCGGCGGACCTGCCGATTGTGGGTGTAAACCACCTTGAAGGACACCTCTATTCCGCCTGGCTATATCAGGCTGGCAGCAAGCCATCCCCTGAGCCCAAACTGCCCCTCTTGGCGCTGTTGGTCTCTGGCGGGCACACTGAACTGGTATTGATGCGCGATCATCTGCGGTACGAATCGCTCGGCGGCACCAGCGATGATGCTGCTGGCGAAGCTTTCGACAAGGTGGCGCGCCTGCTGGAGCTCGGTTACCCTGGGGGACCTTCCATCCAAAAAGCCGCCATGCAGGGAAACCCACGGGCCTTTAACTTCCCCGTGGCACGCTTGAGTGAACCCTGGAATTTCTCGTTCAGCGGTTTGAAAACAGCCGTGCTGCGCACGGTGGAAGAGTTCAAGTCGGCCAACAAGCCCGTGCCCACGGCAGACATCGCCGCCAGTTTCCAGGCAGCCGTGGTGCGAGCACTTTTTGAAAAAACCATCGCCGCAGCCCGCGAATTTGAAGCGCGCGAAATTATCGTGGCGGGCGGCGTCAGCGCCAACAAAGCCCTGCGCGAAGCCTTCCGCTCGCAAACCGAATTCCGGGTGCACATTCCGCACATCAGCCTGTGCACCGACAACGCGGCCATGATCGCCGCTGCCGGCTACCGGCACTTCATCGCCGATGAAGCTTCCAACCTGGATTTTGATGTGCAGGCAAACTGGTCTTTGGCAGCCAGTTCCTGATTTTCTACTACAACCTCAAAAGGAGTAAAAAAAATGGACGTAAAGTTAACCTGGAAACAAGACATGGCTTTCACTGGCACCGCCGATTCGGGTCATGAAGTGACCTTGGATTCCTCGGAAAATGTCGGCGGTCACAACACCGGCTTCAGACCGATGGAATTGATGGCTCTCGGCACGGCAGGATGTTCGAGCATGGACGTCATCTCGATCCTGCGCAAGAAAAAAGTGCCGTTGACGGCTTATGAATGCAAGGTCCACGTGGAAAGCGTGCGGGATGCGCATCCCCATGTCTTTGAATTGATGGAATTTGAGTACATCGTTACAGGCAAAGGCATCGATCGGGCAGACGTGGAACGCGCCGTGCAGCTCTCTGAGGAAAAATACTGCCAGGGCATCGCCATGATGCGTAAATCCGCCGAGATCCGCAGCAAGATCACGATTATCGAAGAGTAAAGATCCTCTTTTCTTTGTTCACAAAAGCCTGCCACGGGAGTTCAATGCCCTCTTGGCAGGTTTGTTTAATTGGAGTAGGGGCACGGCAGTGCAAAGCCTCCCCTTGCGGGATGCCGTGCCACCCCTTGCGGGACGTCATGCCTCCCCTTGCTATCCGTAGATACCGTCTTGAAAGTCAAGCCGAAAAATTGAATTGGCGGTCATATTCAGGGTCAAAAGGCTTTTGAGACTTCAAAACGCCATAAACAATGTGCAGCAACTTTCGCATGCAAGCCGCGATAAT
>Ga0209203_1001801_pt1 | contig 15147 bp, 8 predicted proteins | sample AD_UKC109_MetaG_FD_184423 | JGI IMG/M metagenome (GOLD analysis project Ga0209203, IMG submission 184423) | Active sludge microbial communities of municipal wastewater-treating anaerobic digesters from Hong Kong - AD_UKC109_MetaG (SPAdes)... | ecosystem: Engineered > Bioreactor > Anaerobic >... | reverse complement strand
AAGGTGAGGGGATCATATCTACGAAGCTGGATCTTGTCCAAAGGGCGAGCCCGGATTCACCCTCACCTTCCTGATCGATGTTATTTTATTATCATGCTTTTCTGAGTATTAATATACAAGGGCGAGCTTGGAAGCACTGGAAACTACATCATTCAGAAACCTTGGTGTGCTTCCAATCCGCCAACACACATAGAAATCCAATATTGGCGGGTTGAGGGCACGACACGTTTAATCATCAAACCGTTGCCGGTGCCCCCAACCTCGCCCTACGATTTTACGCACCCACACATCAAGGTATCACCCCATTCATCATAAAAGGGGATCTGTCAACCCACAAAAAGAAGCGCAAATTCCGTTTACTGGTAAAATCCCAAGGTATGAAATTACGAAAGCTGCTCTTTATCCTCTTCATCCTAACCCTCGTTTCCGGATGCGCCGGACGAGCAACTGAGACTCCCCTGCCCGAGCCGACAGCAATCCCGGAACCAAGCCCAACCCCCGAACCCACTCCCAGTCCAACTTTCGCGCCAGTTCGACGGCAATTGCCGCCCCTGCCCGATAACCGCACCCATTACAAGCTGGATCTGATCCTCAACTACTACTCGCACTTTGGCGCTGTCACAGAAGTGGTCACATACACCAACCGCAGCAGCCACAGCTTGGAAGAGATCCATTTTGTGGTGCCCCCGCGCAACTTTGAAGGCAGCTATGAGCAGTCCGACTTGCGCGGCGACCGCGTGGCAGGCTTCAGAGAAGATGGCATCCACACGCTTGTCAGCCTTACCTCACCCTTGTTGCCAGGCGAAACCACAACCTTCACCTTCAACTTCCGCCTCTACTTCCCGCTGCACCAGGGCATTTATGGCTACACCAATCGCCAAACCAACATCTCGGATTGGTATCCTTTCATCCCGCCTTATGATGAAGATCAAGGCTGGCTGGCCTATGACCGCGTGGTGGACCAGGACAACATCATTGTGGGCGAATCGATCGTCAACGAATTCAGCGATTTTGACGTGACCCTCACGCTCACAGATCGTGCCGAGCTGATCGAAGTTGCCGCCAGCTCCCCCGCCACTGGGTCTGATGGCAAGTATTCCTATCGCCTTGAAGGCGCACGTGGTTTTTCCTTCTCGGTCAGCGACAGCTACTTTGAGCATGAAATCGTGCAGGATGGGATCCGCATCCGTTCTTACGTCTTCATGAACAACATCGAAACCGGCATCGCCGTCACGCAAATTGGCGCAAATGCGATGAAGCTTTACGGTGAGCTCCTTTACCCCTACCCGCACGAGATGGTCTCGATCGTGGTCGGAGATTTCCTGCACAACATGGAAATGGACGGCATGGTCATGATCAGTTACGGAATTTTTGACTTCTACAATGCAACGCCCCAGACCGACCTTGTGATCATGACCTCGCACGAACTGATGCACATGTGGTTCTATGGAACCATCGGCAGCAACCACGCCCTTGAACCCTGGCTGGATGAAGCCTTTGCCACCTACGCCGAGCTGCTTTACTACCAAACTTACCATCCCGAGGACGTGGAATGGTGGTGGGCAATTCGCATCCACGAGCAAAACCCCCAGGGTTTTGTCGACTCTACCATCCATCTCGAGGGCGGCTATGTGCCCTACCGCAACGCTGTTTACCTGCGGGGGGTTCAGTTTCTGAACGAAGTCCGGCTGGCGGTAGGAGAGGGAGAGTTCTTTGCGGCTCTCAAGGATTATGCCTTTAGCAACACCTGGCGCATTGCGAGGAGGCAGGATTTCTTTGATGCCTTCGCGCGTCACAGCCAGGCGGACTTGGCACCGATTGTTTCCAAATATTTTGAAAATTAGCATTTTTTCTTTCCAAGTGGGCTTTTCAGAGACACTGTGTCAACTTGACACCTCTGAATTTGACGGGTATTATCCAAAACTGGAGTTAATATGACAGAAAACACAAACCTAACCCCTGGCTCTCAGCCCGATGAAGATACTGAGATTGTCAGCCCAAAACCGTTCTACAAACATTCTGGAATAATCGCTGCTGGTGCGTTAGTCCTGCTCGCGCTTGTCTTGCTGATAACCTGGCTGGCTGGCAGAAACACGCCATCCGAAGCTGAATCCACCCCCACAGTGGCTGCTCCGATGGTGTTGGTGGCAACAGATGAACTGCCCACCAGCCCCGCAGTGCCGACCCAAACAATTGCTCCCGTTCCCACCGAAGCACAGCCCACCCCTCAACCAACAGCCATACCCCGCGTTGAAGTGATCACCCACACCATCCAGGAAGGCGAAACCGTCGCCACTCTCGCGGCAAAATACAACTTATGGCCAGAAACAATTCTCTGGGGTAACCGCTATGAACTTGGCGATGACATCCGCAATTTCACTCCTGGCACCACGATCTTTATCCTGCCGGTGGACGGTGTCTATCACACCTGGTCAGCTGGCGAGGGTCTTGGCGCTGTCTCAAACTACTATGGCGTCACCCCGGAAGACATTATCAACTACCCTGCCAATAACCTCTCCCCTGATACGATAGGCAGTTACGCCTCACCCAACATTGCTGCTGGTACGCGCCTGGTGGTGCCTGGTGGAACGCTGCCCAATTACTTTGCCAGTGACACGCTGCTTTACTATGCCGCGGTCGAGAAACTCCGTTCCCTGCCACTTGGCGACGCCGAGAGCTATCCGGCTCCCCGTGAGGAAATCATTGCCTATGAGGTTCAGCCGCTTGATTCGATCTTCAGTATCGCTGAGAAGTTCGAGATTTCGCCCGAAACGATTCTTTGGACAAACCGCTATCTCATCGGCGACACGCCTGACGGCATCAATCCCGGTCAAAAGCTGATCATCCTGCCTGAGGACGGCGTCTATCACGCCTGGTTGTATGGAGAAGGTATGAACGGTGTCTCCTCTGGCTACGGCGTCACGCCGCAAGAAATTCTCAACGAACCGCTCAACCAGCTCGAGGAAGAGGAAATCGGTGATCTGAGCCTGCCCCACATCATGACCGGTACTTTCCTTTACATTCCAGGCGGAAGAGGGTCCATTCCATCATGGGTCAGCGTCGTGTCTGACCCTGCCAGTGGAGAGCACCCAAATGTGTCCTATTTAGGCGCCTTTGCCTGCAACACAACCGCCTGGATTACGGGCAGTGAGATTTTCCAATTGCCCACAAACACGCGGCTCATCAGTGGTTATGAATACAACCCGCCAGTCCATAACGGTCTTGATTATGACGGAGAAACGGGCGATCCCCTTTATGCGGTGGATCACGGCGTAGTCATCTACTCGGGTTGGTCTGACCGCGGCTATGGCAATACGATTGTGATTGATCATGGAAACGGTTACCTGTCACTCTATGCTCATATCATGGATGGAGGTTTTGCAGTCTCGTGCGGACAGATAGTATATGGCGGGGCTACTATCGGCTACATGGGTTCCACCGGTAATTCCACTGGTTCCCATCTGCACTTCGAGCTGCGCCTCAACGGCAGCCCGGTCAACCCGCACAGTTTTGGGCTGTAATTTCTTTTGAATTCCATAAGGCTGGTCGGCATGACCAGCCTTTGTGTTTAATGGCGCGTGGAACCACTATCACGACCATTCTCTACAACCTTGGGACATCCTTTCCTATCGGCTGCATGTAGTGGGTTGGTTATAACTACTGGTCTTCGACCTGGAACTTCTGACGCCATCCCACCCTATCCTGCCTTTGTCATCCTGAACGCAGTGAAGGATCTAATCTTTAACTATTAGATTCTTCGCAAAAGAAGCTCAGAATGACACGCATTGCCAGCTTGATCCCTTTCCGCTGTGCTTCTAGACAGGTTTTGCGGTGGGTATGCTATAACTAAATGTGCCTCCTGTAAATGTTTTGTGACGCTTGCCCACCCTATCCTGCCTTTGTCATCCTGAACGCAGTGAAGGATCTAATCTTTAACTACTAGATTCTTCGCAAAAAAAGCTCAGAATGACCCGCATTGCCAGCTTGAGCCCTTTCCGCTGTGCTTCTAGACAGGTTTTGCGGTGGGTATGCTATAACCAAATGTGCCTCCTGTAAATGTTTTGTGACGCCATCCCACCCTATCCTGCCTTTGTCATCCTGAACGCAGTGAAGGATCTAATCTTTAACTATTAGATTCTTCGCAAAAGAAGCTCAGAATGACACGCATTGCCAGCTTGATCCCTTTCCGCTGCATTTCTATACAGGTTTTGCGGTGGGTATGCTATAACCAAATGTGCCTCCTGTAAATGTTTTGTGACGCTTGCCCACCCTATCCTGCCTTTGTCATCCTGAACGCAGTGAAGGATCTAATCGTTAACTATTAGATTCTTCGCAAAAAAAGCTCAGAATGACACGCATTATCGACTTGAACCCTTTTCGCTGCGCTTCTAGGGCAGGATCGCAAGCCGGCCCACAACAACAACTCATTAGATTCTTCGCAAAAGAAGCTCAGAATGACAGCTGGTTTTTCGTCTTAGGTGAATTGTGGTAATCTGACTGCCTGAAAACTGGTATACTGCCAATGGGAATGGTCCGTATGCCTAGACGCTTATTTGCCCTCATCATTGTATTGAGTTTGCTGCTATCAGCCTGCGGCCAGCGCGCGACGCAACCAACAGATCTCCCCACCCCAATCGCCCAAATCACAGGACCAGTTGAAGGCCTTCCAAATCCCACCTTGCAATCAGAGCCGACACAATCTACCGAAAGCGAACATCCCACGGTACCTGAAAATCGAACGGTCTACGATTTGGATGCCACTCTCGATTACGCGCAACACACCGTGAGTGTCTTGGAGCGCATCACCTATTTCAACCGCACCAACCAGGCAATGAGCGAATTACTGCTGCTTGTGCCTCCCCGTTACTTCACGGGAGCCTATTCACAGACAAAAATCAGTGGTGATCTGGTTACCCAATCCCGCGAAAACGGTATCCAGACCATGCTTAGTCTTGAGCCTGCCTTGCAGCCCGGAGCCTCCACTCAAATACAAATATTATTTACGCTGCTGCTCCCAAGCCGCCAGGGCGTTTTTGGCTGGTCGGACATGCAAACCAACCTGGTGGACTGGTTCCCGATCATTCCTCCCATCGACCCGACATCTGGATGGCAGGTAAACGAGAGAGTAGTCGACGCAACCAACACGATCGTGGGCGAGTATATTGCGGCTGAATCCGCAGATTTCAACCTACGTTTGCGCCTGTCAGGATCAGCCAAAAACCTGACCATCGCTGCCAGCAGCGAGGGCATAGAACAGTCCGGTTTCATTGAATACCAGCTGCCCCTGGCGAGAACCTTTTCTCTTTCCATCAGCGACCGCTTCGTGACACAGGAAACGCAGCACCAGGGTGTCAACATCCGCACCTACGTCTTCCCGCAGCATCAGGATGCCGGGCAGGCAATCCTTGAAATCGCCAAAAACGCGCTCGACATGTTCGCGGATCTCTTTTACCCCTACCCGCGCCAAACGCTCAGCCTGGTGGCAGCTGATTTTCTGCACAACATGGAAACCGACGGCATGCTGTTGATCAGCAAGGGTGTGATCGACTTCTACCGCGACGCGCCACTCAACAATCTCACAATCCTTGTCCCTCATGAAATTTCGCACCAGTGGATCTACAGCCTTGTGGGGAATGACCCTGCCAGGGAACCCTGGTTGGATGAAGCTTTCGCGACCTACAGCGAAGCCCTGTACTTTGAGCGTTTTCATCCCGAGCATTTGAGCTGGTGGTGGGAAAACCGGGTGGAAGGGTTTAAGCCCAGCGGCTGGGTTGATTCGACCACCAGCATTCCAGGAGGCTACACCACCTATCGCAACGCTGTCTACCTGAACGGAGCGAAATTCCTGCAGAGTCTGCGGGAGTTGATGGATGATGAGGCGTTTTTTGCGGTCATAAATCAATACGCTATCGAAAACACCTACAAAATCGCTACGAAAACTGATTTTTTCATCATTTTACGCGAGCACAGTGATGCAGACATGAGTGTCCTGCTCACACAGTATTTCGAAAATCCCCCCACTTATTAGTGTTAATATAACTAACTGGTCAATCTGCCGGGATCATGCTGGCGGAGTCTGAAAGCGTGCTGGCACGCACCACTTGATTTCCCCTTACCAGGGTACCCTGGTATGCGGCAATTCCCTCCACCGGCGTCCAGCCCTCCAGGTTGAAGGGTAAAACGCTCCAGGCAGCTGGGATCCACTGACCGTTGTATTTGCGTGCCAGGTGAGCGTGCGTGCCGGTGGCGCTGCCGCCCTCGCAGGAGGGTCTTCCCACCCTGTCGCCCTGCTTGAGACGGTCGCCAACTTTTACCCGACCTTCTTCAGCCATATGAAGATAGAGAATCACCCATCCCGTTCGTTCGTCGCCATCGCCATCCAAATCAAGCATGACTGTGCCAATATCAACTCGCGCCACTACGCCATCAGCCACCGCCAGGGCGTACTGCTCGGTCTCAACACAGCCCTGCGTTGGGAGGGGTGGAGCAAAATCGATCGCCGCCCAGGGTTTGCGTGAGCCCCAACCAGTATGCGGACCGCCGGTGTAGGACCAGGTGGTCCCGTCCTGGAAGGGCAATATGAACTGCGGTTGAGTGAGCGACCCGGGCAACACGGTCAGGTCCCGTTGCCAGGGGTCCCCAAACAAGTCCTGGAAGGTTTTTGCGAAGCCGTCAGGTCCGATCGCCTTCTTATAAGCCTCACCCTGGTAGACATGTGAAAAATAGTATTGCAATGCCACCGTGGCGGAGTTTTGCCAGGGGTCGATGTTTTGAATAGTCCCGTCTTCCAGCGCCAGGGATGCCATCTCACCCTTGAAATAGAGGTAAAAACCATCATTTAGTAGATCTGCCGCATAGGATATCTGCAATTCAACACTGCTATGGTAGTTTTCAAAACCCAGGAAAGTCGCTTCTTTTGATCGGTCGCGTTGAGGATTGCTGAGAGCGCCGGTCTGATATTCCACCAATGCCAGGAGCAGTTTTGGATTCAGACTGTAGTTTTCGGAATAGTACTTGATGATTCCCACAGCATTACGATATCTCTCCTGGATGAAGGCGCCATAATTCTTAAACCAGCCGTCAGTCGAGTCCAGGAAAACGCTCAGATCGAAATCGAGCAAGTCCGGACCGTACACAAACGCGGCATCAGGAATGATCTGGTAACTGGGTCCCCAAAAAGGCACATAATAGATTGGCATCTTCATGGGATAGCCAGGCGGCAAAGTGGTAATATCCTTTGGGATCTCGGGGTTGGAGAAAAGGATTTCAGAAGGGGTTGTGCCAAAACGCAGCGAAAGCATATCGAGGTTGTCACCGCTTTGTACGACATAATCCACCAACGTGCCTGGCGGATAGACCGGGCGTGTGTCGAATGGAGTGGCCGTCGCATCGATGAGGGTTTCTGTCGGAACGACCTCAGAAATGATGTAAGTTGGTCGTTGACGCGGAGCGCAGCTGGCAAGAATCAACAAAATGCTGAGAAGGTTCAGCCATCTGAATTGGGAAAATTTTGCGCTCTTCATGGGTCAACAACCGGTAATTATCCGTTTTTTACTATACCATAAACGGAAAAAAGACTCATTAATCCAGGGAGATATGCGAGCTGCTGGCGCTGACGACGCTGGCTTTGACAACCTGATCCCCTCTCACCAGCCATCCGCTTAAGGATTCTGAACCCGCCTTAGCCCTCCACCCACTCAAAACGAAACCAAGTGGACCATCCGCCGGCACCCATTCGCCGTTGTATTTGCGGACAATGTGCAGGTGTGTGCCGGTGGAAACGCCGCCCTCGCAGGAAGGATGTCCAATGTGATCTCCGGTTTCAACCCAGGTGCCCGCCGGCACGCGCTGATTGGTGGCAATGTGCAGGTAAATGATGTTCCAGCCAGTCTGTTCAAACCCATCGCCGTCCATATCCACAACCACCACACCGTTTCCCGATCGGACGACCAACCCGGGACCGGACGCGGTCACCCAGGACCAATTGGTATGGCAGCCTGATTCTGATGAAGGTGGGGCAAAGTCCAGGGCTGCACGGACATCGGCTGCTCCCCAGGCCGCATGCGGACCAACAGTCATCGCCCAGGTAACACCCTCAGAGAAGGGAAGTTGCAATTCTGGCTGCCGCACGTCTGGTGTGAACAAGGGCTCAAATTCCACCGCGCGCAGCCAGGGATCGCCAAACATGTTTTGATAAGTCCAGGCAAATCCTTTTTCACCATAAAGCGCTTCTGCCCATGCGGGGAATTTTTGCTGTTTGGAGAAGAAATGCATCAAACCGACTGTACCGCAATTGAGCTGCGCTGAAAGGCGCACTTTACTGTAGTCCGGAAATTCCAATATAACCATGGTTCCTTCGCGCCAGCCATAATAGCCCGTTTCAACAATTCCGGCTGCAGCCTCAAGTTGCTGATAAAGACCGACGCGATCCTGATACAAGATTCCAAGCGGGTAGGTTTTCTGTTGACTGGTTTGAGGTCCGCCATAAACCCAGCCGCTCTGGTATTCCAATAGGGCAAGAAGCAAACGTGGATGGATTGAGAACTCGCGGGCGACCTTTTCAACAATGTCAGTCCCGCTCATAACTCCATTGCCGTAGACCGATTCCTGGTAGCTGGCCAGGTATCCGCCTGCCTGACGGGCAAACTCGCTGACATCAAAACCCACCGAGGAAGGGCTGTTTACCACTTCACTGTCCGGAATGAGTTTGAGAGGCGAAGTAGTTTCGTCGAGACGGTTGGGAATGAGCAGTAATTGCCCTTCCGGGATGAATCCATCCGTGGGCAAAGGATCACGCGAGGTGATGTCCGCAACTTCGACGCCAAAGCGGACTGCCAGCACGCCGAGGCTGTCCCCACTTTGGGCATAATAGAGGATCGGCGCGTCCTCAGCATAGGTGATCATCTGTGCCTGGGTCGGAATTGTCTGCAAGACGGGTTGTGGTTGTGCGGACTCTGGTTCGATAACTATCTCTTCCACTTCAAGGAGAGGTTGTGTTGCGGTTGGTTCGACCTCTGTTGGAAGAAGTGTGGCGGTGGGCGACTGAGCGCCTACCAGATTCACACCTGTAAAAATCGCCGGACCTTCGGGCGCGGGAGGAATCTGAGCAGGGTCTGCCAGCTTGGGAAGTTCACTTGTGAGAAGGGCTTCCGGGGACTTGGTCGATAAGAACAGAAAAGCTCCAACTGCAGCCAGCATGACCACAGCGCTGATGATCAAACGCTGGCGTCGACGGCGGTGAAGCCGCTCAAGGCGGATTTCGCGTTGGCTCTTAGTTTCCGATTTCGTTGAAATCGGCACGGCCATTGTAAGCTTCAACTGTCTCTCCATCTTTCGTTAATGTCCCGTCGTAAACTGTTCCATAACTTGAGGCAATCCAACCTCCGAGATTGAAAGGGATGTTTCCTGCGGCTCCGATCCAGACCCCGTTGTAGCGCCTGGCAATGTGGAAGTGTGTGCCGCTGGTCACCCCGCCCTCACAGGAGGCATAACCAATTACATCTCCTGCTGCAACTTGTGTGCCAAAGGGTATGCGCCCTTCCGTGCCAATATGGAAGTAATGCACCGTCCAGCCAGTTTGTTCTGATCCATCACCGTCAAGGTCCAAGACCACCGCCGCGGCTCCAGACCGAACCACCAGGCCATCAGCTACTGCCAGAACCGGTGCGTCACTTTCATAGCAGCCATAATCGTCCTCCTCACCAGGAGGCGCAAAATCCAACGCGGCCCAAATGCTGCCAGTCCCATAGCCCCAATGAGGTCCGGAGGTGAGCAGCCAGATGTCACCTGGCGCAAGCGGCAGGATAAACTCGGGTTGGGTCAGCCCCTCGGGCACGAGCGGCTCGATGGTGAATGTAAATGGGTAACCAAACATCTGCTCATAGGTGGCGTATAAACCCGCCTCAGAAACCGCAACCTTCCACTCAGCTTTTGTCTTCACCAGGCTGAAAAAATGCTGCACACCCGCGGTGGCCGGGTTGATTGTGGGATCGATGCGCATCACCTCGCCATCTGAAATCGTCCAGACTGCCAGGCTGCCCTGCTCCCAGAGCGTGCTGCCTCGCAGCAGTTCGTTGGCAGCCCAGCCCAATTGCTTATAGAGCCCCTGGCTGTACGGATTGAGAAGCCCGAGAGGATAGTCGGCAGGGACGCCGTTCTTGCCCTCACCGCGCACCCAACCACTCTGATACTCAAGCAGCGCCAGCAAAAGGCGTGGATTAACGCCGTTCTCATCCGCCACCCGCTGCACAATCTCAGCGCCGGTCAGATGACTTTCGTCTTCCAGCGTTTCTTCATATCGGCTCAATTTTCCATTGAACTGCCAGACCACCGACTCAGTATCAAAATCCTTGGCAGAAGGGCTGTAGACCAGCTCCGCTTCGGGGATGATCTTGAAGCTGGTTCCCTGTTCGTTGGCGCTGGCAGGTGGAATGATCAGGATTTCGCCCGGTTTGATCAGGTTGGGGTCTTCGATCTCGTTACGCTCAAGGATCTGCTTGACAGAAACCTGGTTTAACAGGGCAATGCGCGCCAGGGAATCTCCGGATTGGATTGTGTATTGGGTCTCGGAAGTGCGCAAAGTCGGTAGCGGCATCGGCACGTTTGGCGTGGGCTGCATTCCAACAGGCGCCAGGGTCAGAGTGACTTGGGGAATGGAGGTCGGTGGAACCTGGGTTGCGACCTGCGTCGAAGTTTGCTCAACACCGGGTATGGGCTGCAATGTAGATACACCCGTCGAGGCCGATCCGGTTACACGCCAGGGTTCATAGTCCTTAACAACTCTTTTGCAGCCTGAAATGAGAAATGAACCAGCAACAAGAATAAAGCTCAAGAGAGTGAGTTTTCGGAAAATAGCTTTCATGTCTCTTAGTGTTACATCAATCGTGCCAGATATAAGCAGAGAGTGCCGGTCTCCGTTATTCATATCGTAGGGCGGGGGTTCACTCCCGCCGGATCTTGCTCCCATAGCAGATACTTGATGTTGCCAACAAAGCAGACCGAGCTCATAACCTGACCGAAGGTCTCCAGCTACAAGAATCCAAAGGCAGATCGCCACGCAAAAGAGGCTCGCGATGACGGATGGTTTTGTCTTTGCAAGGAGCGAAGCGACGTGGCAATCTACCGTTCTGTCACCGATCTTTTGGTTTTTCGTAGACCGGATTGCGCATTTCAATCCGGCTCTTTTGTTTGTTTTCGTGAGGTCTTTGGAGTGCAAAACCTCCTTGTGGGACCTTGAGAGACTTCTGACCTGAAGGTCTCCACCAATCCTTCCTGATCGTGCCGGTCTCCGGACCGCGCACGGGTTTTGACCGGCAGGGCTCCAAAAAACATCATTGAGTATAGGAAAAAATGCGAGCTCATCCATTCTCAAAATTTCACACAAAATTTTCCAAAAACACCGCTAATCATGATAAAATTAATTACCAATCCAGTTTTCCTGTTAATGTCCGGAACCATCTAACAAAAATCAATCTTTTACAGCAACAAACCGCTCTTAGTTTCTGACCAGTCGTGTATCTAACAAAACTTACCAAATAGAGAATAGCTTTTTCAAACCAATCAAACACTTGCAAAATTCATTTTTGCAAAGTTTCTAAAGCCAATCAGAATAATTGAAAGGGAAAATATCATGAAGACTATCTCCAGGCTGATACTCTCGGTAATCCTTGCCATCATGCTGATCACTTTGCCAATTGGGCAAAAATCACAACCTCTCCAATCTGCTTTTGCCCAGGATGGCGTCGAAAACGACGAGCCTGTAAAAATTGAAGGCTTTAATCAGGAACCACAGGCAGAACAGCCCAAGGTAAAAATCAACGCCACTTTAACGGTGGGTAACTCCTGCTCTTACAGCTCAATCGCTGGAGCGATCGCCGTGGCTGGCGATGGAGACCTGATCCTCGTGGAAGGCGGCAGAACCTTTTACGAGCACGACTTAATAATTTATAACAAAGATCTGACTATTCAAGGTGGCTATGACGGCTGTGCAAGCGCATCCAGCGAACCAACCACCATCAATGCGAATGCCCTGGGTTTTGTGATTGAGGTGAAGGGTGCAAATGTAAACTTGACCAACCTGGTAATCACAAATGGATCTACAACCAATGGGGGTGGCATTCGCGCTATAGATGATGTTAGTGTGGGTAGTAATGTAACACTCGATAACACCAAGGTTGATCTTAATCAAGCCGTAAATGGTGGCGGGATCTATATCAGCCCAAATAGCATTGTCACACTGACAAACGATTCTGATATCACCCATAATAATGCCACCGGCAATGGGGGTGGGGCGCGTGTCTGGGGAAAGTTGATCGGGCACGATTGGAACTCAAAAATCTCTGACAACCAGGCTCCCTATGGCGGGGGAATTTCTGTGCCAGACGGTGAATTGGATTTTAGCGGATCGCACGTTATCCATAATCAAGCGACTATCAATGGCGGCGGCATCCACGTGTACGAAGGAGGCGTGTTAAACATCGGAGGCTCAAGCAACATCAGCCAAAATTCTGCCGAGATGGGTGCTGGCATTTATGCAGATTTTGCAACTATCGGATCAACCTCGATGGTACTTCACAGCAACACCGCAACATTGTTTGGGGGTGGTATTTACCTCAATAACGGCAGCGTCCTGACCGGAAGCAATATTCATCTGGGCTACATCTTTACAAACCCAGATTTGGGAAAGAACAGAGCTGTTAACGGTGCAGGATTATTTGTCGATAATACCTCTACCGCAAACTTTAGTGGCGTAATTGTCAACAACTATGCTGACAACCACGGGGGAAGCATCTATATGTCTGCAACTTCAGGCAATGTCACTATCTCAAACAGTTCGATAAACACCAACACCTCCGGCAACGAAGGCGGCGCGGCATTTGTTTACGGAGGAATTCTAAAGCTGACTGGACCTCTGACCATTGAGAATAATACTGCTACGAATTACGGTGGAGCGATCGCGGTACACAATGTTGGAAGTGCAGATATTCAAGCTTCTGGAGGAAACATCGAAATTAATAACAATACTTCAACCAGGGGTGGGGCTTTCTATTTGCACAACAACAGCATGTTAAAACTTTACGCAACCAGTTCTTATCCGCTTGATATTTTTGATAACACCGCGTCAGTTTCTGGAGGTGCGGGCTTTGCGGATGACGGTGGCTACTTTGACAATTATGGTCAGGTAAAAATATACGGAAATAGCGCGCTTGATGGCGGGGCAATCTATTTAAACGGAGGATCCAAAATCTGGTTAGATGATTACATTTCTACCTCACCAGAAATTTTTAACAACACGGCCGCAAACGGCGGCGCGATCTACGCGCAAAACAGCCCCTCAGTCAGGCTTGACGGTGTCATGGTTGGTTCCGAACTTGGTGGAAACCAGGCAACAACAGGGCATGGTGGCGCGCTGTATCTTGAAAGCAGCATTATGAAAGCTCAGAACACCGCCTTCCTAAATAACCAGGCAGCAGACCATGGCGGCGCGATTTACGCCCAAAATTCATCTCTCACAATCGATGCCAATCTCAACACCCCGGCAATAAACACTTTTACTGAAAGACATGATCAGACTCTTGACGGCTCGTTCGTCCAGGCGTCGGCTTGTAACCCTCTCACCAGGGAGTGTAGTGCTTTAGCCGGCAACGTTGCTGATAGCAACCTCGATAACATCGGGCAGGGTGGAGCTATTTACCTCAATGAGAGTCTTATGAGTATGTCGCAAACTTACCTGCACGACAACATGGCCTATTATGGAGGAGCTATTTACCAAACCGGTTCCACTTCCGCCTCAACTGTTTCAAACAGCCTGATCCACCATAACACAGTATCTGTTGCGCTTGGGGCAGGAATTAGAAAACAAAATGGCACTTTTAATCTTATCCAGGTGACCATAACGGATAATACCGGCGGTTCAGGCTTTTCAGGAGAGGCAACATCTGCCTCAAACACCATTGCCTGGGAAATTTTGTACCCCGGTTTCTCCATTGCACCATTAAGTTATGCCTGCAATATCGATAATGGTGCGTTTGCCGGACCATCACTTGATCCCCTGTTCATGAACCCGGGTGTTGGTCGGAACTATCATCTTTTGTCAGGAAGCCCTGCTGTTGATGCGTGTCTGACAGGCGAACCTGTGGACCTTGAAAATTATCTACGCCCAATTGGGGCTGGATACAACATGGGTGCTTTCGAGAAAATTGCATATCCTGTCTATCTCCCGATACTCCTGCGATAGAACCGGGAATATCTCCCAATTGTGCCAGTTTTTGGTAGGCCGGGTTCCGCTTCTGAACCCGGCTCTTTTGCCCGTTCTTCATACTGACAAGGTCTCTTGAATTCGACTGCTTGCGCCCCTTTAGGGAAGCCTCCCTGTGGGACTGGGCACGGCACCTAACCGCAGGTCTCCAAAAAAACATCATCCAAAGCCAGCCATCCTGCCAATATTCCCTCAAATATGGGTAGTAAAATCTACCCCTTCTCACAAAAACACCCGAGTCAAATATTGACTCTTTAATCAAAATTTGTTATATTAATATTAATATTAGTATTCAATTTAACAAAGAACTGCGTTATTTTTTTTCACCAAAGCCCTTCTGGGGGTTTCGTCAGCCTTCACATTGATAGGAACTGAAGGTCCACTCACTTTATATTATTCATTGAAAAGAGGTGAACGATGAAAGTCAAGCGATTTTTGATACTTGGTTTTGTCTTGATTCTCATGACCGGTACTCTCTCTACACAGGCAGCCACGACACAAAACTCTTTTGCCGTTGAACCTTGGACCTTGGAAATTGTTGATCAGTCAGATAATGTTTTACTGGGTGCAGGTGTTTCAATCGACCATTACAAGCGCGATGGCAGAGCTTATATCAGCTATTATGATTACACGAACGGAAATCTCAAGATGGCTTTTGAGGTTACGCCAGGCACTGGCAATTGCTACAACGCAGATTGGGAATGTCAAACCATAGACGACAGCGGAGACGTGGGTCAGTATAGTTCCATAGATGTATTTGAAGCTGTCTTGATAAAAAGCAATGGGATTATTTTCAATTACGCAAAAATTGGCATTTCTTATTACAATGCCTCCTGGGGAGATTTAAAATATGCCCAGAGATCATGTTCTGAAACAGCATTCGGGATCAT
>Ga0209203_1001797_pt1 | contig 15163 bp, 12 predicted proteins | sample AD_UKC109_MetaG_FD_184423 | JGI IMG/M metagenome (GOLD analysis project Ga0209203, IMG submission 184423) | Active sludge microbial communities of municipal wastewater-treating anaerobic digesters from Hong Kong - AD_UKC109_MetaG (SPAdes)... | ecosystem: Engineered > Bioreactor > Anaerobic >... | reverse complement strand
CTGCTTACATTACAGAAAACAGCGATATCCAGACCGGTTTGACCAAAGAAGGCTTCCTCTGGGCCTTTAGCACCAAATATTTCGGTCTGTGGAACCCGCTTGTCTGGTTGTCCTTGATGGCCGATTATGAGCTTTATGGTCTTCATGCCGGAGGATACCATGTCACGAATCTGGTTTTGCACATCCTGAGTACGCTTCTTTTGTTCTGGCTCTTTCACCGTATGACGGGAGCTCTCTGGAAGAGCGCCTTTGTCGCTGCTTTCTTTGCACTTCATCCCCTGCATGTGGAATCCGTCACCTGGGTCTCTGAACGCAAAGATGTCTTAAGCGCTTTCTTCTGGATGCTCACCTTATGTCTTTATGTTTTCTATACGGGAAAACAATCTATTCAGCGATATTTGCTTGTTGTTTTCAGTTTTGTGCTGGCGTTATTGAGCAAGCCCATGGTGGTTACCCTCCCCGTCATTATGATCTTACTGGATTACTGGCCGCTGAAACGGTTTGAAAATCAGAAAGGGCTATCCGATACGATCTCATGGCAACTCAGGGAAAAACTGCCTTTTATTGTTTTATCGGCTGTGCTTGTTGCTTTTACGCTTTACGTTCCCAATGAACAGCAAGCCTTTGAAAAATCTTTCTCTGTAATGTCGAGATTGGCCAATGCGCCGGTCGCTTTTGTGGCCTATCTGGCTAAAACCTTCTGGCCTCAGGACATGGCGATTTTCTATCCGTTCCCGTCTCAGATCCCCGTCTGGCAGACCACGGGAGCGATTCTGCTGATTATCATCATGACGGCTGCCGTATTGGCCACCGCCAAACGTCTGCCTCATCTTTTTGTCGGCTGGTTCTGGTTCATCATAACCATTGCGCCGGTAATCGGCATTCTTCAGATCGGGGATTTCGCGATGGCCGACCGCTACCATTATCTGCCTTCCATCGGCATCGCTATAATGCTGGCCTGGGAAATACCACATTGCATAAAACGTGAAGTCCTGCGCAAAAATATTTTATGGCCTGTGGCCCTTGTTTTCCTGGCTTCTTTAGCTTTTCTTGCCTGGCAACAATGCGCTTATTGGAAAAATAATATAGAGCTCTGGAATCATGCCATTCAGGCTACAGAAGATAATTACATGGCGCACAACAATCTTGCCTCCGCCCTGCTGGAGAAGGGAGAAACCGAAAAAGCCATGCATCATTATCATAAGGCTATCGATATCAATCATTATCCGGCGGCCTATTACAATATCGGCATTATTTACTATCGTCTGGGACAGGATCAGCAGTCCATCGATTATTTCAAAAAAGCGATACACGAAAAAGCTGACTATGCCGCAGCTTATTTTAATCTGGGTATCGTCTATCAAATGCTTGGGTTGCAGCAGCAGGCTCTGGAACAATACAATGAAGCCACACGCCTTTTGCCAAGTCATGCCAACGCTTATAACAACAAGGCTTTTATTCTTCTGAATTCCGGAAATTACATACCGGGATGCGCCAATGCTCAAAAAGCCTGCAAACTGGGAAATTGCCGAACACTGATCTGGGCAACCGGCAGGAAACTTTGCAACCAATGAACAATAGGATCGGTTCTTGAGCAAAGCTCAATTATAAAACGACATGGGCAAACAAATGGGTAAATGAGTATACGAAGGTCATGTTGAATAAATTCAAATTCATGCAAAACAAAAAAAAACTTACAGTTTATCTCTTTCTTATATTCAGTTGTGCAGCCGTTTACGGGCAGGTATCTGAATTCAACTTCATCAATCTTGATGATAACCTTTATGTTGTGGAAAATATCGAGATCCAGTCCGGAATTACACTGGACGGGTTAAAATGGATGTTTCAAACACGATATGCTGATTTATGGAACCCGCTCGTCTGGCTCTCGTTCATGGCGGATTACGAGCTTTATGGACTGCATGCCGGAGGATATCATGTCACCAACCTTATCTTTCATATCCTCAGCACGCTGCTACTCTTCTGGCTTTTTCACCGTATGACCGGAGAAATCTGGAAGAGCGCCTTTGTTGCTGCCTTCTTTGCTCTCCATCCCCTGCATGTGGAATCCGTTGCCTGGGTTTCCGAACGCAAAGATGTCTTGAGCGCTTTCTTCTGGATGCTGACGTTATGCTTCTATGTCTATTATACGGAAAAACCAATGATTAAAAGATACCTGCTGGTTCTTTTTTCTTTTATATTGGCGTTGATGAGCAAGCCCATGGTGGTGACGTTGCCGTTGATTATGATTCTGCTGGATTACTGGCCGCTGAAACGGTTTGAGAATCAAAACAGTTTATCCGATACAATCGTATGGCAGCTCAAAGAAAAACTGCCGCTGATGGTATTGTCCGCTGTCATTGTTATTCTAACTTTCTATAATCCGAACGAAAGTTCCCCCCACAAAATAATACCGTTAGATATCAGGCTGGCCAACGCCCCGGTTGCTTTTATGACGTACCTGGTTAAAACCTTCTGGCCTTATAACATGGCTATCTTTTATCCTTTTCCGTCTCATATCCCTATGTCGCACATCGCAGGGTCTGTTTTGCTGATTATCGTCATGACGGCTGCTGCAATAATCACCGTCAAACGTCTTCCTTATCTTTTTGTCGGCTGGTTCTGGTTTATGATAATGTTGATTCCAGTCATCGGGATAACACAGATATCTGCTTATGCGATGGCGGATCACTATCACTATATCCCCTCCATAGGTTTGGGATTGCTGCTAACCTGGGGAATACCGCATGTCCTGAAAAATAAAGGTCTGGGCAGAGTCACTTTATTACCCGCTGTGATTTTCATTCTTATCATTATGTCGGTATTGTCCTGGAATCAATGCCAATATTGGAAGGATAGTGTAAAACTTTTCAGCCACGCCTTGAAGGTGACAAAGGATAATACTATGATGCATAATCTTCTGGGATACACTCTATTTAAAGAAGGGAAAATTGACAGAGCTATTTACCATTATAACAAAGCTATTCTGATAGCGCCGGACTACATTTATGCTTACCTCAATAGAGCAGAAGCGCATGCTCGGCAAGGGAAATATCAATCGGCTGCCGATGACTATAATAAAGCCGTTGCTCTGGAACCGGATTTCGCTAGTGTGTATTTCAAGAGAGGAACTTTTTATGGAAAGTCGGGACAAAATCAATTGGCCATCGCTGATTTCAGTGAAACAATCCGTTTAAAACCGAATCATGTTGATGCCTACAATAACAGAGGCATTGCCTTAAACCAGGCTGGTCTGTACAAACAAGCCATCGACGATTTCGACAAAGCTATCCGCCTGAAACCCGCCTATGCCAATGCCTGGAATAACAGAGCTTTTTCCTATTTCAATATTGGCGAAGCAAAGCAGGGTTGTTCGAATGCAAAAAAAGCCTGTGAATTGGGAAACTGTAAAATCCTGGAATGGGCTAAAAATAAAAAATTTTGTCATTAAATGCTGTTTATGTCTGGCCGAAGCTTCCGATTATGTCAGAAGAATATTACTGATGATATTTTCGAACCACGGCTGTAATCACACCGGCAATGCGCAAATCATTTCGTGGTATGATCGTCGCATATTTGGAATTGGCCGCTTCCAGAGTTACCGTCTGCCCGTTCTTGAAAAAATATTTCATCGTCCAGTTCCCGTCCACTTCCGCCAGAACGATATCACCGTTTTTCGGCTCCCGGTTGCTTTCTACGATCACCATATCTTTTTCCATGATGCCCGCGTCAATCATGGAATCGCCGGTGACGGAAAGCAAAAAGGAGTTTTGAGGATTTTTGACCAGATAGTCATCAAAAGAAACCATATCCCGTATTTCCTGTTCGGCGGAAACCGGTAATCCCGCGCAGACTTCACCGGCCAGTTTTAATGCTCGCGGGTTGCGCGTCAGAGATAAAAATCCCTTGGAATCTTTCTGCAATATTCCGGCATCCAGTAATTTAGCCACCCAGAAATGGACGACACTTTTGGAACGGACTCCAATAATTTCAGCCATTTCCGAATAACTGGGCATTCGGCCATTATCCAGGAAAAAGTCGGTGATTTTTTTCTCTACATCCTGTAAAGTTCGCTTGACTTTCATGGAATCTATGATATAGAACGATCGTTCTATTGTCAAGCATTATTTAGTGAGTCCCAAGTTTCAGAAGCGTAGCGCACTGAAATTTGCTGGACGTAGTGACACTCGTTAAGAGCGAATCCCGACAAGTCGGAATGAAGCTCGAAACGCAAGCGGAACTATCCAATCCCGATATATCGGGATTGGAAATTATCCCAGGAGCGTAGCGACGTGGGATTGTATCGCGTAAAGACATGAAACCACAAAAACATTCTTCGGGAGCAATTTTGAACGAAAAGCTGATAACATTTCTGGCAACGGGATTCGGTTCCGGGCTCGCTCCTTTCGCGCCTGGCACGGCAGGAACTTTGGTCGGAATTTTGATTTGCCTGCCCTTCATTTTCCTGCCCTGGATTTTACGACTATTGCTTGTGCTTGCATTGCTGGCGCTTTCTTTTTATGTCTCTGATCAGGCGGAAAAAATCTATAAAAGAAAAGACGATCAGCGCATTGTCATTGATGAGATTATCGGTTTTCAGATAACGATGCTGCCGGTGGAGATAAATGTTCTGAGCATTTGCGCCGGTTTTGTCCTTTTTAGAATTTTTGATATCTGGAAACCCTTTCCTGTCCGAAACATGCAGGGATTCCCCGGCGGTTGGGGAATCGTGGCGGATGATGTCGCCGCCGGTATTTACGCAGGCATGGTTTTGTGGCTGCTGACTTATTGGAGAATTTTTACATGAAAATCGGAATCCTCACCATCGGTAATGAATTAATGAACGGCCGCATTGCGGACACCAACGCGTCCTTCATCGCGCGCGAAGCCAATCAGCAGGGATGGAGCGTGGAAGCCATCATGTCCGTAGGCGACAATTTCGCCGCCATCAAAAACCGTCTGGACTACCTGCTGGCCATGACCGACGCCGTCATCTGCTCGGGCGGTCTTGGCCCCACAGCCGACGATATCACCACCGAGGCCATTGCCAAAGCGTTCAATCTTCCGTTATATACGGATGAAAACGTTCTGAACTATATTAAAGATATCTTTATCAAATTCAATTTCCGTTGGGTGGAAAACAACGCCAAACAGGCCATGTTCCCGCAGGGAGCGGAAGTCATCCCCAACGCCAGAGGCACGGCGCCGGGCTTCTGCCTGCCGATAAACGGAAAACTGATTTTTGTGATTCCCGGAGTGCCCGCCGAAGCCAGACTCATGATTACCAATGGTGTTTTTCCTTTACTGCGTAAATATTTTCCGCAAGACGAACTGCACATCGTCAAGCATACCATCCGGACTTTTGGACTGGGCGAAGCCGCCGTGGACGACAAAGTCAAGGATATTGATTTTAAATCGTTGGGCGTGAGCATCGGATTTTATCCGGTGTTCCCGGAAAACCATATCGTTTTAATCGCCCAAAACAGCAATCGGGAAGAAGCGCAGAAAAATCTTCAAAAAGCGCAGGACGAAGTATCGTCACGTCTGCGGGATTACATCTTCGCTTACGGAGAACAAACGCTCGAAGAAGTGATTGCCGGACTTTTAACGGCAAAGAAACTGACCATTGCGGTGGCGGAGAGCTGCACAGGCGGTCTGATTACCAACCGCCTCACCGATGTTTCCGGCAGTTCCGTTTATCTGGAACGCGGGCTGGTGACCTACAGCAACGCCGCCAAAATCAGCATGCTGGGTGTTCCCGCTCAAATCATCGAAAAGCATGGCGCGGTCAGCGAAGAGACGGCACGACTGATGGCCGAAGGCGTACGCAAACTGGCCGGAACCACTCTGGGACTTTCCTCTACCGGCATTGCCGGACCGACCGGCGGCACTAAGGAAAAACCCGTGGGCACAGTTTATCTGGCAGTCGCGGATGCACAAAAGACGATTTGCCGCCATTACACCTTTCGCTGGGACCGCAAAAGGAACAAGGAGGTTTTCTCCGAAGCGGCGCTTTTTTTGCTGAAAAACTTTTGTGAGACTCAAATTGCAAAAACGAAGTGAATTGAAATTTGTAAGTCGAACAATCCCGCACAGCGGAGGGTACTATAATCCCCGTGATTTGCAGGAGAAAGCTTAATGACACTCGCTGACTATAGGAAGCGTCACGAAAATTATCCTTTATCATGCCGGACTTGATCCGGCATCCAGGAATTATGAACTGGTTCCCGGCCTTCGTAACCTAAAGGTCATCTACGACCGGGAAGACGACAGAACATAAGGAAAGTTTAGAGTATGACAGCCGATAACGAAAAAAATATCCGCGCCTTTCTGGCGATTGAACCGCCGGAAAATATTCTTAATGAAATCTCCCGCCTTCAGGAAAAACTAAAACGGGAAATCAACGGCCGGCTCAGCTGGACAAGGCCGCAGGGTCAGCATCTGACCTTAAAATTTTTCGGCGATATTTCGAAGGAAGATATAAACAGTATTTGCGCCACCGTGCAGAAGCGAGTTGTTGCCGAACAGAAACTGAATTTGAAAGTTGAAAAGATGGGTGTTTTCCCGGATGCCCGCAGACCGCGTGTTTTGTGGTGCGGTGTAACGGGCGATGTGGAAAAACTTATTACTCTTCAGAAAAAACTCGATGCCGATTTCGCGACTTTAGGCTTTCTTGAGGAAGACCGGTCTTTCAAGGCGCATCTGACGTTAGCGCGAATCAAAGACCCGCGTGACATTACAGGCATGAGCGAAGCGCTGAAAAAATATGATTCGTTTAAAGCCGGAGAATTTGTCGCCGATAAATTGTTCTTATTTCAAAGCAAGCTTTCTCCGCAGAGCGCTGTTTACACCAAACTGGCAGAGTTTGCTTTGGGTGGATAACATTCGAACTGTTGCATTTTTTGAAACAGTTCGAAATGAAAGTTCAGTATGTTCCATTTGGGAACATACTCCCCGGCTGTCATTCCCTCCTCCGAGTGGGAATCCAGAAAATAAGTATAGCATCTCCGAATTAAGCAGGAGGTTAAAAGAAAAATACAGTGAATGATTTACAGAAGATGGAACACAATCAAATAGTTGTTTTTGGAAGTAAAAAGATCAGGCGAATCTGGCATGATGAGGAATGGTATTTCTCTGTTATAGATATTTGCGGCGCATTGACGAACAGCCCTGATGCAGGCGCTTATTGGAGAAAATTGAAACAACGTTTGAACGTAGAAGGCAGTGAGGTCGTGACATTTTGTCACGGTCTGAAATTAGAAGCTGCCGACGGCAAAAAATATGCTACTGACTGCGCCAACACAGAAAGTATGTTCCGTATCATCCAATCCATTCCTTCACCGAAAGCTGAGCCGTTCAAGCGTTGGCTGGCAAGAGTCGGGTATGAGCGGGTACAGGAAATTGAAAATCCTGAACTGGCGCAAGAACGCATGAAATTATTGTATGAACAAAAAGGTTATCCCAGGGATTGGATCGATAAACGGTTGCGCGGAATAGCCATTCGCCAAAACCTGACCGATGAGTGGAGAGAAAGAGGCATTATAAGCGAACGGGATTATGCCATTCTTACGGCTGAAATATCAAAAGCAACTTTTGGGATAACGCCAGCGGACTATAAGAAGTTAAAAGGATTGTTCAAAAAGAATCAGAATCTGCGGGACTACATGACTGATCTGGAGTTGATTTTTACAATGCTTGGCGAAAAAGTTACCACGGAAATATCGCAAAAAGAAAAACCGGATACTTTCGAAAAAAATAGAAAGGTGGCCAAACGCGGAGGCGGTGTGGCAGGTACGGCGCGCAAAGAAACGGAAAAAGAATTAGGCCGCAGTATCATAACTAATCAGAATTATTTGAAGGAGAAATAGATTAAAGCGTATGAAAAACTGCAACCACTGGTTGCAGAAATAAGTTGGTCCAAACATAAGCACTTGCGCCGCGGGGCGCTGTTTACACAAAACTGGCGGAGTTTGCTTTGAGGATATAATGAGCATAAGTTGTTTTCATAAATTAGAGTTGTAATTTTTAAGCATTTATTAATATAAAAAGAAAATAAGGAGGGCATTGTATTATGGCGGATATGGATAGATCAAAGGCCGTTGATTTGGCGATTACTCAGATAGAAAAACAGTTCGGCAAGGGCTCGATTATGAAACTGGGCGGTTCAGAAAAAGTGGATGTACCGGCCATTTCCACCGGCTCCTTGAGCCTCGACATCGCGCTGGGAACGTTTGGTGTCCCGCGCGGCCGTGTGGTGGAAATTTACGGGCCGGAATCCGGAGGCAAAACGACACTTGCGCTGCACATCGTCGCCGAAGCGCAGAAGAAAAACGGCATCGCCGCCTACATTGACGCCGAACATGCTCTGGACGTCGGTTACGCCCAGAAAATCGGCGTGAATACGGATGACCTTCTCATCTCCCAGCCGGACACAGGCGAGCAGGCCCTTGAAATTGCCGAAACGCTGGTGCGCAGCGGCGCGCTGGATGTTCTAGTGGTGGATTCTGTCGCCGCGCTGGTGCCCAAGGCGGAACTGGAAGGCGACATGGGCGACGCGCAGATGGGTTTGCAGGCACGGCTTATGTCGCAGGCGCTGCGCAAACTCACCGGCTCGATCAGCAAATCCAAAACTACCGTGATTTTCATCAACCAGCTGCGCATGAAGATCGGCGTCTTCTTCGGCAATCCCGAAACGACCACCGGCGGTAACGCGCTGAAATTCTATTCCTCCCAGAGATTGGACATCCGCAAGATGACCTCCATTAAAAACGGTCAGGACGTCATCGGCTTCCGCACCAAGGTCAAGGTGGTCAAAAACAAGATGGCACCGCCCTTCCGGGAAGCGGAATTCGATATCATCTTCGGCGAAGGCATCTCCAGGGAAGGTGACGTGCTGGATCTGGCAGCGGAAAACGGCATCATTGAAAAGAGCGGCGCATGGTATTCCTACAAGGGCGACCGCATCGGCCAGGGACGGGATAACTCCAGAATATTTTTAAAGGAAAATCCCGAGGTGCTGGCGCAGGTGGAAAACGAAGTCCGCGTCAAACTGGGCGCTCTGCCTAAGGAACAGGAAGAAGATAAGTGAAAGTTCTCGATTTGGAGGCAGCAAAGCAAAAGGCGTTTCGTCTTTTGTCTTTGCGGCCGCATTCCGAAAAAGAGCTGGAAAAGAAGCTGCGGGAAAAAGGTTTTCCCGCAGTTGTTATTAAAGAAACACTGGAAAAACTCCACGATTTGAAGTATCTCAATGACGCGTCTTTTGCCAATCAGTGGGCGCGCAATCTGGTTGTAAACAAACTCTGGGGAAACAAAAAGGTCGCGGCCAGTTTGCGGGAAAAAGGCCTGACGGCTGAATTAATGGCATTGTCCATCGAAAAGGCGCGCGAGGAGTTGCCGGAAGAAGCGGCGCTTGAAATTTTAATCAAAAAGAAAGCGGCAAAAAATAAGTCGGCTGCTTTGGATTTTAAGGAAAAACAGAAAATTTTTCAGGCTCTGATGGGACGAGGTTTCCCGCCAGCTCTGATTTTAAATAAACTGGGAAGGATAAAAAAGGAAGATATTGATGGCAAAGACTGGGAATGAAATCAGGGAAAGTTTTTTAAAATATTTCGAAAGCAAGGGGCACACCGTGGTGGCAAGTTCGTCGCTGATTCCCAAGGACGATCCTACTCTGCTTTTCACCAACGCGGGCATGGTACAGTTCAAAAACGCGTTTCTGGGACTGGAAAACCGGGGCTACACCCGGGCGGCAACCTGCCAGAAATGCGCGCGCGCCGGCGGAAAGCACAACGACCTGGAAAATGTCGGCGTTACCGCCCGTCATCATACCTTTTTCGAAATGCTCGGCAATTTTTCCTTCGGCGATTATTTCAAGGAGGAAGCCATCGCCTGGGCGTGGGAATATCTGATTGATGTCGTCAAACTTCCCCAGGAAAAATTGTGGATCACGATTTATGAAGATGACGATGAGGCGTTTGAAATCTGGAACAAAAAGATGAATGTTCCCGCGGATCGCATCGTCCGCATGGGCGAGAAAAGCAACTTCTGGATGATGGGCGAAACCGGCCCCTGCGGCCCCTGCTCCGAAATCCTGTTTGATCAGGGCGAAGGCACCGGCTGCGGCCGTCCGGAATGCGATGTCCACTGCGATTGCGACCGTCATCTGGAAATATGGAATCTCGTCTTTACGCAATTCGACCGCGATGAAAACGGAAAGTTAACGCCGCTGGCCAAACCCAGCATCGACACCGGTATGGGACTGGAACGTCTGACCGCCGTCATTCAAGGCAAGAAAAGCAATTACGACACGGATCTTTTCACGCCGATCATTCGCTTTGTGGAAAAAATATCGGGCAAGACTTACGGCCAGAATACTGAAGACGACATTTCCATCCGTGTCATTGCCGATCACAGCCGCGCGGTGACTTTCCTGATCGGCGACGGCATCACGCCCAGCAACGAAGGACGCGGCTACGTGCTCAGACGCATTCTGCGGCGCGCCGCACGCCACGGCAAAATGCTCGGCATCAACAAACCATTTTTAAACGAAAGCGCCCGGGTCGTCATTGACATGATGAAGGGCGTTTATCCCGATCTGGTGGAGAAGGCCTCCTTCATCACCAAAATGATTTTAAATGAAGAACAGCGTTTTATGGAAACGCTCGACGCGGGTCTGCGCATCCTGAATGAAGAAACGGAAGCGCTGAAGAAAGCCGGTAAATCGGTCCTCCCGGGTGCTTTGGTTTTTAAACTCTACGACACTTACGGCTTCCCCACGGATTTGACGGCGGATATCGTCAAGCGCGACGGCTTTACGCTGGACAATGAAGGCTTTGAAAAAGAAATGGAAGCGCAGCGCGAACGAGCCCGCGGCGCCTGGAGGGGCAGCGGCGAAGAAGCGGTTGCTGAATGCTATCTCAAAGTTTCCAGTTCCGGTGTTATCTCTGAATTCTGCGGTTATGAAAAAATCAAAAAAGACAATGCGGAAATCAGGGCGATATTTATTGACGGCAAACCGGTGGAAACGGCGGGTGAAGGACAGAAGGCGGAAATCGTTCTGGACAATACGCCTTTTTACGGAGAAGCCGGAGGTCAGACCGGAGATACCGGTTATCTCAAGGGAGCCGGATTTAATTTCACCGTCGAAGATACGAAAAAGCCCGTCGAGAATTTCATCGTGCACAAAGGGGTGGTCAGCAAGGGTGCAATCAATGTCGGCGCAAAAGCAAAACTGGTTGTTGACGAGGAAAGACGCAAAGCCATTGCCGCCAACCATTCCGGCACGCACATCCTGCAGGCGGCACTCAAAGCGGTATTGGGAGACCACATCAAGCAATCCGGTTCGCAGGTTACGGCGGAAGGATTGCGGTTCGACTTCACCCATTTTTCCAAAATCGGCGATGAGGAAATGAAGCGGATTGAAGAAATCGCCAACGAGATGATCCGCAAAAATGTGGATGTCAAAACGGAAGTCTGCGCGCTCGAAGATGCGCTCAAAACCGGCGCGACGGCCGTGTTCGATGAAAAATACGGCTCCACTGTGCGCATTGTGAAAATGGGCAAAATGAGCATGGAGCTCTGCGGTGGTACACATGTGAAACGCACCGGAGATATCGGCTTTTTGAAAGTTGTTCATGAATCAGCCATTGCCGCGGGCGTACGCCGAATTGAAGCCGTCACCGGCAGAGAAGCTTTCAAGCACTTCCGGCGAACCGAAGAAGAATTAAAACGTACGGCAGGATTGTTCAAAGCGAGTCAGATGGAAGTCTACGACCGCGCCGAAAAACTGCAAAAGCACACCAAAGAACTGGAAAAAGAAATCGAAACGCTCAAAGGGAAGCTCGCCGCCAAGGATTCCGGCGATCTGCTCGGTCAGGCAAAAGAAATCAACGGAGTGAACGTGCTGGCGACGGAAGTCAGCATCACCGATGCCAAAACATTGCGCGACTTCGGCGACAAGCTGCGCGACAAGCTGGGCTCCGGTATCATCCTTCTGGGCAGCAAGGCCGGCGATAAAGTCATGCTGCTATGCATGGTGACCAAGGATTTAACCGGGAAATATCATGCCGGAAACATCATCAAGGAACTGGCACCGATGGTCGGCGGCAGCGGCGGTGGCCGTCCCGACATGGCTCAGGCCGGCGGTTCCCAGCCGGAAAAATTAGACCAAGTTTTCCCGGCGTTGGAAAAATTGTTAGCACAGTGAAGTAATATTAGTAAAAAAGGTAAGGTGATTAATGAGCTTAACTGTTCAAAAAGAATTATTTGATCATAGGGATAATAAATTGCAACTTCTGAGATCAAATGGCCTTGCAAACAAAATCGATAATGGCGACAAAATGTTCCATGATTGGTATAGATTTGTCCTGTCATTCCCGCCCCATCTTGTTAGAGATTATCTGTATAAATTTCAATTACAAAATGGACAGACCATATTAGACCCGTTTTGTGGAACCGGCACTACAATAGTTGAAGCTAAATTGAATCACATTCATTCTATCGGAATTGAGCCGAATCCGATGGCGCATTTTGCAAGTTGTGTAAAAAGTGATTGGAATCTCGATTCTAAGGAATTGCTTAAACATGCCTCTTACATTGCTGAATGCGCAAATAAAAAAATAAAGAATAGCGATTGGGATAATTTGCGTAAATTACCCGCAGAGTCGGAAGCTTTACTTTTAACTGATTCGATTAGTTCGCTTCCCCTGCATAAGGTCTTGATTCTTCTGGAACACATAAGCCATGAAAAAGAATCGCTTTTTTATAAGCATGAGTTATTGGCACTAGCTAAATCATTAGTTTTCAGTATCAGTAATTTACATTTCGGTCCGGAAGTCGGCGTCCATCGCAACAAAAAAAATGACGCTTCTGTTATCGAAAGCTGGTTGTCGGAAATAGAAATTATGGCGCGTGATATAGACCGGGCTGATCAAAATGACACGAATTCGATCGTGCATAAAGCCGATTCAAGACAAGTTCACAGCCTGTTGGAACCTAAAAGCATTGATGCGGTTTTTACCTCTCCGCCATATCCCAATGAAAAGGACTATACACGTACAACCAGATTAGAGTCCGTCATTCTAGGATTTATTAATAATAAAAAAGAACTCCAGTCATTGAAAAGAACTTTACTACGTTCCAATACAAGGAATGTTTATAAAGGCGATGATGATGATTTATGGGTGGCGGGACATGTGGAAATTCAAAGAATAGCGGACGAGATCGAGAGCAAGAGAATATTATTGGGCAAGACATCCGGGTTTGAAAAGTTATATAGTAAAGTAACAAAGCTTTACTTTGGCGGAATGGCGAGGCACTTAGCCGAATTAAGGACTTTTTTAAAGCCTGGCGCTTACCTGGGATATGTCGTTGGAGATCAAGCATCCTATTTACAGATATTAATTAAAACAGGTGAACTGCTTGCGGATATAGCAAAATCTTTAGGTTATGAGGTCGTGAGTTTAGATTTATTTAGAACAAGATTAGCAACCGCAACAAAAAAACAAATGCGTGAGGAAGTTGTTGTTCTAAGATGGCCTGGATGAATACAGTTAAGGGAGGCGCCAATGGTAAAACCAAAAAATCGTTACACACTCATTATAGAAAGTATCTTTTCTCACAAATACAAGAAGGGTGACAAGGAAGTTCTGTTCGAAAGAAATGATCTTGTTCAAACGGCAGACAAACTGGGTATTTCACTTCCAAAAAATCTTGGCGACGTGTTATACAGTTTCCGTTATCGTGCATGTTTACCTGAATCGATAAAAAAGTTTGCGCCAGAAGGTTTGGAGTGGGTCATTAGACCTATTGGAAAAGCCAAATATAAATTTTCATTATCATCAATGCCTAGAATTTTTCCAAATGAATTGCTTGCGGAAACAAAAATTCCGGACGCCACACCTGGAATAATTTTGAGATACGCCATGAATGATGAACAAGCCTTGCTTGCAATCATAAGATATAATCGCCTTATCGATATATTTACGGCTGTCACTTGTTACTCCTTACAGAATCACCTAAGGACTACCGTTCCCGAGATGGGACAGATTGAGACGGATGAGATATATATCGGCGTGGATCAACGGGGTGCACAATATGTTTTTCCGGTGCAAGCGAAAGGTGGAAGTGATCAACTTGGCATAGTTCAAATAGAGCAGGATTTCGCTTTATGTAACAGTAAATTTACATCATTGATTTGCCGTCCAATTGCCGCACAATTCATTAAAGACAATTGTATTGCATTATTTGCCTTTGAAGAGAATGAGCATGGCATCGCCGTATCATCCGAAAAGCATTACCATCTTGTCGATCCCGAAGAAATGACAGATGATGACTTGCAAACCTATAGGGAAAGATCTTTTTGATCTAGCTGAAAAAGCCAAATCTGTTAGAAGAACTTCCTATGGGCCATTGGTGAAATTATGGAAAGAAAAATGCAAAGATTGCCCATCAAACTCGCAGATGGTCAGAAAATCAAACTTTCTCCCTGTGGGCAGAATATTCTAATAAAGAAAATTATCAAAGATTTGTGTTCGCTATTCACACCTGGTGGTCACTTAATCTATGTTGGAGATACCAACTCAAAATGTGCTTATTACGATTCCAATAAGCTGGCGGCACTTGGTGTCACCATAAAAGAATTCAGCAAAATGCCTGATGTTGTCGTACACCATATAAAAAAGAACTGGCTCATACTAATTGAAGCTGTAACTAGTCATGGGCCGGTCAATCCAAAACGTCATCAGGAATTAAAGAATTTATTTGCCGGTTCGTTTGCCGGTCTAGTTTTTGTTACCGCCTTCATTGATCGACACGCCATGTTGAAATACTTAACCGACATCTCATGGGAAACTGAAGTTTGGGTGGCCGCATCTCCTACACATTTGATTCACTTTAATGGTGAACGATTCCTTGGTCCGTATGAAGATTAATGGTAATATTTAATGAAAATCTCTATAATTCTTGCCCATCCTGACCCGAAAAGTTTCAACCATGCCATTGCCCATACGGCGGCTGAAGCGCTAAAGAAAAACGGGTACAAAGTAATCTTTCATGATCTCTACAAGGAAAAGTTCGATCCTTTACTTTATGCCACGGAAATATCTGAAGACACCAAACTGCCTGTGAAAATAAAAAAGTATTGTGAAGAAATCTCAGCCGCGGA
>Ga0209203_1001794_pt1 | contig 15178 bp, 7 predicted proteins | sample AD_UKC109_MetaG_FD_184423 | JGI IMG/M metagenome (GOLD analysis project Ga0209203, IMG submission 184423) | Active sludge microbial communities of municipal wastewater-treating anaerobic digesters from Hong Kong - AD_UKC109_MetaG (SPAdes)... | ecosystem: Engineered > Bioreactor > Anaerobic >... | reverse complement strand
ACCCTGAGAGTTTTTTCGCGGGTTATTTCCAGTGTTCCAGCAGGTGTATTCCGGGCGGCTTCCCATTGTATTTTGGCCGGCTTATGGGGCTGGACCCATGGGATGTTCCGGGTTATGACCCCGACAGAGAGCCCTATGCCCTTGATATTGCCTACCCGCCCCGGAACCTGAATACTGAAATCAAAAGATACATGTCCATGATGGATAAGGAAACCTTTGAACATTTCAGGAAATTCGGAATATCTGAGGCTGTCCTTAAAGAAATAAAGACAGGTTACAACGGTAGATATATTGTATACCCCTATTTTCTGGAAGACGGAAACTGCTATGCCGCGAGATGCGTATTGCCGGCAAGGGAAGAAGACTTCTTCTGGCATGGAGAGGAGGCCTTTTTCGCAGAAGAATACAGACTGTTCAATGCACAGGAAATTGAAAGATGCGAGGACGGGGCGCTGTTTATCGTGGAGGGAGAAAAAAACCTGATGACACTCAAGACACTTGGCTATCCCGGAATAGCTGTTCCTTCCGCCTCTGACCTGGAAGCACTGAACCTGGAAAGAATAGGTTTCATCAAACATGTCTTTCTGGTTATGAATAATTCCCCTGAAGCGGATGTTTCAGCCAGATCCTTCGCAACCAGGCTGGGGTATAAGGCAAGGATCATAAAATGGCCGGCACACCTGAACAGGGGTTACAGCCTGAGCCATCTTGCAGCAGAAAAGGGTGATGGGTTCAGGGCTGCGTTCTCTCTGATGATTAAGTCATCGAAGGCGTTTTCCCCCTTTTCAGCTCCTGAAAAAGAACACAGGAGATTTTTTAAGTCCCTTGAAAGTGGAAAGGCGGGAAAGGCTTCAGGGTTGAGGTCCGGTTTTGAGAAGCTGGACAATGACCTTAACGAAATAAGCGGGATAAATATAATGGGCGGGCCGCCCAAGGCGGGGAAGTCCTGTTTTTTTCTGCAGGTCTCATCCGAGATGGCAAGGGGCAGGACTCCTGTTATATATTATGATTTTGAAAACGGCAGGCAGAGGCTCTATATGAGGATATTATGCCGCCTGAGCAGGATGCCGGAGCGGGAAATACTCATGAAGGAGCAGGGAAAGGAAGAATCAGAAAGGCTGGAAAAGGCCAGGTCGGATTTCAGGGAAATGCTGTATTATTTCAGGGTGGTTACGGACAGAAAAATGGAACCCGATATAATGAGGAGGCAGATTGACTTTCTTCAGCGCGAGACGAGAAGAGATCATGCTGTGGTGGTCATTGACAGCCTTCACAAACTGCCCTTCAAAAAGCTCTCGGAACGGAGAACCGGAATAGATGCATGGCTCCGTCAAATGGAGGCTATCCGCGATGAGCAGAACGTCTCGTTTCTTGTTGTCTCCGAACTTTCACGGGGCGAAGACGGGCACTACGGAGAAAGGCCTGATCTTGCATCGTTCAAGGAATCAGGCGATATCGAATACAGCGCCGACAATGCGATGATACTTCTGCCTGACTGGGACCCTATGGACCCGATATCGATAAGCGAGAGAAAGACCACACTATGGCTGGCCGCGAGCAGGGAAAACAGCCCGGGCAGAATTGCAGACTATGTACTAGAATACCCTTTCTGGTGCTTCAGGGAGAGGTAGAGGGATTGCAGTTCACAACAGAGTCCATCTCTCTCCATGATGTTGCCCCGCTTTTTGTTTGGCCTGGGCTGGCCTGTTCAATCGGAACAACACCGCCCGTGCTTTTCTGCACAAGAAGTTTTGGATTGTTTCCCCTTCCCTCATGTATATTCGGAGTAACGGCAAGGCCCTTTCCCAACGGCGTTTTCTTTAACACTCTTTCCTTGGTTTCCTCGCCGACCACCTCTTCTTCAGTTCCAATTACAAATTGCTTGTAAGCAGTTCCCGTCAAATAATAGAGCGCATAAAGATAGCTATCTCCTTCAAACTCACAGGGATCAAGAGATGGCAGATATGTTGTAAAGGCAAGAATACCGCCCAATAGTGTTGCCTGGCCGATATTTCTCTCTTTTGGTTCCTGAAAATTAATATACCAGCCGCTCTTATCATTGATAGCATCGGTTAAGTCATAATCAGATTCATCATACCACTCAGTAACTCCGGATACTCCCTGCACTTCAACATTTCCTGCCTCATCTGCCAGATATACCTTCGCAACAGATACATCCAGGAGACCTTTATCAACATCATATGGTGATGTGCCTGAAATAGTTACTGGTCCCCACGTCATGACAGCCGGATCACCAGTAACAGGTTCTTTTATTCCATAATAACTTTGTTGATCGCTGTTTAAGGCGTCTGACCGGTCAAAAAAGCGGCCGGTCCCGAAGAATAACCATTTATTGCCAACTTTATCCATAGCTACCGTTGGAGCAGCGGTTATAGGCTGTCCGTTTTCAACAGCCGTTAAATCAATAAAAGTGCTGTCTCCAACCCAATTAGTCGTATCCAGATCATTTTCAATTACTATTCTGCGGAATTTTCCTCCCCAGCCGCTTGTTGAATCTCCTGAAACCGTTCCAAAATAAACGGCATCTGCATTATAATCAAGGTTACCATCGACTGGATCTGGATAATCGACTGTAATCGGGTCTGAAACAAAGGAATTTGAATCAACTTTCACAAAAAAATTAGAACCGAAAGCGAAAACGCCTGCACTGTTTACGGTCCAGATCTCTTTGTCAGTTGCCAACTTTACGAGATCAATTATGTATAGCGTGGCAGGCTGCTTGCTGCAAATGTTATCAGGCAGAACTGATTTATCAGGATCTCCATTAACATCTGCCGGCCCGGAACCCAGAACAAGGTACCAGTCGTTTTCATTAATGGTATTACCCGGGGGCAGATCTTTATCCTTCATAGGGATAACTCCGGGATAGCATGTTGTAAAACCCAGGTCATCAAATGTAATCTCCCCAAGGAGTGTCGGAGGTACTTCAGGATTGGTTATGTCGAGGATAAAATAGGCTGACCTCATTGTTCTATCCGTGCCGTCTACATAACCTGGACCATCTGTCTTATCCATATCTGCTCCGATCTTGCCTCCCCCAAGCCTCATACCACCGACCAGGACAGTACCCCAGCCATTTATGTGGTCTGCATCATCAGGGAATATCTTTGCATCAAATATCCTTGGTTTCAGATCGCAATAATAGACATGGGCATCCGGTGGCCCATATCCCTGTTCGGTCAGCCAGTAAAGATGGGGAAGGAGATTATACGGGACATAGGCCCAGAGTTCCGCTCCAAGGTCAAATTCAGTCCTGTAATCAGGGCTTGAAGTATCGGAAGTTGGGCTTTTTAAAAATTCATTATTTTTATAATCAAAAAATCCGCTATTAAAGGCATGAAACATGCCGTCATTCGACCCGACATAAACGACACCCCTTCTGTTATTGTAATGAGCAGCAAATTCCGCATATGAGGAATCTCTATATATCATGTGATATGCCTCCGTTGGTCTGCCTACGAAGGTCGGTGTGGAATAAATACAATCTGCGAGTCTCCATGTCTCTACTGTGTTATCTTCGTCATAATCAACTTTCCTTGACCTGAAAGCGGGGATTGTATAAGAAGGTGCGGTAGTTGAATCATACTGGAGCTGGTCTTCCCCCCTGATATAATTAATTACCCTCTGGGTCTGGTGCTGCAGGAAGTCATCAAAATCACTTGCATGGTTTGTTCGAAAGTTATCCATTGATATGGAAGATCCATCATATACAATATACGGCTCATCGCCGAACGTGGGACCAACCTGGATATAAGGAAAAATCTTTGTCGTATCCGTCAGATCCGCAGCAGCCGGGAGGGATGGACAGACAAACGGCACCTGTTCACCGGCGTCAGCAATCATATTCTCATTAGCATCGATGAAGGTAAAAATATACCTCTGTTGTAAAACAGAATTATAACTGCCTCTTTGAGTTACCGCATTCGTATCAGACATCTCATTCAGCCATTCATTTGAATTCCAGAGAAAATGAATATCCGACATGGTTCCTATCTCGTCGGGAATTTCTTCATCTGAATCAATCCTGCTATTGCCGTTGTCATCCCCGTATTTATAGACTGTCGAACCATCAAACAGAATTATCTTATCAATTTCCAAATTAAGCTTTTTATTACCGTTCGGATACAGTTCAGTCGGGGTATCTTCTCTCATATTTCCGTAAGCATCTACCAAAAGGGCATGTATCTGTCCGGACCATGTTATCTTATTTCCCAGTGGACCTTTATATTCCGGAAAAAACAGGGCCTGGTAAAGCGCTCCCTCTCCTGATCTTGTATTAGAAATAACCGAGGCTGCTGTACCTGAAGATGTCCTGCGAAGTATATCTGTAAAGGATTTCTCCAACTGTTCTTCCAGTTTCAGCGGGTTGACAACATAAAAATATGTATCAGGAACCCCATCAAGGTCCTTATCCCACTCACTGTCTTTATCTGGTTTATCATTGCTGTCATCCTCACTCTCCTCAAAACCTCCCCACTTGGCTGCATACCAGAGGGGGTCCTTTAACAGGGTTGCCGCAGGTGAATCCCCTTTAGTAAATGTCCTTGTCGAGGATAGAGGAAGTGCAACGCCAGCATCGTTTGGCATATCAAGTTCATAGTCAACATCCAGGCTATTTGCCTCTGCGCCTTCCGGAATTAATCTATAATCACCATAAGGGTCATTAATGTCCGTATCCCTAACCACAAGATAGGTGCCATCCTCTGTAGTCCCTGATATGATATAGCCCATGTGCTGGATTATGCAGCCCGCAGCATAAGTACTGTTTAAAGTGATATCCACGGTATTTTCGGAGGTTACTGTATATTCATATTCCACGATGGCATCCATATCGTGGTCGGCAGCCTGCTCAACATCCTCAAAATTTATCCTGAATTTCCCATAAGTATCGGTTATCGTCTCCACAAAGAAATCAACGATGGTATTTGTGGGTTGAAAATCCGAGTTAGTAACCAGACATCCACCCACTGATTTTGCAAAAGGAACCAGGGTAATTATATGGTCCCCCAACGGTATCTCGATTTTCGGAAGTGGAGATGCCAGGCCAACAGCATAGGTAAGAACCTTCTGGTCCTCGTCGGCAGCACTTATGTCATGAGTCCGTCCATAATAGGCGACACTGGCTGAATAATAGCTCCCCTGCTTTGTAGGCTCCTCAGGACAGAGACCTCTGATATCACCAAATCCGTTAATACTCTTTGCCGTGCATGCACAGTTGTAAGTCGCACCGGATTGACCTATATAAAATTGCCCTGAAAGGCCCTCTTCACTGAAAATGGTATCGCCAAGTGTATCCACATTCATTCCGGTCAAATCGCCTGTGAATGATCCAAAGTTGCTGTTGGATCCAGGCAGTTGATCTGAATCATAGGTAGGATTTATGTCGGACAGAACAAGCATAAACGGCTTGGCACAGTAATCAAAGCCGGTGGAGACATCATACGGATCAACCCATGCTTCATTTGGCAATCCAAGTGCATCATCATCAGCCATCGTTGCAGAATGATAGGCAGTTGTGGGGGATGCCTTTCCTGCAAAATAACGCAGTGTTTCATACATCATCTCTGCGACAGGATTTCCCCAGTCCGGGAATTCGCCTTCACCCATTGCCGCGGTGCCCAACCATGCCCCTGGCCACCCGGGACTGTAATAATAATCGGGAGGGGCATATACAAATTCAGTAATCCTGAAATTATCAATAGTCTTTATTATGCCCTTGACTGAACTGTCATCCTTGTATAGAAATTCACCTGTGTCCGGATTAATTTCATCGTTTATAGTCCCTATGTTTTTTCTTAACACTCCTCCCGATGTATTTTTTGTGTAAGAGCCTGAAAGAAGGCCGAAATACATCCGCTCAGACTCCCCGTGCCTCTGAAGCAGGCCAATAGGCTTATAATTTCCGTCAGGATATTCCTTGCAGTTGGACTCTGGCATTGATGAATCTGCCACAAGTACCCTTACTATATAATCGGTTATTGTGGAGGCTGGACTTAAAAAAGAGTATGTTGTCTGTGTTAACTCCAGACCGGAGTAATTGCTGCCAAGTCGGTACTTGTGCGGGATGACCTGCCAGTTGTTGCTGCTATCAGGGCCTTTCCAGTAGAGATAATAATTGTCTACCCCGGTTTCCTCTTCATGGCGGAATTCTATGGAATAAGACTTATGTGCACCTCCATCACCCCCTGCCAATGTGACAGTGCCCTTGTGGGCATCCTTGCATGCTTCCGTGTCCCCGCATCTACTGTGTTCGTCATACCAGCCGACCACGACATTTCCATCTATAATAAGTTCGATGGCATCATCCCCATCAATGGCAAATTCATAATCACCACTATTGGAAATCCAGATTTCACCGGAAAAAACAGTTAAAAAGTTATTCTGATCATCGGCTCCACTGTCGTAGGGTGAATAACCATCACCCCACGGGTTACCATAACCGTCTATTCTTCCATTGGGGGGTGATCCCGAACCAAATTGTCTATCCACTGTTGCAAATTCATCAACCATTGAATCAAATTCAGAATGATTCATCGGATGGCCCGGATGCACTTGTGCCGTTGCTCTTTCCAGAGAGCTGTCACATACAGGCCCCTCCTTTGCAACCCATTCCCATATGCGATGGGTGTTGTAGGGAAGTACACGCAAAAGCGGATTTCCGTTATCAGATAATGTTGTGGATGCAAAAAGATGGCGTGTGCCCGATTGAGGCAATTCAAGGGGGGTATAATCTCTGATGTCATATCCATCGTGTTCTATATTCTTGTATTCTTTACCCCACGAGTGTGCGTCCTGAGGGATATAAGCCCTCTGCAGTATCGTCTCACTATCGGTGTCCGTCGACCGATAACCGCCATAGAGCACCTTTCTGAGACAATCCATTCGGGACATGGTCAGATAATTCAAAAAATCTCCGCTCCATTCATCTGCACCTGAACATGTCTTCGTGGATCCATCCTGCGTTGCGGATGGCTCAAACCGGCTGTTTGCGCTGTTGTATACGTAGGACTTGTAGGAGTCGAAATATCCGTAATAGTCAATCTCCGGATTATAGCCCACATCCAGAGTCCCGTCTTCATTCAGATCCGATGCATCATTGTAGGCCTCATAATATAACTTGTGGTTTCTTCCCATCACCAGCATCACCAATGGCGGAACGCCTGCTGTCACAAATGGTGCAACTGCATAGTAATCGCTTGCAGTAGCGGCGGAACATACTTTGATCGTGACCGTCAGGATGGGCACGAAAAGAGAAACCGCAATTAAAAATATTACGAAAGTTTTTTTCATGGTAACATTCACCTCAAACATATCCTGGATTTTGTCTTAGTTGCGGCAATATCAAAAATCGGCGTAAAGACTTGGCAAAGTAAAAAGATGGAACTACCGCATTTCAAATAATTATAAAAATCTCATTTTATTAACGAATCAACTGCTAAGCTTATGAACCTGGGCTTTGCTTACTTTCCTTAATAGATACATATTCCTTCCTGCCCGATTATATGTTTCCATTGAAGCAGCATCCTTGACTTACTGTTTCGTATCCCCTGATGCTGGGAATAAATATTATAGACGATATGGCCTCCGCCTTGTCCGGTTCCCTTACCCTTGCCTTCATATCCGGCCGCCATCTGAATAGCACTGTCTGTTGATAATACAGTATTACCGAAAATTTTCAGGTTCGTACTTCCTATATTGTCTGTGAAGCTTACGTGCATATCAAAAGGAGACTGGTATGAAGGGCTGGATGGAGTACTGTAACATGGATATGGATCATCAGGCTCAACTTCATTTATCCAGAAATTTCTGACTGCAACCTCAAGATCTATATCCGATGCATTACCAATATAAATCGGCAGATCACCATGAAACCCAGTAGGACAGCAAAGGTTCTGCTCTAACATCTCAGCAGCAATTTCTGTGCCACCTTCCGCAGCATAAAAGACCGCTTTATAAAGCTTTTCATTGCTGGCAATCAATTCTTCTATTTTGCTGGTATTTGTTGCGGCAATCCCTATGATCGTAAGAATAACCAGTATCATCATAACCAAAACGATGACAGAGCCTCGTTCATTTTTAGTGCTTGAGGATTCTTTTCTCATATAACCTCCTCAGATTATATCAGCCTTTACATATGTAATGAAAGGCCATGCTCGTCTTCCTAAATCACGATCCCAGGCAACCAACTGCTCATTGGAAGCCCAGGTGACTATAACCCTGATTGTCTTGGTGTTGTCCACAGGACAATTATGAGCAACATTCCAGCATATTGTATAAAAATCCTGTGATTCAATATAATCAGCAGTCCCGGCTGTTGCATCATCTAAACCTGCCTCTCCGTCACCGTCTTTATCAACCAGATCAGGATGATGATCAGGTGCGCTCGGAAAAAAGTAAGGAAGGGAAATAAAACGCTCCACTTTATCCTGAGCCCAGGTACCGGCAGTTGTTATCCGTTTTGCATGTGCATTGCCCTGTACAGCCTTTGTCTGCATAGTAGCAATAGCCAAAACGCCTATGGAAAAAACAGCAATTGCTATCATAATCTCAATAAGAGTGAATCCTCTTTCTCTTTTCTGCTCACTGATCCTTAATGCCTGGCCGATTTTTTTCCACCTGTTTATTCTCATTGTGTTGCCTCTAATTGCCCATATTTCTGCACTTAACAACTGTACTCAGAAGCTCGTATCTGTAATTTCTGTCATCACCTAAAGGCTTTATTACTTTATCACCAACAACATAAGGCCCTTTGTTTATGATCTTGTTATCAATTTCATCAGACCTGGCAAGGAGCCAGATCCTGACCGCCCGAATAGCGCTTATATTAACCTTGCCATCAGCCAGGGCCTGCCCATCAATAATTCCGTTATCATTTTTGTCATCTTTTTCATCAATGACGCCATCAATGACGCCTTCTTTATTTATTCCATCGAGATTCAAATCCAGCCAATTATTATTACCAGAATCAATAGCCCAGATGATGCGCTTTTTCTCATTAGGCTGTAGTGGCGGGGCTGGAGGCGGAGGATCATCGATTTCATAAGTATCTAAAGCACCATCACCATCCGCATCAAAGGCGAAGGCAAAACCAAGGGCATAAATGTTTTCTGCAATTGCACTCCTTACCCCGGAGACTCTCCTGGCCAGTTCAAGCTTGCCATCGCCTTCCGGATCATACAGGGAAAAAGATATTGTCTCAGTCGCTTCAGTACTGCCATTCAAATTATCATCAGCAGTAAATTCAATAGTGCTATAACCATTCAGATTCAATACATAATCTTTATCTCTGTAACATATGTCTGTTATACCGAAATTACCGCTGGTCGTAGGGTCATAGCCTGCCAATCGGATTTCTCTCTCCATGATATACATAGCTGCCCTGATATTTTGCTGCATGGCTGCTATATCTTCCTGGATTCTGTATGATTTCTGCTGAGATGAGTGAATAACCCCGACAGCCCCCATTACGATACCTGTTATGGCCATTGTAATCAGCAGTTCAATCAATGTAAAACCTTTGTTTTTAATAGTTTTTATGCTTTTTGTGTCCATAATCCTCTTTTAATCCCAGTTATTACTGGCGGGGAACCATTTACATAAACTGACAAGACCGCTAGTCCTTGTACCTGCACCGTACGAATTACGATGCTCATTTGGTTTAAGAGTATTATTCTGGATATAAACATAACCTGCATTACAAGTTCCTCTGGAATTGAATACGAGCACATCATCTGTATACGTTATATCATCTGCCGGCGCCCCGCCAGGGATAGCAACAGTAGCATTCCCATGGCCATAACTAATCCCGCTTCCATAGGCAGTTAAATCCACAGTCTTTTCAATAACATTGTCTGCCACGGCAGGCCAATCATCGTCAGCTCCCTTGCCAGAACAGATAAAATATTGATCTGAACCTGTGTCAAACACAATTGCCCAGTCATTATTGTCCTTAACCGCTCCCATTTTTGCTGATTGCATATCGCTGTAAAGATTACTTGCGGCCCTTTTCAACCTGATTTCCGGGAGTATGGAGATAAAAGCCGGAACTCCTATGCCCACCATGATAGCAATAATCGCAATAGCCACAACAAGCTCTATGAGTGTAAATCCATATTCGCTTTTTTTATCCATCAAAAGACCTCAACCATTATTCCTGACAAAGAGGGATCTACTCTTTAAATGACAGCAAGACTCATGCCGAAACAATCAGAAATGATTTAAGTATCCGAGAACATAGAATAATTCATAGTTGTTCCATGTGTTAAGCATGGCGGTAAGGGTCAAATCCCTGTAAATTTAATTAACAAGTGTAAAAATATTTTACACTTTTTGTTTTGAAACAGGAGCCTGATGGCTTCAAATATCCTGTTCCGATCCGCACAATTTCTTTATTATTGACAAATTACCAGCTAATTCAATAAAATAAAACATAATTATGACACTTATAATTATCTGTAACCTGCATGGGAGGGGATCAAAATGACAGGTATCCTTTCAGGGCTAAATATTTTTCACCTTATGTTGGCAAATAAAAAGAAGATATGTTCAGCATATTAGCTATAGAAAAAGAAGATAAATGGCGAAGGTTTTTTTCAGGAGCACTTGGCAATTCATATAATATATATTTTTACCCAAATGGGAAGGATATATTCGAAGCGCTTACATGGAATCATTTTGACCTAATTATCCTCAATCTTCAAGCTCCTGAAAGAGACCCTTTTGATCTTCTAAGCTGGATTAAGATGACCCTGCCCAATACGCCGGTGATAATAACAAGCGACACGGAAAAGGCGGAATTTATTGTCAAGGTTATCAAGCAGGGGGCCTTTCACTTTTTAGTAAAGCCGTTTTCCGGGCCGAAGATAGAGCATGTTATAGAAAAGGCCCTGGAGAACCGGAGCCTTAAAAACGAGATCAATTATCTGAGGCATGAACAGGATATCATTTACGATTTTGACAGGATTGTTGCCTTCAGCCCTGTTATGAAAGAGATAATCGAAACCCTGAAAAAGTTTTCAAAGACTGATTCCACTATCCTGATGACAGGGGATACAGGCACAGGCAAAAGCTTTCTGGCAGGGACAATACATTTCAACAGTCCGAGACGAACCAGACCCTTCATTGCAATAAATTGTGCCAATATCCCTGAAACCCTCCTTGAGAGCGAGCTGTTCGGGCATGAAAAGGGTGCATTCACAGGTGCGGACAAACAGCGTATTGGAAGATTTGAGCAGGCACGAGGCGGCACCCTTTTTCTGGATGAAATTGGAGAGATCAGTCTATCCCTCCAGGCCAAATTACTGAGGGTGCTTGAAGGCAAGTCTTTTGAACGGCTTGGAGGAAACAAAACCATTCATTCTGATGTCAGGGTAATTGTTGCAACAAACCGCAACCTAAGCAGACAGATTGAGGCAGGCAAATTTCGTGAAGATCTTTATTACAGGATAAACATACTCTCTGTCATGCTTCCCCCCCTCAGAGAGCGCAGGGAGTGCATCGAACCCCTGTCATACTGGCTTCTTGAAAAGATCTGCAGAAATATCAAAAAAAATATATCAGGTTTTTCTCAGCCAGGCATGGTGTGGATCAAATCATATGAATGGCCGGGCAACATCCGCCAGCTTGCAAATACAATTGAACGGGCTGTTATTCTTGAGGAGGGAACTGTAGTACAGGAAAAAAATCTTTCCATAATAGGGGCTGCCGTTTCTGGGAAAAGGCATCTGGAGTCTAATCTCACAGAATCACTCAAGCTGGGAGAAAAAGAGATAATTTTAAAGGCTTTGGAAGATTGCCTCTGGATACAAAAAGATGCTGCAACCTTGCTCGGACTTAGCCCCAGGACCTTAAACTACAAAATTAAAAAATTCGGGATTACGCATAACAGATGGCGAAAAAACAGGTAATTCTCTGATGGAATAATCGTTTCTTTTTTTTGATTATCTCTTTCCTGCCCAGATGAAGTGCTAAAAAGACCCAAAACCACAATTACAACACTAATGAAGTACCCCGCAGCAAGCTTCGGGGATACTCGTCCGCCTTGTTTATGGCGGGCTTGTCCGCCGTGTTTATGGCGGGCTTGTCTGCCTTTTACCAGCCTTAGGCTGGTCGGCTGACTGGCGGATTAAATAAGAAAAAGGCAGTATCCGAGCAGGATACTGCCTTTTGTTGATTCAGATATGCTTTGAAAGTCTATTTTTTAATCCTTCTTCTTATCACCCTTGTAAGCCCGAGCAAGCCTGCTCCAAAAAGCAGAAAAGTGCTGGGTTCAGGAACTGGTGCACCACCACCATCATATTCATATGTAACGGTTACGCGGCCATCAGCAAGGGAAACAAGAGCATTTTCATAATAAGTACCGTTATACGATCCTGATAAATCATACCCGCCAGATAGTGTTAAATTAAACACGCCAGAGCCTGTAAACCATTCAAGATCATATGGATCATTAAATGAAATTGCCTCATTTATTAACACCGCATCAACATCCCAGGTATATGAAGTAGAAACAGTTTGTGATGGCGGGGATACTGTTGAATTCGACCAAAATCCTCCTTCGGAGCCGGGTTTATCAAGCTGGACATTTGCTGTGAAGCTATTCAGCGTATACTTGTGGCCGCGACCGCTACTTATTTTTTCTACATACAAAGACCCATCAAGAGTTCCTTCCCATGTGAAAACGACACTCTGAAGGGTTCCAAGAGAGGAATCGAACTTCTGCAGCTCAAAATCATTACAGAACCCTGTGCCACTCCCAGAATATGTATTCTCATATGTAATATATGCAGCGAAGATTGTTTGTGAATACAACACCAAGCCAATGAAGACAAGCGCCGATACTATATAAATTGTTCTATGCTTTTTCATAACCACCCTTCCGCAAAACGGGCAAGAATTAAATATCTGCAGAAACCCACAAAAAACGGCTAGTATTAAATCACAACATTTTGGTAATGTCAAATTATTTTTTAAGATATTGAATGTTGACAAAATACCAAAATAACTGTCTTATTAATAGTAGCATAGCAGCCTTTAAATAAGCATTAATAAATTTTCAAACAATACTTTTTCATATCAGGGGGCAAAAGTAAATGCTGTTAATTAAATTATTCAACTTTTCAAGAAATTTGCCTGTAGTATTTTTTATATTAATTACCTTTCCTTTTGCATCTTTGATATCAGGATGCTCCCTGCCTGAAGATAATAAAGAAAAGGCAGAGAAGTATTACAAGTCAGGGATAGAAGCTGTTGAACAGCAAAAATATGATGAGGCAATTATCCATTTTAAGAATGCTATACAGAGAAATGACCATCATGCAAAAGCTCATTTCCAGTTAGGCTCTCTATATATAAAATCCGAACAGATCTATCTCGGGCTAAGGCATGTAAAACTGGCCATCAAATACGATCCAACTCTTAGCGAAGCCAAAAGGATGCTTGGACTGATCTTTTATCAAAGCCGAAATTATGAACAGACCATACCGCTGTTTTCTCAAATAGTGGAGGGGACTGGAGCATATCTCGAAGACTTTCTTATACTGGGAAATTCACTTTCGAATACGGGTAAGCTGGAAGATGCAAAAAAAATATTTCAAAGGGCCACAGATGAATACCCTGGAGATGCGAGGCCTAAAACAGGCATGGTTGGGGTTTTGCTTCTCGACAACCGTAAGGAAGAAGCCCGAAAATTAATGGAAAAAGCAGCCGCCGCTGACCGGGATGACATAAATATTCAAATACTTCTTGCACGATTATATGAAAAAATCGGACTTTTTTCTCTGGCTGAAAATCAACTTGATCAAATTTTACAAAAATTTCCAGATGATCCATCTTCTTATCTGGCTTCCGCCCGCTATTATTTGAGAAGCAATAAACTTAAGAAATCACATGAATTGTTAACACAGGCAAGTAAAAAAGGGCTTAAGAATACTCAAATCCTGCAGATCCTGGCTTTTATTGAGCATAAACAGGAACACTTCGAAGCTGCGCTTAACAGCCTCAAGTCAGCAGTGGCTTTGGCTCCGGATGACCAGAAAAGCCTGATCCTTCTGGCGGATTATTATATCTTTCTGAAAAAATATACTGAGGCAAGAGAAACATATGAAAAAGTTATTAATAAATGGCCTAAACTTCTGCCGGTAAAATCAAAAATAGCAGAACTTCTCCTTGTAGAACGTAGTTATGATAAAGCCCTTGAACACATCGAAGGAATCCTGAAGGAAGATCCTGAATATGCAAAAGGCCATATACTTCGTGGAATATTGTTAAGAAAGGAGGGGGAAGGGGAAAAGGCGAGAGAGGAATTTGCCATTGCCCGTGATCTGGACCCGAAATCGGCAGAAGGCGCCTATTATTATGGGCTGACCTTTCTGGATGAAGAAAAGTTCAATATATCCATGTCTGAGATGCTGCGGGCACTTGAGAAAGATCCTGATTCAACAAAAATCCGATTGACACTTGCATATATCTACTTGAAAACAGGAAAATTATCATCTGCCCTGGAAGAACTTGGCAATATACTGCAAGCACAGCCTGATAATATTCAGGCAAGAATATTAAGGGCGGTGGTCTATTTATCAACGAAAAGCTATGAAGAGGCCTTGGCAGATTATGGATATATGCTCCAGAAAAATCCCGACCTGCCGCTGGTCAGATTTAGAGTTGCCGAGATCTACCGGGCACAGGGAAAAACAGAAGATGCCCTGAAGGTCTTAAAAGAACTCCTGAACAGCTATCCGGACCCGGTTAAGCCCCTGGAGGAAATCGTAAAAATTTATATCAGCAAAAATCAGCATCAAAAGGCCCTTGATCTATGCAACGATTTTCTTGGAAAAAATCCTGACAATCTCAAGGCGGGTCTTATTAAGGCAGCTGTCTACCTGAGCCAAAAGAAATACGACACGGCAGAAAATATAATTTATGATCTTCATGAAAAAAATCCTGAATCAGACGAGCCGTTTATGATGATGGCAAGGTCCCGTATGATCAATAAGGATTATGAAGCCGCCTTAAAAATATATCAAAAGGCTATTGAAATAAATCCCGCTAACATAGATGCCCATATGAATATGGCAAGGATTTACCAGGGTCGGGGTGATTTTGAAAAGGCTGCCGAATCTTATGAAACTATTATCCGGATCAACGGGTCCTATGGTCC
>Ga0209203_1001793_pt1 | contig 15182 bp, 14 predicted proteins | sample AD_UKC109_MetaG_FD_184423 | JGI IMG/M metagenome (GOLD analysis project Ga0209203, IMG submission 184423) | Active sludge microbial communities of municipal wastewater-treating anaerobic digesters from Hong Kong - AD_UKC109_MetaG (SPAdes)... | ecosystem: Engineered > Bioreactor > Anaerobic >... | reverse complement strand
AGACTGAAGAGTACTCCTGACTTATGATGAATTGCCAAAAGACACTTACGGAAGGTTCCTGGCTTATGTCTGGTTGCCAGCAACCTGCAAAGGCGAGACTCGTTAGTTTTGTTTAATCTGCTGGATGCTGCAAACGGATACGCACACGCTTACACGAGACATCCCTTCAACGGTTCCTACATGGAGGTATTCATTGAATCCGGAAGACAGGCAAGACTTGACAAGAGAGACTTGTGGTCTGAAGAGGGATTCGCCAGTGTAACGGCAGAACCACCGTATAACCCGATCGTGTACATAACAAACACCGGGGAGAAGTATCATCAATATCACTGCCAGTATTTGCTTGAAAGCAGAATTCCGATTAGGCTTTCGGAAGCTGTTTAACTTGGCTTGAGCCGTGCAGCGTTTGCAGGCCGCCTATCATGTTTGTGGAGTACTGAGGCGGAAACGTTCTGCTATAGATAACGCGCAGTATGCACAGAGAGAAAGATACTTTTCAGTAGGAACTAGAACTCGCGAAAAACGACCATTGAAATTGTCGCAAAGGAACTGCTATGATTAATGAGACATAACAAACTTAAATGGTTGCATCTGGAGAACAGCTTAAGACATGACTCATCAAATTACTATGGTAAAGACACAGTGGTGGTTCTTGTGAAAGAATATGGAAAACCAATTATAGAACACATTGTGACTGCAATCATCACGATTGGTCTTGTGTTCGCAATTGCTCTAATGATTCTCTCGGTTAGTCTGCTGATAAGTGCTAATAGGGATCAAGAACTCTTCTCACATTATCTTGAAGACTCACTGGCGAACGATGTTCAAATGGCGCAGCATCCAAATTAGGAATTTGTGGAGAGAACTGAAGATCGTCGCTTGTAGATCCACCTTTCTTGCTTCAAAGCGAGTGCTCTTGGGAGCAGCCCACAACTGACTAGACAGCAGGAGAAGTAAAGAAGCAAAAGTCCCATGGCTCACCAGGGGTTGATTTTCAATGTTGTAGTATTCCTGGCGATAGATGGGCACCAAAATGAAGAAAGATTGCCTAGATCGGTTGCAGTTAATCCTTGTGGGTTTTTGATGACGCGCGAGAAATCCTGGCCCTATTTGTTCATCATTAACCATGATTATTTATTGGAAACTCAGATCTTGTTTAGCATAGCGCTAAAGATCAACAACAGCGCTTAGTTGTCCACTGAAGCGGCTTGTTCTGCTTCGTTTTCTTTCCGTTTAAGGTATTCTGTCCTGAGATCTGCTAGAAGTTTCTCTTCACTGTTTCTCCAACTTGTCCAACCGTTCACGGTTTTTCGGTCGCTACCAACGTCTTGTATTGCTAGAAGAGCGGCATAAGAGGGGCTTTTGAACTTTTTACCCAGAACTTCCATACTCCCATCCTCTGTAATGACCGCTTTGTATTTTTTTCGATTTCCGCCTCTTGGTTTATATGTCATCACTAACTCGTCACCGACAGATAGGAAACCGGCATCAAGAAGATCAGCAAGCGAGACGTCATAGTAAGCTATACCGGATTTTGCTTTCTCCTTCTCCTCTGTGGTATCAAGGATAGGCCGATACTCTTCTGGGATTTCATACGCCACATTCTCAGGGGCACCAAATTCACTGAGCTTTCTAACAAGCCAAAGTCTCACATCATTACGCAATGTTCTGGCCCATTCCTTTAAATCTTGCGAAATTCTATCAATTGGTATCCCAATTATGGGTGGTTTCCTTAGAATTTCTCCAAGCACCCTTCTAATATCGATTTCTCTGATATTCTCTTCTCTAAATTTCTCCTTTACATCGTCAGATTCGGTAAATATCTGGATCACGATATCTTCGAGTATCTGGCGGCTTTCGGAGGTAGCCACTGCAATAATCTGTTTTGTTAACTGGGGAACTATATGGCTATACACGTTGTGGCGAACAAGCTCAACTTCTACTACAAACCAAGATCGAGTAGCCAAGTCTATTGAGAATCCATCAGGTATGGTGCCAAATCCATCTCTTGTTATGATCAACTGTCTAGGGATAAATATTGAGGAAGAACCGAAAAAATACTCTGCATTCTCAATAACAACATCTTCAATTTCCTGTTCATTGTCAAATTCGGCCTCAATGAACTTTCTTTCATTCAGTATTATCATTTCTTCCTCCTCCAGAACGACAAGCCCGCCGACCGCTATTGAGCATTGGCGCTATAACGGTCAGGTGGGGCGGTTTGCTGCAAGTTCCTTCTGGTCAAGGCAGCTTTTCAAGTTCCAGTTCTTCGAGAAATTCGTTATGTCTATTCTTAGCTTCTCTTATCCGACTTTCAAGTGACTTTAACTCCTGATTCACGGCCTCAATATCTACCGCCTCCTCCTGCACCGCGGTACTGACATAGCGCGAGATATTTAGGTTGAAGTCGTTTTCTTCGATCTCTTTCATTGATACCCGGCGGGAGTAGCGCTCTTCCTCTTTGCGGTACTGGTAAGTATCTATAATCTTGTCAATATCCTCTTGACGTAACACATTCTGGCGCTTGCCTTTTTCGTAGTGTTCGCTGGCATTTATAAAAAACACGTCGTCGAACTTCTTGCATTTCTTCAGTACCAAAATGCACACCGGTATTCCGGTGGAATAGAAGAGATTGGCCGGAAGGCCGATAACGGTGTCGATGTTGCCGTCCTGAAGCAGCTTTTTGCGGATCTTCGCTTCCGCGTTTCCGCGAAACAGCACGCCATGAGGCAGGATGATCGCCATAGTGCCTTCGCGTTGCAGAAAGTGGAACCCGTGAAGCAGAAAGGCAAAATCGGCGGCGGATTTCGGAGCAAGCCCATAACCCTTGAAACGGAAGTCCTCGGCCAGCTCCTCGGTAGGTTCCCAGCGGTAGCTGAAAGGAGGATTAGCCACCACCGCGTCAAACTCGATCTTCTTGGCGGGGTTCTCCTCACGCAACAGCGGCCACTCGTTGAGGAGAGTGTCGCCGTGGAAGATCTCGAACTCGGTATCCTTGAGACCATGCAGCAGCATATTCATACGGGCAAGGTTATACGTGGTAATGTTCTTTTCCTGACCGTAAAGCTTCCCGACCCCGTTCTTGCCCATGCGCCGACGAACGTTGAGGAGCAGCGAACCCGAACCGCATGCGAAGTCCAGCACCGTGCCGAGCTTCTCGCGGCGGCCAGAAGATGGATCCTGGGCGTCGAGCGAGACGATTCCAGACAGGACACTGGAAATCTGCTGCGGGGTGTAGAACTCGCCCGCTTTCTTGCCGCTTCCGGCGGCAAACTGGCCAATGAGATACTCGTATGCGTCTCCCAAAAGGTCCCAGTCTTGATGAAACTCCTCCAGTCCCTTGGCGATCTTCTGGATGATGTCGCATAACCTCTTGTTGCGTTGTTCGTAGTTCTTACCAAGTTTATCCGAGTCGAGATTGATCTCCGAGAACAGGCCCTGAAAGCTACTGGAAAAGGATTCATTCTCGATGAACTTAAAGCCCTCTTGCAACGTATGTAGCAGCTCGGCATCCTGGGTGCGTGCCTTCTCGGCGATGCTACTCCATAGATACTCGGGTTTGATGACGTAATGTACCTTGCGGCGCATCACATTTTCGAACTCCTCGATGTCGTTGGCGTTCTGCCCGTACCACATTACCAGCGGCGAACAGTGGTCATCCGCATCTAGCTGGGGCCAGTCTGTGCCCAACTCACTTTTTGCCGCCTTTTCGTAGTTGTTCGAAAGGTAGCGCAAAAAGAGGAACGACAGCATATAGTCTCGGAAGTCATCGGCGTTCATCGAGCCGCGTAATTGGTCGGCGATGGCCCAGAGGGTCTTGCCTAAACGGATTTGATCTTTTTCGGTCATACAATGGCCTCCTAACTTACCTCTTCAGGGAAAAGTTCCGGATTGAAACAGTAGCTGCTCATGAAATCTTTGAGAATCTTGCGAAAGATCTCCTTGTTTTCGTTCATCATCTCCACGGGCTCGAACAGAGAATAGTTTCCGTGGCTGAGTAAGTTTATATAACGTGTGCGAAGTGCGCCATCCTCGTCGTCGGATTGGCGTTTGATGATGGCGCCAAAGTTGTTGAATCCGTGGAAGACCGCCGCCTTCTCCATGACGCAACGCAGAATCGTGAAGTGATAGGTATATAGCCGACCCGACTCCGCAGCCTTGTGCAGCTCCTTGAGCATGGCTACGTGGTAGAACCGGGGCGTGTCTGTTGTATCACGCAGGTGAAATCCGGAATCGTCATGGTTCAGAAAATAGGGCTTCGCTCTGTCCAACTCGTTGCACAACACATTGAAGAAAAGCGTGTGGTGAGACGAGACCACGGCCTTTACCCGATTTTGCCCCTTGAGCATGTGTGCCAGATGCGCGGCCACGGCGATGGCGTTGTTTTCGTCCAGCAAGGAGATCGGGTCGTCAATGTAGAGATATTTGACCCAGTCGTAAGCTTCCTGCCCGTCGATGGCGAGCCGTGCGATGGCTAGGAAGAAACACCATATGAACATATTCTCCTCGCCGCGTGAAATCTTGATGTTGTCTTGCCGAGCGGTCGCATAAGTGTCGTCTTCTTGCAGTACGCGCTCATCGCGGAAAAAGCTTATCACGCCTGCCTTGTAATCTATCGCAAAATCAAAATCTGAATAGCGATACAATAACGGGCGAATACGATTTTCCAGCTCCAGATCAGAAAGGCCACTAAAGAATTGCGAGGTAGTATTCATCTTGAGTACCCGTTCGCTGTCGTTCTCCAGATCGTTGTCCCAGTTAAAAAGATCCTCGGTGAAGGCATTGAAATAGAGGGTGTCGCGCGCGATGACCTCGCCATCGTCATTTCGCCGCTTGGCCTGCTCCTTGAATACCATGGAGAGCCGTGTCTTGCCTGTGCCGTTGTAAGCGAAGATGAGCGTGACCTTCTTCTCAAGGCTGCGCAGGTGTCTCGCCAGATCGTCGAAGTTGGCAAAGGTCAGGATGGTTTTTTTCGCCGCCATCGCTCAATCCACCTCCTGCGGGAAGAGCTGCTGCATCAGGCCCTTTTTATGGGTCTTGAGTGCCTTGACTTTTAGCGCCTGAAGATCTATGATCTCATCCAGCGAGGAGAAAAAGTCCGCGATTTTTTGCTGTTCGGGGAGGGTGGGAAATGCAAAAGCAATGGACTTGACTATTTCTGCAGAAAGATTTCCTTGCCCACCTTGTATATATTGCGTCACAATTTCGTTCTTCCTTAACCTCCAATAATCAAGGATGAACATATGGTTGAATTTTGATCGTAAGCAAAGAATCGCTTGATTTATTGCACCGTCAATCTTTGATAATGCTCCATCACCACTATTAGCACCATAGAGAGCGATTAGAATATCTCCCTTAACCACCTGCTTTGCAGAAGAATTCTCTAAACCTTCCTCTGTTAAGAATAATTCTGTTGTATCTTGATTAATTTCTGCTGACCTTATAAATGGAATACTGCCACCATAGTATTCTTTTCTTGATGAGCTAGGAGTACCTCCACTAAAAGTCGAGCAAATCTCTCCCAAACGCTTAACTTCCCACTCTTCCGCATCGCGGAACTCGGGGAAGCGCAAGCGGGGGGTGGTTTCACCCTCGCGGGGGAATAGCTGCTGCATCAGGCCCTTCTTATGGGTCTTGAGCGCCTCGAGCTTTTGCGCCTCTAGCTCGATCACCTTATCAAGTGACGACAGGCAGTCGGCGATTTTTTGTTGTTCTTTTTTTCCAGGAACATAGATACTTATCGTTGCTAATCGTTTCACAGAAATACCGAGAACCTTAGCCCCTTGTGACTCTCTCTGTATTTGCTTCCGAATACCTCTAGTCTGGAATGAATAGCCTGAAAATCCAGGAGAAAACTCCAAACCTATCGGTCTGGCATGCAACGTGTGAAGTCCAGCAACCAGTTTTTGTCCATCTGTGTTTACTATTTCAATGGCTTTACCAATATCATCAACATCTTCCGAAGCATCTGCAAAGATTACATCTCCATTCATACAGAAAGCATCTTGGTCAAACTGTTCAGGGCTTGTTCCATCGTTAACGTACGGTACATCTTCATTATTGATATCAAATAGGGGTCGGAATTTAGTGTGAATATCTCCATAATGGATATTTTTAACTCTTCCATGTGCGTAATTTAGTTTGTCACGAGACAGAGAATTGGTTGGAATAAAACGATAGACTTTTCCCAACCGTTTCACTTTCCACTCTTCCGCATCGCGGAACTCGGGGAAGCGCAGGAGGGGAACAACGCCTTTCTTGCGCTCAGGCATGGTCGTACACCTCCAATCCTGAAATCTCCTTACCCTGCGCGAGCTTATTGAGAAGCGGCGAAAGGTCCTCCATCAGCTCCAGTTCCTTCTTCGCCCGTGCCTTCCAGCCTAGCCCCAGCGGCTTCATCAGATTGGTGAGAGCTTCGGAATCGAAGATCATCCGGTGCAGGATGCCATCGACAAAGCCTTGAAGTGGCTCGCGCGCAAGACCGTGCTTTTGCGCGATCTCCGTGAGCTGCCGGGCGTATTTTTCGTCCTTGAAGCGTTCGTAGCCCTCGCGGATCTCCTGTTCAGATAGCCCCTCGCCCTCCTTGAGGGTGTTCACGTACTCGATGATCTCCTCACGCTCGTCGAGGAACTTGGCGTTGCTGCGCAAGAGCCCGATGAGCTGTTCGCGCGTCATTTTCTGCTTTTTCGGCCCCTTCTCGCTGAAGCGGGTGATCAGCTTCATGATGTAGTCGTAATCGATGAGCGCCGAATCAAAGAGCACGAATTCGAAGTCAAGCTGCTCCACGGGGTCGGCCGGGTCGCTGCTTCTACCCTGACGGGCCTTGAGCTCTTGGGCGAGATCCAGATACACGCCGCGGAAGGCGCGCAGGGTGTCTTCGGGCAGTGCCTTTTCGATGGTCTCACGCGTTTCGGGCTCAAGATCGGTGTACTGGTCGAGCTGGGTTCGCAGCCGCTGCACTTCTTTGATGTGATTGATAAAGGTGGCGCGCGCTTCGTCGCCGCTGAGGTTGGGGACTTCTTCAGGCTTACACTCAAGTCCTTGCGACTGCATGAAGTCTTCCAGCTCTTTAACGGCCTTGGTGAACTTTTCCGCTACAACGGGCGCCGACTCGACCAGCCAGATCTCGCGCGCCCGCTCGCCGGCCTCGCCGGAAAACAGGGTGATGGCTTCGTCCACGGCGTCTCCTTGCGCACGGAAATCGAGAATGTTTCCATATGGTTTGGAGTAATTCAGAACCCGGTTGGTGCGCGACAAGGCCTGAATCAGTCCGTGATGTCTGAGGTTCTTGTCCACAAAAAGGGTGTTCAAGTACTGCGAATCGAAACCGGTGAGAAGCATGTCCACCACGATGGTGAGGTCGATCTTTTTTTCGTGCGAGAGATCCCGATTCGGGAACTTCTGATCCTTGATGCGCTTCTGAATATCCTGATAGTAGAGGTCAAAGCCGAACAGATCGAAGTTAGTACCGTAGCGAGCATTGTAGTCATTAATGATCGTCTTGAGTGCTTCCTTCTTTTTGTTCGGCTCCTTCTGGTTGTCAGCCTTTTCCTGCGGTAGATCCTCCTGGAGCTGGGCCACATCTTTATTTCCATTGGCTGGTGGGGAGAACACGCAGGCGACATTCAGAGGCTGAAAAGACTCGTCTTCTTCCAACTTGCTCGCCTGGATCTCCTTGAAAAGATGGTAGTACTCGATAGCGTCGTCTATGCTGGAGGTAGCCATAAGCGCGTTGAACCGGCGCTGGTTAGTGGCCTTGTCATGGTTTTCGAGAATTGCCTCCACGACCTTTTTCTTGGCGAGGGTTTCTCCCGGTTTGATGGAGATGCCCTCGGGTCTATAATAATCCACGTGGAAGCGCAACACGTTCCCTTCATCGATGGCATGGGTGATGGTGTAGGCGTGAAGCTGATTGCCGAACACGTATTTGGTGGTTACCATGCGGGCTTCCTGTCCTTCGATGGTGCGATACATGGCGTTCTGCTCGAAGATAGGTGTGCCGGTAAAGCCAAAGAGCTGAGCCTTTGGGAAATGATCCTCGATTGCCTTGTGATTATCGCCAAATTGAGAGCGATGACATTCATCGAAGATAATCGCAATGCGATTGTCGCGCAGCGGTTCCAAGCGTTGCTTGTAGGTTTGATGACCTCTTTTCTTTTTCATCCGATTGCGCTTACTGTTTTCATCCAACGCAAGCCCGAGCTTCTGGATGGTGGTCACGATTACCTTATCGGCGTAGTCGTCGGAGAGGAGGCGCTTGACTAAGGTTTCGGTATTAGTGTTTTGCTCCACACAACCGGGCTGGAAGCGGTTGAATTCCTGCCTGGTCTGCCGGTCGAGGTCCTTGCGGTCCACGACGAAAAGAACTTTTTCAATGTCAGGGTTGTCCTTAAGCAGGATAGAGGCCTTGAAGGAGGTGAGAGTCTTACCGCTGCCGGTGGTGTGCCAGATGTAGCCGTTGCCACGGTTCTGCTGGATACATTCGACGATCGCTTTGACCGCGTAGATCTGGTACGGCCGCATCATCATCAGCTTGCGCTCAGTCTGGATCAGTACCATGTAGCGGCCGATCATCTCCGCAAGGGTACACTTTGCGAGGAATGCATCGGCGAAGTCGTCGAGGTACGCGACTTTCTTGTTCTCCTGAGTGGCCCATTGGTAGATGGGCAAAAACCGCTCGTCGGCATCGAAACGGAAATATTCGGCGTTATTGTTGGCGAAATACCAGGTATTGCTGCGGTTGCTGACGATGAAAAGCTGCATGAAGCAGAGCAGCGTGTTGGTGTAGCCGTTGCCCGGATCGTACTTGTACTCGACAATCTGCTGCATCGCCCGACGGGGGCTGATCTGCAGACTCTTAAGCTCGATCTGCACCAGCGGCAAACCGTTGACGAGCAGAATCACATCGTATCGGTGGAAGCTCGACTTGGTGTTGATGCGAAGTTGGTTTACCACCTCGAAGCTGTTCTTACACCAATCTTTGACGTTGACAAGCTGGTAGTACAGTGGCGTCCCGTCTTCGCGTTCAAAATAGTTGATGTTACGCAGGGTTTCGGCACAGGTGAAGACATCGGAGCTGACTATTGCATCCTTCAGCCGGGTGAACTCTCCATCGGTTAGTCGAACACGGTTGAGTGCTTCAAACTTTTCTCTGAAATTCTTCTCTAACTCATCGAGCTTGCGGATATCCTCGCGGTGGACATATTTGAGTTCTTTCAGCTTTTCGATCAGCCCTTCTTCTATCCGCTGTTCATTTGTTATATTCTGTGGCATTCTGCTTCAACCTCCTGCAGCATGTTTTGCTTATATCTTCGGTGGTTTATACAGTTTCGCAAATATTATTTGTGACTGATTCTACTCTTAACTACGACTATATTGACTGTTAGAAAACTGCCTTCAGGCTATCTCAAAAAAGACTCCAAAAAAAATTCAATGCTGTTAACATCGAATTATCCAGAAATCGCATAGATCCCCAGAGATATGTTATCACGAGAGAAGGAGAAAAAGGAAATCACTAAGGTACTAGCTGACATAGATAATTTCATAGTAATAAGGAATTGTAAAGAAAGGATCTGTTCATACTGACTCAACTAATGCACTTGTTTTTGGCAAGTAGGAAATGGTTCTTCCTCAGCGTGTATGAAAGAACAGAGAAAAGAGCGTAAGATAGGAAAAGGAGCGAAATAAGTTGTAGAGGGTGGATGAGGAACTTGGAAGAGATGCTGAAGACACTTGACCGGGATTTAGTGCTGACCGAAACAGAGATTCACAAAGACAGAGTGATGCGAAAAGTCCTTTTTCAACCAATTGGTCCATCAGAAAATGACTACAAAATGAATTTCACTTCTTCAGTATTGACGCCACGAAGTTTTGATAACTATGATGTGGAAAATCTCGAACCTAAAAAAAAATATGGCCTTTGGGGAATGAGAATGAACAGATATGTTAAAAGTAATCCCGAGTGGAAAAAGCTCTCACCTAGTGATTTTGCAGTGTTCTACTTCAAAGGATATGCAATTGCAATTAGTCAAGTAGTTGCTAAGATTAGAAGTGCTCTTATTGCGAAAGAAGTTTGGAATGATAGCCTTTGGGAATTTATCTATTTCACTGATCCAAAAAAAACTAGAGAACTACATGTCCCATGGTCTTCTATTGTCGCGTTAACTAAATACAAAAGTTCGTTTATACCGATGAGAGGTATCTTATTTACCCAAACGTCTTTTTCTTTTTTTGAGAGACTTTCCAAAGTGTTGAATATTGAGATTGAATATTTTGAGATAGATGCTTCTTCTTCTTCGAGCAGAACTTACGAATTATAATTTGCTAAGCTTTCTCTGATAAAAATCATCGAGCTCTTTAATCATTTTCGTAAATGGCTTTTGTGTACCATGTATTAATCTGCACTCTTCATAAATCTCGATCAAGTATTGTATTTCCCTACTGCTAAAACTATCATAATCAGGAACCGGTGAGTTGTTGAAGTCATTGGGTTCAAGTTTTCTCAATCCATTACCATACTCTCTTGTCGAGTCAAGAAGCAACTTATGGGAGAGTGAAGAAAGGAAGAAGGTCATGAGTAATTTTGAGAATTTGCTTTCGTCCCGGTTTATGTATATACAATGAAAGGTCGTAAGATTTGAAACCTCAGCTATATTACGAACAAAACGTACTCCATTTCTGTTGAAAACAGTTGCCAGAATAGGTGCAGGGGGGCGTTTTTCTATAGAGTACCATGGCTTTCGCATCTTTGTCAGAAAGCGCAGATGCAATCCCTGGTCTTCTCCCTTGCGTATATATTTTTGAGTATTTTCATCAGAAGAATCGTATGCATTCAGAAGGTACACAGGCTTGTCAAGATTTTTAAGGTTTTGAAAATCGCTATCTGTGAAGAAAAGGCCGGGTACATGCATCGATTTAGAAATACATGGTAACAAAAATTTTGGATCAATTGAATATCTTTTTCTCTTACTCTCAGAAAAAACAAAAAAAGCGTTTGCTCCTGTTGCTATGCCTCTTGTCACTTTTGCATATGTCCTTAAAGGTATCGTATTAGGAAAATGTTTTTTGACTTCGGTATGGTAGTAATTTCTCCATTTCTTGTTAGGTTCTATTGCCGAGTACTCGAATTTCTTGCCAATAGGTTTTCTACTATCCGTGGTCAATAGATTTTTTTCTACTTCTTCTATCTTCTCCATACTTTCGATATTTATAAACTCAACATCTTGGCTCTCTTTGGAGTTTTCAAAAAGTAAAATCGAAGAAGTTGTAAGTGCATCTTCAAATAGACTAATTTTCGAATCAAAGACTATAACATACTTCAGTATACCACTAGCCAGAAGTATCTTTTTTACAGCTTTACCATAGTCTGAGTTCATGAATTCCGAAGGTACTATGAAAGCGGCCCTACCTTGATTATTTAGTCTAGCAAGCGATTTCAAAATAAACAAAGCGTAAATATTGGTGAAGCCTGACAGTTTGGTTCTATAATGACTTTGCAATTTAGCAATTATCTGATCTTTTGGCTCGTAGTCTTGAAACTTGAGATAAGGTGGATTACATATAATAACATCAAAAAGGTCATTACTATCATCAAGAAGAAAATTTGCCTTCCTCAAATCAAGTTTAAAAAAAAGATCTGGAGCAATAGAGCTGGAGCAAATATTCAACATGGTTTCGTCTATATCGAAGCCCACAAATTTACAGGAAAACCTAGTACTTGGATCAATCTTCAATATTGCACGAAAAAAAGTTCCTGGCCCAACCGCAGGATCAAGAATAATCTTGGTTTTCCCTTCTTTTAAACACCATTTGGCCATTAAATTAGCAATAGACTCCGGTGTAATAAACTGAGCTAATCTTCTCTTCTGGCTACTGACATTCACAACACTTATCCTTCCTTATGGGATGTTATCAGAATTAATGATATCTATTACGGTATCAGTATTTATCTCAGCTGTACCACCACTAAACTTTATAAAGTACATAATCCTTCCTCTAGGGAGTAACTTATATTCTCCTTCCAACTGAGGTAAGCTCTTAATGGTGCCAATCTCCTTTCCTTTTGGCAACGGGATCTTGATAGTGGTTTTGAACTGATTCCTTAGATCTTTTGTTATTTCATAATCACTCTTCTCTAATATAATTTGCAAGACCCTTTTAAAGCTTATCATAAATATTTTATCAAACATCACTTGAACAAAGAAGTGGCGAACTCCATAATTGTTGATCCATCTGTCAATTGCAATTATGTCTTCAACCTTCACCGTGAAGCTTAACGAATTGCCTGTTTTATTTATTTCGCTCATAAGTTTCCTACACTCACCAAGTATTTTCTTAATATCTTCTGGCAGCGATTTCGATACCCTCGGTAGAATTATATCAGAACCAGGGATTTTAGATGTATCAAAGCTGAGTTTCAAACCCTTGTTTTTGTATGAAGATTCAAGGTTTTGGAACATTCTTTCCAGATCTTTCTCTTTTGTTTTTCGTACCTCATCATTAAAAGCATTATAAGTTTCATACGAATAACTGCTAGATCTAATTTCAAGACCTGCAACAGCCTTCAGGAGAAAGGTTTTTTGCTCATTATCTGAAAAACATGAAATATCGAGAATTTTTTGGCAGAACAGTCTTTTGGTATAATTAATAAATCTGGCTTCTTACCAATCTTACTCAGCTCTTGCTGATAATTATCGTAGAATTCTGTGAATCCTTCATCACCGGCGCTTATATCGTCATTCCGACCATATTTGAGTGACGAGTAGTCTAATTCTTCCGCGTTGAGAGCTTTGAATACGACTCTTTCAGCATAATCACCTTGTTCCTTGTGGATTAGAAAGTCTGAACTCGCTTGAGTAGGGATTTTCTTCTTGTAATTTTTTTCCAAGTCCTTAACTGCTTTCTTTTCCTTTAAAATCTCAATAGCCGCCTTAACAAGTTTTTTGATTTCTCCTATGTATTTTTCGTCCATAACTTCACTCATTTTCACTAAACAAAGTGGCGTCTGAACGAACTTTCTTTGTTTTTTTCTCAAGAGCAATCTGAATTGCTTTTTTTAGCTCTCCTACAAAAACCTCGTTGGTTCTCTTCTTAGACTCGTATTTGTAGTTGGATGATTGAAGATTGTTATTTCTTGGATTAACATAGATATCAGGAATCCATGCGTAATTTGCAATCCAAACTTCACCTGAGAATCCAAGGGAGTGTTCGCGAAAATCTACAACTACGCCGAGAAGAAGCAAAATACTGTCTGGATTGTTTCTATACCAATCGACTATTTTGTCGGCCTTAGATATGTCATCACTGTTTTTCCTGGTGTTAGAACTACTACAGGTCTTAATGTTGATATGATATTTGACTGGTTCATTTGGAAGAGAAACTGCAACATCCCAAATTTCAAGATCGTTGTATGTATCATTGGACAAGGACTTTGTCTCTGGTATTTCGATACTGGAAAACTCTAGCTCTTGACGATATTTCTTCAGGTTTTGTGTTACTATTTGCTGAATAAGCCAGCTAACAGATCTTGCTATAGGTTTTACACCTTCAGGTGCTACCTCTGGATCAAGCAATCGAAAATCTTTTAAATGCTTCTTTTTAAGCATTAGCGATATCTTGTTCTTAATAGCTTGCATTTTGCTCTCTACGAACTCAAAATCCATTAATGCCTCCTTTTTATAATCCCCTGAAGAGATCTGAAAAAGTTGAGCCTAGACTCTTAATCAGTCTATTGAGAACTTGAATACCAACTGATACCTCTCCTCGTTCTATTCGCCCTAGATAAGCTCGATCAACTCCGGAGTTTATTGCCAATGTTTCTTGTGAAATCCCTTTTTTAGTGCGCAATGCTTTGAGTCTCAACCCTATTTGAAGGCGTATATCCACATCAACCCCTCCCACAAAAATAATATGGAAATATATATAAACAATCCACGGCTTATAAGCCGTGGATATCTTTTGTTTCCATGTTATTTAGCGGTTTTAAGCGCTATTTGCCATATAGTTACTTGTGCTATGATTTTTATAGACTCAACCCACAAAGTGCGTGTATGTAACAGCTAATTGATCTAAATAAACGGGTCAGACTCCATTTTTCACCGCCGCGAACACTACAAGGAGATCGTTGAGAAATCGAAAGCAGAAAGAGGTTTCTCCCAAGAAGCCTGTGTAGCATTTTAGAATGTATTCAATGGAAGGCCTTAGCAAGAAAAAATGAACATTCGAGTGTCGAAAACAAACCAACCGCACGGACTTTTGAGAAAAGAAAGAATGATGGGTGTATAATTTACACACGATGTGTAAAGGTGGTGAAACCGTGGAAGATATCAGAGAAACTAAGGAAAGGCATAACATCATGTTGAAACCCTCATCGTGGAAGATACTGAAAGAGTTGAAAAAAGTTCAGGGCAGAAGTGCCAGCGAAATCATAGAGCATGCTTTGTGGAACCTTATAAAAACAGAAGGATATAATTCTATGTACTTCAAGATAATGGCAACAACTGAACCATGTGATCCAGAAGAAAACGAAGAGCTAACGAGAATACTAGATCAGATGACAGAAGAAGATCTAAAAGTAGTCAGAAGATGTGAGCTACATCGTTGAACTCACAAACGCTGCCGACAAGCAACTTGAAAAACTGGACCAGAAGCAGCAAGACAGGATAAACGATGCTTTACTAGATCTTTGTGACTTCTATGATGGTTCGTCGAACAAGAAACCAGACATTAAGCCTCTTACTGGGAAGTATAATGGCCTTCTTCGATTGAGAGTTGGTAGTTATAGAGTAATATTTCAATTGAAAGGCGGTCAATTTGTGGTGCTGGTAATTCAGATAGTCAGAAGTGGAGACGCTTACAGATAAGATCAAATGCGTTCTTCTTTCTATCTTCTTATTAGCGTTCAGCGTGTCTTTGTTCTTAAGCTTACAGCGGATCTTCTTGCCCGCTTGAGGGGGGCACTCTCCCGAAAGGGGAGTAAACAGCCTGGCCTCACAAGGTCTGTACTTACACCGCGCCATCTCTTGACCCTACGCTCTTAAGATCGGTCGAGTTCAGTCTACACTAGATCTTCTTCTTGACTTCTCTCTTCATAGCCCTGCTGATTACGAGGAATATTATCAGAAAAGCTAGACCTGTTAGGACGGCTATGCTCCTGGAATAGCTAATAAATAAGTCTCCTAAGA
>Ga0209203_1001792_pt1 | contig 15186 bp, 14 predicted proteins | sample AD_UKC109_MetaG_FD_184423 | JGI IMG/M metagenome (GOLD analysis project Ga0209203, IMG submission 184423) | Active sludge microbial communities of municipal wastewater-treating anaerobic digesters from Hong Kong - AD_UKC109_MetaG (SPAdes)... | ecosystem: Engineered > Bioreactor > Anaerobic >... | reverse complement strand
AACGGTTCCTCCTGCACGGCTTCGTCTACGTCGAAGTCGTCATCTTCGGCTTCTTCCAGATTGACCGGTTCGAATCCAAACTGCGTCATGTCAATATGCAGATCTTCCAGTTCGACGTGCAGCATATCCGCATCCCATTCGGCGATTTCGGCTGTCTTATTGTCCGCCAGCCGAAAGGCTTTGATTTGCTCGTCCGTCAAATCATCCGCATAGATGCAAGGAACTTCCGTCAGGCCCAACTTGAACGCCGCTTTCAAGCGCGTGTGCCCGCAGACGATCTCGTTCTCTGCGTCCAGGATGATGGGATTTTTGAACCCGAACGTCTCGATGGATTTCGCGACGGCATCCACCGCCTTATCGTTTTTACGCGGATTGTGCTGATACGGGTGCAGTTCGCTCACCAGTTTGTAAATGACTTGAATACGCTTCATCTCCGTCATGGAATCCTCCTAAAACTCTATATTTCACCCGCATACCCCCCTCCCCAAAACCCTCGGCGTTTCACGCGTGAGAGGGCTGCGGTCACCAATGATCGGTTCACAGAGATTCGATACCCCCTCCCCCTTCAACAACAGGTACCAAGGGAGCGGTTCGCGTATTGTGAATCTGGGCAATGAAAAAGCAGTCCTTTCGGACTGCTGGAAACTACCGTGGTTATGATTTTTATGATTCGGTATTAGGTGAGAGAACATCATGCGCATCCCGCCGCCGCGTGGCATGCCGTTCCTTGTGCCGCATCGCGGCAGCGGCATCCGGGAAGGCCGCATGACCGTTCAAGCCACCGAGCAGGATCTTGCGTGCTTCTTTGAAGTCGTCGCCGCCCATACCCATCCGCATCAGCCAGGCCCGGGCGTAATACTTCTCATTTTCCGGCTGCTGGATTTCTGCTTTCACCCGAGTCGATGCCTGGGCCAGCCGAACGATCCCATCCGTCAGCAGGCCATAGCTCGTCCAACGCATCGGCCGCTTTTCGTCAAAGGGGTATCGCAGAGTGATCTTGCCATCGGCATAGCGGAAACCGTCCAGTTCTCCACGATCGGCACTCTCCGCTAGCAGGCTTTCAAACGCGCTCATATCAACCGGCGTTTGGTCCTGGAGGGCATCAATCAGAGTTTTCGCAATGAACAGGCTGCCGGTTTCTGTCATGCGGTTGAACAGGTATTGCTTGCTGTACAACATCCGAATCAGGTTGTGCAGTGCGATCACCGTCAGGTCCGGAGCCGGAACGCTGATCTCCATGGTGTCGATCTCCGGTGTTTGAGCAAGTGTTTCTTTAATTGAAATCATATTCGACTCCTCTGTTGTCAATCCGTGATTCTGAAAGAACGGCTGGAGAGTATCGCAGGCTTCCTGATCATCGGTCGTGATCACGCCTTCGCGATCGACCTTGACCGGGCCGATGCTGTACGTGCAGTGCGGCATGCCGTCGTAGCGGACATCACTGTCCAGCCATTCGCCGATCGCTTTGGCCAGCAGTTTCCGGTCAGTTGTGTGGGTTTCCATTCTCATGATTGATTCCTCCTCAATTTGGGTTATGGTATCAATCACTCTGAACGCGATGAAAGTCAAGCAATACATGACTTTTCGTTCATCGTCGACAGGGCCATCGGGGAACACCTGTCGGCAGAAAGAAAGGGACCAGGATTTCTCCCGCTCCCACGTTCTCTGCTAATTTTACTATATCACAGCAACCATGGTGTCTTATAGTGGTTGATCATGGCTTCTTTTTGAAAAATACAATGTTTTTCATCTCTCAGGTTGGTTAAAGGGAGGAGAGCAGAATGTATTCCACCATCACATGTTTCTAAGTTTATAGATTTAATATGAGTTTGAAGGCTAGCTATATTACCTTTTGATTATGGTAAATTCAAAAGATCACTGACTGTAACCGGTGCAAAGCCCGCGTCTAATAACCAAGGAATCAATTCCTGCAAACAATTCACGTCCTGCCAATTGGTGTGAAGCAGAATAATGCTACCGCCTCTTATACATGTAAATTTACACTGCATATCTTCAAGACCAACTGACCACATGATCAAATAGGGATATCCCTGCTCCCCCAATCGATCCACACTGCCATAAGCATGTCGATCATATCTGCCGAATGGTGGTCGAAACAATTTCATGGGATATGGTTCTCTTAGCACTGCATTGAGTGCTTCCTGCGTTATACTCAGCTGATACCCAAGCTGCTCACGCGTCAGTTTCTCGATGTTGAGATGGCCATAGGTATGATTGCCTATCTCATGCCCTTCATCTACAATGCGTTGCCAAAGATCTGCATTCTCTTGTTTGATAGCGATCCCAAGCGTAAAGAACGTTACATGAATATCATATGCCAGACACAAATCAAGGATGTTTTTCAGGTTCACAGGTTCATATAAATCATCAACCGTAATGGCGATCTTCATTGAATTGCGGTCACCTTCATAATACGTTGTAAAATCCCTGATCGCCCCAGCAGGCGCATGAATTAGTAAAATGCAAAAACACAGAAGAAACGCCGTTAAGATTCGATGCATTGACCCATACTCTCCTCTCTGCTTTATAAACATGCAAAACTCATTTTGTAGTTCGATGATACTGTTTCTCCATGCGATCGTCAATGTGAAGCACAAGATTTAGAAAGACTTGATCAGAATAAGCTTTCTATCTGGATACTAGGTTACAGTGCCAAAAAATCGTGGTATAATATCAAAATAAGTGATGCGATTATACTAGCCGTAATCCTATATGTACCGCTAGAAATTGGGCATCTAGAGCGGTATTTAAGGATGCTATAGTGTGTTTTTGTATATCTTTCTATTCAACAAGAACATATCATTCATCAAGTGACAAGGGGGAGAGAAATGCAAAACACACTCTATCTGGAAATCAGTATCGTAGGCGTTTGCCTGTTGCTGATCGTATTACTCAGCCAGCGCCATCATGTTGGATATTCGATCCTGCAGCGGCATTTCAACCGACTGGTCTTTGCCACGATTATAATCCTCGCGATCGATTCTGCATGCTGGTTGATTGACGGCGCTACTTTTCCAAACGCGCGCATATTCAATACTGCTGTCAACACGTTTTATTATTTTCTAAACATCCTGGTTCCTTTTCTCTGGGTCGTATATTTGGAGTTCGCCCTCAGTAAAAAACCAAAGGCAATCTATCGCAGAATACAGGTGCTGGCGATTCCGTTGGTACTATTATCCGTTGTTCTGTTCATTAACCTGCAAGCCGGATTCATATTTATCATTGATGAAAACAACGTATATCACCGAAGCCCCGGTTTTCTAGCCTACGCCATCCTGGCCTATCTATATCTTGCATATGCAACAGCCCGTACTTTTGCGGCTGCAAGGCGAGCCATCTGGCGAGATGATCAAAAGCGCTATCACACCATGGCGCTTTTTGGCGTACTACCAGCCATCGGTGGGTTAATCCAGATCTTTATGTACGGCGTGACCATGATTTGGATTTTTGTGGCGGTTTCCATCGTACTGATGTACATCGATTCACTCAACCGACAAGTATCCATCGATCCGCTGACCGGCATCAATAACAGACGGGAACTGACAAAATACGTATTACAAGAAACTAAGGATAGTTCGCATAAGGGAATCCTTTCTCTGATCATGATGGATGTCGATGATTTCAAGAATGTCAACGATACCCACGGCCATTATTACGGGGACAGCGTTTTACAGGCAGTTGCAGAGATATTGAAACAATCCTGCCAACACACACTGGCTTTTCTATCTCGTTTTGGCGGGGATGAGTTCTGCATAGTACATTCTGTTAAAGATATCCAGGCAGTAGAGGACATCATTGCCGAAATACAATCCAACATCACCCAGTGGAATCTGGATCATGATGAGCCGGTTAAGATTGGCCTAAGCATCGGATACTCCGTTTGGCAATCTGACACCGAAGATACAGTCGAGGATTTCTGTCAGCGCGCGGATCAGAAGATGTATGAGGTGAAAAATGAAAAGAAATCCAAATCATCATATGGTTATCAATAAATCATCAACTGCATAAAGCACAAGGTGATAGAATAAGGAGCAGGATTTCTCCCGCTCCCATGTATTCTGCTGAGTATACTATATCACAGCACCCATGGTGTCTTATAGGGCCCTTTCATGGCTTCTTTTTGATAACAACAGTTTTTCTGCTTCCTCAAGCGCTTTGGTGTGCAAACGGTACATCCACCGAAGTTCATATCCCATGTCGGCCGCAATCTGCTTCCAGGTCTTGAAGCCCAGGTACCGATGTTCCAACAGCGTCTGGTATACCGTATTGTCAATCCTTTTGACCATGGTTATAATTTCCTGTTTGAGATCGACCAACAGATCGATATCATCATTGATCGAATCCTCCAATCCGACAATCTTGCAGATGATATCTTCCATCCGCTGTACATTTCGCGTGCCGCTGGGCGGCATATCGTAAAGGGTCTGGGTTGCCTTGGTCGCCAGCGCGTGCAGCGCCGATACCTGTTCAAGCTTTCCGTTGATGCGGTTGTCCAGGGTTAACGCCTGGTTGAGATATTCCTTCGCCGTCATTGTACGCCCTCCATCCGTCGAGTGGGGTTTTGCAGTTTCCGAATGCACTCAGATCCGTCCAGATCACAAAGAATGCCAAACCAGTCGGAACGGAAGAACCGCTCAATGCTGGTTTTGTCATATTTCAGATCTAGGTTATACGGACGTTTTGCCACCTTTCGCAAGAGTTTTCGGTAATCGTTCGCCGTTTGCATGATGATCGCGTCCGCCAGTTTTCGCCAGCCGCTGTTCTCCATATCGGCACGTTTGGTGATGATGGAATCCTGAATCGATCTTCCCGAGTCGCTAAGCATCAAGTTCCGCCTCCAATTTCTGCAGAATCGCGGCGACATCTGCCGCCGAGGTGACTTTGTAGGCATGTCCTTTTGCATTGTTGATCTTTTGCATTGTGAGTTCTTGCAGTTTTGTAAGCTTTCCACCTGGCACTTTGACTTCGAATGCAAGGAATTTCCCATGGAAACAGGCGATGATGTCGGGGATGCCCGCCGTACCGTACCTCCCGCCGTGTTCCTTCCAGGCAAAGCATTCCGGGGTTTTCCGCAGCAGCCGCAGGATCGCTGCGACGATGTCACGCTCTAGCACAGGCACCATCCATGTAAGGTTTTTGGCTTGTAAGGTCAAAATATATAGGTGTATGTATACACGCGCACACACACATGCACGTGCGCATACGAATGATGCAATTTGTCTCGCGTAGCTCTAAATAACACATTACACACCTTACACCTTACAAAGAAAAGGAATCATTTCTCCAAAGCCTGTGACATCGCAGCGGAGCTGCAAAGCCTTGTAATTCAAAATGTGCGCCTGTTTGACACGATCTGAAAAGCGCACGGTTCTCGAGCCCAGGTAGTATTCCGCCTGCTTGAGCTGACGAATGAACTCCTGCTTCGTCAACCGTTCCCCATCGACAGCGTGATCCTTCACATACTGCGTAAACAGGTCGTAGATGTCCTTGATGTAGAGCGCCAGCTCACTGCCATCCTCAGACAGGTGCACAAGCTCTGCACCGAGCTTCATGCGATCGAAGACCTCCAGCGTCTGCTCGACAATGGTCTTGTTGCTCTCGCCGCCATCCAGCAGGTATTCTTGCACGCCGAAACCTAGAAACCGCGCGCACTCTTCCAGTGAAATCGGGAACACCTGATCCCAGGCTAAATCAAGCCGGCTGCATAAACGGTCCAGTAAGCGTAATCCACACATCACCGCAGCCAGATTGGATCGGATACGTGATGGTAGACTCGGTGCAAATAGGTTCAGCGATTCCCGATGCCATGCCGCAGCTTCGTCTACCGAAAGGCAGATCGCTTCCCCTAACAGCCGGCGCCCCAGACTGGTCAGATTTTCCGGTCTGGCGGTCAGTGTCAAGAAAGCTTCTCGAGTATCTGTTTCTCGAATATCCTTCTTGGAAAACAGCAGTTCCAGCCCGCGTTCCCGTACCGCTGCCTCGTCCGGGGATTGCTCACCGGCAATGACCAGAGGCGCCAGCAACAGGTAACTGACCTGCGTTTGGTCTGCCCGCCCGCGAACGCCGGCATGACCGTCGTACGTATCGCGCATGTGGTTATACAGTGAGTTAAGCCGTATACGGTCAATCTTGGACGGTTTGAATTCATCGAGTGCCTGGGGAATGCAGTTGCTGGACGCAGATTCCTTCATCAGCGTAAACGAGGTAACCTGGGTGGACGCATTCACCTTCGTCCGCGCAAACATCGGTAGAATAATGCGTTCCAGCGTATTGGACTTACCACTGCCCGCTTCGCCGATCAGGAACAGATGCGGATACTTTATGTGCGACTGGCGGAGGTGTTCCTTGAGAAAACATCCGGCGCACCACGCCAGTACTGCGACCGTTTTCGCGGAAGCATTGTATCTAAGGATCGGCGTACCCAGCGCTTGCATTGCGCTGACCTGTATTGGCTCGCTGCTGAGCAATTCGGTTTCCAAGACGACGAACTTCTCCGGCTGCACCAAGTCCGGGATCGCAGAACCAGAGTTATCCAGCGCTGTATCCCCGGCTACAAACGCCCATTGTTTCTCCCGCTGAAGAAAGCCGCTGTATCCAACGCCAGTCTTCTTCACCCATGGGAGTTCTGACAGATATCCTTTGAACAATTCCAGATCCCCGTCTCCGCCGGTATAGCACAGCGCGATAGTCCGCTTGTTCAGCACACCCTTGAATTTCTGCACGTTGCTGAAGTCAGCGCTCATGAACGTCAGCCGGTATGTCTCCCCCAATTGCGTCATCAGGATGCACGTCATCTGCGCTTCATTGTCTGTTTCCACCATTTCGAGTGGCTGCACAATAAAGTTGGTGATCGGATACACCGCTTCACCTTTGACACGGTAGTACCGTCCGTTACGCTCGAAAATAGCCGGTTCCCCTTCCGGGGAGTAAGTATTCTCTGTACGCTCGATGGCTTGACGGATGGTTTCCACGCCATACGTAGCGCCGTCCGCATGATGCACCGTATCCCATTTCTCCCTAAAGAGCTTCGATTGCCGAAACAGACGGTCCATCTGGGCTTCATCGCTCCCGGTCCAGAAAGCCAGGGCACAGCACAGTGCAAGATCCGCTTCCGACTGGCTGCCGAACTCATCCTGCCACTGCCCGTCCCAAAGCATGATGAAATCATCCGCGTTCTTTGCGTTACGTGCTTTTTCCAGGACCTGTTCATCTGTCAGAGGCCCGGATTGCGGTTTACGCTTCCTCGATTTTCTGGATGGTTTCTTCTTACCGATATAGGTCTCATGAATCCACAGCAGCGCTTTAGCACCATCAGCAATGTCATCCGGTGTATCTGCAAGTCGGTTGCCGGTCATGGTGAAATACCGGCTATGCGCATACATTTCTACGCCGGATTTCGCATTCTTATTGCCCTGCGCAGGCTGTTTACCCTTGTAGAACAGATGCAGCCCGGTACCTGATGGCGAGATCTCGGTATAGGTGGGATAACGCTGTGCGATATCCTTGGCAAGCGGGTTCAATTCGCCGTTTTCAATGCAATGGTCAATATCCACGCCAACGATGCCATCATTTACTGTAAAGACAAATCCCAGGCCGCTGTAATGGTATTTCTGCTGCGCTTCCATTGCGGTTTCCAATCCAACCCATGTGGTAGGATTAGTAGACGATGCACGTTGCCCGGTTATAGGATTGTAGGGAACCTTGCGGTCTTTTCCACCTTTCGGGTCCGGTTCCAAATGCCAGCAAACCCACTGTGGCAGAGAGGCCAGTTCCTTGGGAAAATTCATATCTCTACCTCCTCGCAGTTTGTATTGAAATGCCGCACCAGTGTCCCACGTACCCTCGCCTTGTTCAGTTCCAGTTTCATGCCTTCACTGACCCGATCGCCGAAGTACCAGAGTTCATGGCATTTCGTGAGCAGGATCATGCCCATATGCAGCGCCAGCTCCCTCGTCGTTTCCGTTTCTTCCCCCATGAACTGCGGGAACAGCAGATGCGGAGCGATCGGCAGGCATTTCCGGGACAGTGCGAACCGGCAGTAATGCCGGGCTGCCTGTACATTGCCTTCTATGTCACCCTGAAATGGCGAGCAGATATAGATGATCGGCATGAACGGGCACCGCTCCCGGTATGCTTCCTGCTCGATTTTCGCCATCGCGGTCCCGGCGGTTGGATCGGGATAGCCTTCGTGATTCCTGTAAACCAAATCGTTCTCTCCTTTATCGGTCGATTTCTGTCATGTGTCCAAAGTCAGTGCCGTAGGCTGCCTCGGCGAGGATCGGTACGTCGAATGCAGGGAAAGGCTGCTGCTCCATGCAGCCGCGGATGAAGTCGACAGCTTCCCCGATCCGCTCCTCCGGCAGCTCGAACACCAACTCGTCGTGGATCTGCAGCAATGGTTTCAGCCACGGGCGTTCCGATAGCCCAGTCAGCAATTGTCCCAACGCTAGTTTCAGGATGTCGGCAGCCGTACCTTGGATCGGGGTGTTCAACGCACAGCGCTCCGCGAAGCTGCGTTTCCCCCAGTCCTGCGAGCGGATGTCGGGCAAGTACCGCCTGCGCCCCAGAAAGGTTTCGGTATAATGCCTGCAGGCTGTATTGCGTTTCTCCTGTTCCTGCCAATGGGTCAGGAGCGGATACCCGGCTTTCAGGCTGTCGATAATCGTTTCGCACTCTGGCAGAGACACGTGCAAGCCGGCTTTGAACCGCAGGGTACGCTGCAAGCCTCTGGGAAACAACCCGTAAAACACACCGAAGTTCACGTTTTTCGCGATCGTTCTGCGCTCTTTGTAGCCTGCAGCTTGTTTATCCGCCGCCTGGGTATAGGGAATCCTGTAGATCACAGACGTGGTCTGTGCATGGATATCTCCGTTGTTACGGTAAGTCTCTAACATTCTGTCATCACGGCAATAGAATGCCCCGACGCGTAGCTCGATCTGCGAGAAATCGCAACTGACCAACACGTGCCCTTCGGGCGCTACGATGAAGGACCGGATGCCCACGGGATCGTTGGTTTTTCTTGGACAGTTTTGAAAATTGGGATTCCTGGACGCAAATCTTCCGGTTTCCGTTGCCAACGGCAGCAGGTCGGGATGAATCCGGCCAGTCGCCGGGTTAAGGTGTTTCAGATACCCATCGATATAGGTCGTCTTGAGCTTTGACCATTTGCGATATTCCTGTATCAGTTCAAACAGCGGCACCAACTCAGGTCGGTTTGCTGTGCACCATTCCGACAGCATGATGAGCGCTTGGTCGTCCGCGGCTTCCTTGCTCTTTGCCGTTGTTTTAAGCACCGGAAGTTTCAGGTCCTCGAACAGGTACCGCTTGAATGCCTGCGTGTTCGCGTTCGCTCCGATATCCACATCGCCGATCAAGTCGCGTATCTTGTGCCGGACTTCCAGCAGTTTATCCATGCACTCCACCTGTTTTTGAATCATGGACGATTTGTTCATGAGCAGGCCGTTGTACTTCATCAGCCCGCAGTACACCGCCGTAGGACTTTCCACAGTCTCTACCAGGGAATGGTGCTCCGGGAGATACTGTGTAAACCAGGCATTGAAGCAGTGATACAATCGCAAGGCGAAATCACTGTCCGCACAGGCGTAACGCACGGTCTCCGGGGCATAAGACGGCAGTTCATCGAAGTATTTCCCGCCGGTCACCATTTCAAAGCTCGGAAGTTCCACGTTTAGCAATTCCGGAACCAGGGTTTTCAAGCCACAGTCGGATAACTGGCGAAATATAAACCTGCTTTTCAGCGTCAGCTGCGCAGCCGCCATCGTGTCATAACACGGCGGTTGCAGAACGATACCCAGCGCATAGAGAAACATGCTCTCAAAGGCCAGGTTGTGCGCTACCTTGATGACTTGAGGATTTGTCCATACGGCATCGCACAGGAACGAGATGATGCTGTTTACATTCGCATTGCCCCCGTCAATATGCCACAAGGGAACGTAGATCCCGCTGTCCTCTGCTACCGACAGCGATATGCCAACGATCTGTGATCGGTGCGCATCGAGCGCAGCTTTCGGGTCGGAGCGGTAGGGAGGCAGTGGTGCTGTTTCAAAGTCGAAAGCGACGACTGCGGCTTCCGCCAGATACGCCTGGATCGCCTGTACATCCGTCATGCATTGATAATCCATTCGATATCCTCCATGGGGAGGGCTGACGCCCACCCCAGTTTCATTGCGGCTACGATTCCAGGATCTCGCCGGTTTCGGGATCGACGGTGAAGTCGGCATTACCCTCCGATGCCGCACTGTCCTCGTAACCGAGCTGCAAGGCGATCCCTTTCACCTGCTCCGCCATGGCAACAACGTAAGGCAGCTCGTCGGCCGCTAGGACCCGATCCACGGCAAACTGTGCCTGCGAATAGGTGATGCCGCCGGCATTGCTGGTTTTCTTCAGCGAGAACCGCGTCACCACGCTTGCGGATTTCTTGCCCTTCGACAGCAGCCGTTTGATGTACACCGAAAACTCTTTCATGGATCCCGTAGGCAGCGTCAGCAGCAGCGGGATCAGCTCGCCCTCGCGTAGGATGTAGATGCGCCGTTTATTCTTGCAGGATTTCCCACCGTTGACGCCGGACCCGAACTGGTTGAACGGGCAGCTTGCGCAGTCTCCCCCTGGATTGCCCATACCTGTAACGCCGTCATGGCTGCCGCAGTTCGGCGGATTGTTGCCGCCGCTGTAGCTCTCGCGGTAATAGGTGAACAGCGGGTGGTGGAATAGAATCACGCCTGCAAACTCCTTCACCGCATCCGTTTCTCCGAGGAGTTCGCCAGGCAGTTCAAAGGTCATGCCGCCAGCTGCTGGGATCGTGATCCGGTCGAAGGATACATCCATACCGCCGAGCTCGTCACTCATGGCTTCCGCCAGGTTGAAATCTTTGAGGGCTGTGAATCCGGGAGTGGGGATCATGTCGGTGTTGTTCATAATGGGTACCTTCCTTTCATTTATCGGGATGATTTGCGAACATTGACCGTTGTTTTCTCGAATACGGTCACCAAGCCGTCTAGCCATTCGGGGAGCTTGTCGTAATTTTCCGTGATCTGCTCCCGGACGAAGGCGGAGAGCGAGTTGGCGTTCACGGTCTCATAGATCAAGTCGCCAAAGCCCTCAGAGCGGAGCGTATCGTACAACGCATCTTTTCGCCCGGCCGGCGCACTGGCACGAGTATTGGTGGTCAGGATGAACATCGACCCTGCATGCGTGAAGTTCGGTGTCTCTGTCTCCGTCATGCAATGGACCAGGCGGTTGCTAGTTTCTTCGATCTCCGATTGGAGCCGTTTGAGTTGTTCTTCGAGGTCGGCTTTACGGTCACGCAGTGCTTTGAGTCTGTCCGCCAGTTCAAACATCGTTTCCGGCATCATAAGCCCTCCTGTATGGATTGAATGGGTTCTGTCCGGCGCGGTAGTCGTCTACCAGTGTCTTGGCGAGATCGGCTTTGTTTTTCAGAGCTTTGAGTACCTGCTCGTCCACCGTGCCTTTGGCGACGAGATGGATGTAGGTGCAGGGCTGTCGTTGCCCGACGCGGTGGATACGCGCCTTGGTCTGTTCGTAGTTGCTCATGGAATAGTCAAGAGAGTAGAACACCATGGTCGATGCCGCCGTCAGCGTGATCCCAAGCCCGGCTGTGGCGATTTGCCCGATAAACACCCTCGCCTCCGGATCGGTCTGGAACGCCATGACTTGGTCTGTCCGGTCAGTGATTCCACCATGGATCACGGAATATCGGATGCCTTTTCGCTGCAGTAACTGTTCTATGGCTGCAATTTCCGGTAAAAAGCGGGCGATCACCACCAGCTTCTGTCCGTCCGTGCTCTCGAGGATTTCTTCCAGCGCGTCCAGCTTGGCCGAAGAAACCTGTTCCGCTTTGGTGCTCTCGTCGCCGCTCAGAAATCCGCCGGTGAGCTGCGATAATCGCAGCAGCCGAGTCAGTATATTCGTTACGGTCACCGCGCCTATTTGCAGTTCCGCATAGCTGTCCTTCACCAGTTGGCGGTACGTTTGCATGACAGCTTTCTCCAATTGAATCCGCTGCACCACATCGGTTGTTTCGGGGAGATCAAGGCACTCGATCTTAGTCGCCCGGTACGCGATGCTGTGCAGCCGCTGCGTGAACTCGCCTTCCATCGTTTCCTTCATTACTGGCGTATAATTGCCGTAGCCCGTCATATCGAAATACCGGTTTCGGAAAAGATAGAAACTCCCGCCGAACACATTGCTGTCCACGAATTTATACTGGCTGAACACGTCAATCGGTTTGTTGGTGATGACGGTGCCAGTGAGCGCCAACCGATATTTCGCCGCTTTTCCGAGCCTGTGCATCGCCTTGCTTGCACGGGCAGCGTACGTTTTGATCTTGTGGCATTCGTCTGTGATGATGCAGTCCGGTTTCCACTGGAGCAATTCGTTTTCCAACCGCCAGGCGGATTCGTAGTTCACCACTAGTACCTGTAGCGGGATTCCCGCCTTCCGGCGAATGGCTTCAGCTTTCAGTGCCAGTGATCCGCTGAGCACCGTCAGCTCGTAGCCAAAGGCTGCGAATTTCCCGAACTCTTCCTCCCAAACGCCCAGGATAGATAACGGAGCGACGATGAGGATCCGATGAATTTTCTTCAGCTGCGATAGTGTGCCTGCAATGGCGATGGAGGTAACCGTTTTCCCGGTACCCATCTCCATAAGCAACGCTACGCCTCCCCTGCCAACAGGTCCATCCAAACACTGGCTGGCGAATTCGCAGGCTTCCCGCTGATGCGCATAGAGCTTTGTGTTCACCGGGTACGCATAGTTTGTGTCATTCGTTGTCTTGCCCTCCTCTGTCTGATATTGGAGGGCAAAAATTACCCCCTATATATCGGTCACGGGAAGACCGGGGTGCGGACCCATCACGGAAAATTTTGTTGAAGTTTTTTCAGAATCGTTTGAAGTCTTTTGCGAATAGCTTTATCGCTCACGCCCTCCCGCCGTGCGATTTCGCGCAGCGAGAGTTCATGTGCAAAGACCTGGTCCAGCAGCTGCCGCTGTGCTTCTGACAGCGCAGTTAATGCTGTGAGGAGACATAGTTGCTCCGCTTCCCGCGCCAGTTTGTTTAGCGTCTCGGTTTCTATATCTGTCTGTGTATCCGCTAGCAATGGATTGCTGTCGGCATACGGCGCAATGATTTCCAAGCTGACGGTATGCCTACGATAGCGCCGTTGGTCATTCGCAAGTACCTGATCAAACTGACGTAAAGTCGAAACGTCGTCATCTGTGATGTTGTCATGCCCGATGCGAATAGTATGGGTCGATCCGTCCAGGGAGATCCAGGTATACTCCGTGATTGGTTTCATGGTGGCTACTCCTTTCAGAGCCGTCACACAAGGCCAAATCACAGGCTGATCACGTCTATCGCAACAGGGACAAGGGCACAAAAAAACCGGTTGACTGCGTCACGAATAGACGCAATCAACCGGCGATTTGATGATCCCGTGCCCGGCCCCCGTTGCTCAGTAAGATTGTTGTTGGTGCAATGATTTCAAGAAGCAGGGTTTTACCGGGAGGCACCCCGTCGAACAAATGGTTCGGTGATGACCTTCATGGCAGCCGATTGACGCCGGCCGCTCCAGTCAATGCCCTGCTTCATACTTGCTATGGAATTTGTTCTTTGATGGTTCAAGATGCAGAACGATCCAGCGGTGGCACCGCGGACACCGGATGATCAAATCTCCTTTCCCCTCTGTACTCAAGTAAAACAAGATTGTCTTACACAGGGGGCAAGTCATCTTTTTGCCATGGGTATATCCTCTCCTTTACCCGTTACTCTACCAGTGCCGTGAGCCACGGCGCGGTCGGTATTGCCAGTAACCTGGCATTGCTATATGCCATTTCCAGTGTCAGGCAGGTGTTTCCAATATAATAGCCGTCCATCCGCTCAATCGTCATCGCCAGATCTGGTTGACTTGGATCCGTTAGGCAGATCGGGATCAGGAACTGAATGGCGCCGCTGTAGAGCTGTGGAGCAACGATCGACGGCATGATCTCTGCCGTAAGCCGCAATGTTTCTACGCTGGTTTGTAACAGCAGCGGGAGATTGGGGAAATACCGGATATGCTCTGGGATCCGTTCGAAGTTCGCCGGATCATCCAGAATATGCCCGACATTCACGCGGATCGGCCAGTCCGGTTTGAAGCCGATGCCTTCGAGCTGCAGATCAGATAACGGTTTCTTCGGTAATGTTTCTATCTTTTTCAGAAATGGATGGGAATCATCCATGAACCCTCTGAGTACATACGGCTGCCCCGCCCATTCATTGCGGTTCTTTTCCAGATACCCATAAATCTCCTTATACCGCTTGGATAACAGCCCGGTATGAAAGCATGCGTATCCGTCGGTGATCAGGAACTGCGCATCCGCTTCCTCCAAACTGGTAGCATGCTGATGTGCGATCACCTGCGCGGAAAAAATATTGTTGATATACCGCTCCAGGACAATGTAGTCTGCGTATTTTCGCTGGAACACCGGTCTTCTGAATTTCCAGGGTTCAGTTAGAGTAAGGTTTGCCAGATATTCCAGTTGTTCTCCCCATTTGGGTACAAAGGCTGCCGAGAACAAGTCTCTCTCCATTTGGGTACTCCTTTCTATTGCTGTACGACATCCATCCTGGATTCCCCTGACACTCCCTCCTCAGTCGTCATTATGATGTCTACAGCAGGGCATCATGATGAAAATCGATGCCCACAAACAGAAAATCCCCACACCGTTTGGTGTGGGGATAAAAATCAATTGCTTACCGCATTACTTACTGTTTTCTAAAATCACTACTTGCTGGCAAAGGGCCAGCATGGCTTGAATTCTTTTTGGCGAATGACATTGGTCCATCAAAATTCTGAACTCCACCAGATACTTGTCATTGGCGGGCGGCGCATTGGAAGATATGATTTCCGCATTCACAGCGCCGCGTAAACTATTCTCAACACTCATTCGTAAGATCTGACAGATCGCAACCAACCGTTCCAAACTGGGTTTCAATGTTCCACGTTCGAACTTCCCATACGTGGATGTGATGATTTGCATTTCCTCTGCGATAGCAGCCTGTGTTTTCCCTAAGCGTTCTCTGGCATCCTTGATATTTCGTCCTAAAATCCTGTAATCGATTAATGTCTCTGTACTCATTTCAACAAT